>Ga0256827_10001374_pt1 | contig 15535 bp, 13 predicted proteins | sample CV84metaG_FD_185977 | JGI IMG/M metagenome (GOLD analysis project Ga0256827, IMG submission 185977) | Hydrothermal vent microbial communities from East Pacific Rise, Pacific Ocean - CV84 | ecosystem: Environmental > Aquatic > Marine > Hydrothermal vents | place: Pacific Ocean: East Pacific Rise... | reverse complement strand
TTGTTTTTAGATGCAACAAATGGGGCTGATGGAAGTTTATAGGTTATAGGAACTATATCATCTCTTTTTATATCTTTAAACTCATTATTTAACTCTTTTATAAGTTCTAAAAGCATATCTCCATCGGGTGCTGAGTCTATTACCCCTGTCTCTATCGGTTTTATGACACCAACTCTCAAACCTTTTGAGGCAAACTTTTTTAAAAGAAGTTTTGTTGTGTATGTTTTACCTATATCGGTATTTGTTGCTGTGATAAAAATTTTTAATGTTGGCAGTTGTTTCATATTTTTATTATAACATTTCTCTTGAATTAAAACAAAATCTAAAGCTAAATTTGATATAATTTCACTTATTTTTAAATTAAGGAATTTATATGTTAGAAGGTATTATTAGAGAGAGTATAAACAAAGCGGGAACAAATGCGCTTCGTCGTGATGGTTATCTAATTGCTAACATCTACGGAAAAGGTTTTGAAAACATCAATGCTGCATTTAAAATGAATGAATATATCCGTACTGTTCGCAACAAAGAAACTATTGCATTTCCAGTTTCAATAAATGGTCAAGAGTTGAATGTTGTTGTTCAATCATATGAGTCTCAAGCAGTTACAGGTACTCTTTTACATGTTGATTTAATGGTAGCACAAACAGGTGTTGAAACTAAATTTAACATTCCAGTTGTAGCAGTTGGTGAAGCAAAAGGTCTTAAAAATAAAGGTCTTTTACATATTGCAAAACCTCGTGTAACTGTTAAATGTACTCCAGAAAATTTAATAAATAAAATTGAAATCGATGTAACAGAGATGGATACAGGTGATTCTAAACTTGTTCGTGATTTACCAGAGTTAGAAAATATTAAAATTTTAGATGCTGACCGTGTTGCTTTAATCAGTATCATTAAAGCTAAATAATTATGCTTATAGTCGGACTGGGGAACCCTGGTTCCGCCTATGAAAAAAATCGCCACAATATAGGTTTTATGGTTATAGATGAACTTATAAAACGTCAAAATGCACAAAAACTTTCTGCATCATCTTTTGAAGGTGAACTTTTTAAATTTCAAAATCATTTTTTATTAAAACCACTTACATTTATGAATCTTTCAGGTAGTTCTATAATAGCTGTTAAAAATTTTTATAAAATTGATGAGGTTGTTGTAATACATGATGATTTAGATTTACCATTTGGTACACTTCGTTTTAAATATGCAGGTGGAAATGGTGGACATAATGGTTTAAAATCTACTGATGAAAAAATTTCTCGTGAATATGCAAGAGTAAGAATGGGTATAGGAAAACCTGAACATAAAGGGGAAATAGCTTCCTATGTTTTAGGAAATTTTAATTCACAAGAGATGAAATATTTAGAGAATTGGATAGAAAATTGTTGTAATGCAGTTGAGTTTTTATTGGATAATTCATTGGAGAATACAAGTTCAAAATATAGCGTTAAAAAGTTTAGTTTGTAGAAGAAAATGTTAGCTTTTAAATATATTTCATACTATTATTTGAAATACTTTTTTATTATATTATTGGCTATTATCGCTTTTTTAGTTGGTTTTGATTATATGCAAAATGCTTCTGAACTTTCAGAATCTGCCAATTTAACTTTAATTTATCTTGTTTATAAAGTTTTTTATGCGATAGATATGTTACTCCCTTTATCTCTTGTTTTTGCGATGATAACTACAAAAATATTTTTAATTCGCTCAAATGCACTCGTTTCTTTTTTTTCATTGGGCTATAATCGTATAGATATTCTTCGTCCCTTTTTAGTTGTTTCAACAACAATTATTTTTATTTTTATATTACTTCACTCTTCTGTTCGTTTTTCAAGAGCAAATGAATTTTCGAATAATATTAGGCAAAATTCACAATATCTTAATCCTACAAGAGACCTTTTTTTTACTTATAAGGATAAGTATGTTTATTTTTCTAAAATGCTTCCCTTACAGGAAAGAGCAGAAGGGATAAGAGTTTTTACAATAGAAAACAACTCTTTAAAAAAAGTTTTGGTAGCCTCTTCTGCCAAATATAGAGATGGATATTGGGTTATTCAAAAAGCTGATATTATTGAAAAACCCGATGTTTTAGGTTTTACATCTAAAGGTATAGAAGTAACGGAATTAAAGGAGTTAAAAGTTCTTAAAGGTTTTCGTCCTAAGATATTAGATCAAGTATATGAGGGTAAAGTAAATTTTACAATTTTAGATGCGATAGAAGCTATAATGTTATTAAGGGAACAAAATATAGATACAAGTAGTATTCGTTCAGCACTATATAAAATTTTTATATACCCTCTTTTTGTTCCATTTTTGATTATTATAATTTTTTTCTTTGTACCAATAAGTACTCGTTCAGTAAATATATCTCTATTTAGTTTTGGAGCTATTTTATCTACATTAATGGTTTGGGGATTGCTTTTTATGTTGATAGAACTCTCTAATAACAAGACAATACCGAGTGAATTAGGAGTAATAGCTCCAATAATAATACTCTTTTTTATAGCACTTAGACAATGGAAAAAACATAGTAAATCTACATAAATATTCTATAACAAATATATAAGCACTTTTTAGATAAAATCTCTTCTAAAAAATATGTATGGATTATTATGATTGATTTTAAACAACTAGCTAACAAATATAAAACCCCTCTTTATATCTATGATTTAGATTATATGACATCTCAATATAGTGAGTTAAAAGATTCTTTTAAAGCAAGAAAATCTATTCTTTGTTATGCTGTTAAAGCAAACTCAAACCTAAGTGTTGTACAACATTTTGCAAAACTTGGTGCTGGTGCTGATTGTGTTTCTATCGGTGAAGTTCGTCGAGCTTTTTTAGCAGGTATTCCTGCATATAAGATTATTTTTTCAGGTGTAGGAAAAAATGATGATGAGATTCGTGAAGCGATAGAAAAAGATATTTTATATATAAATGTAGAGAGTGAAGCAGAGCTGGGTCGTGTAGAGATGATAGCAAAAGAGTTAGATAAAATTTCTCGTATAAGTATAAGAGTAAATCCAAATATTGACCCTCAAACACATCCATATATTTCTACTGGTCTTCATGACAATAAGTTTGGTGTTGATTTAGATAGTGCTAAACGTATGTATATTAAAGCAAATAATTCTGAAAACTTAGACCCAGTAGGTATCCATTTTCATATAGGTTCTCAGCTCACTGAGCTTAAACCTATCTATGAATCGGCAGAGATTGTAGCTGATTTAGTTCGTTCTCTTCAAAATCTTAAAATAGAGTTGAAATTTTTTGATGTTGGTGGTGGTTTAGGTATCCAATATAATGATGAAAAGTTAATTAAAACTTATGATTATGCACAAGCTGTTTTAGGAACTTTAAAAGGTCTTGATTTAACAGTTATCTGCGAACCAGGAAGATTTTTGACGGCAAATGCTGGATATTTTGTGAGTAAAGTTCTCTATGAAAAACAAAATGGTGCAAAAAAATTTGTAGTAGTCGATGGTGCTATGAATGACCTTCTTCGTCCAGCTTTGTATAGTGCTTACCACAAAATAGATGTTATTACAGATGCAACAGAGGAAAAAAGAGTTGTGGATATTGTTGGTCCAGTATGTGAAAGTGGAGATTTTTTTGCAAAAGATTATCCTCTTCCTCCTTTAGCACACAATGATTTAGTAGTTATTCATAGTGCTGGTGCTTATGGTTTTGGTATGGGAAGTAATTATAATAGTCGTGGAAGAAGTGCTGAAGTTGCTGTAAAAAATGGAGAAGCGAAACTTATTAGAAGACGTGAAACATTTGATGACCTTATTGCATTAGAGCAAGAGTTTTTAGAAAAATAGGTTTAGAATGTATTTTATAGATGTTCAAGGCACTTTAATTAGTGATGCAGATAAATCTCCTATTGAGGGAAGTATTGAGTTTATAGATAGATTGAATGAAACTAAAACTCCTTATATGATAGTGACAAACAATACTAAAAAGAGTTCTCAAGATTTTTATAACTATCTTCATTCGATAGGATTTAATTTTAGTTTTGATAAATATCTTGACCCTTTAATGTTACTGGAAACTAGAGTAGAAAAAAAAGCGATTGCAGCGTATGGTGCAAAAGAGTTTCTAGTAACTTTAGAAAAGATGGGTTATATTTTAGATTATGAAAATCCTAAAACAGTTCTTGTTGCTATAAAAGAGGATTTTAATGCAGATGAATATGCTCAGATGATAAATTTTATATTGTCTGGAGCATCTTTAGTTGGAATGCATGAAACATCTATCTATGCAAAAAATTCTAAACGCTATCCTGGTGTCGGGGCTATCTTAAAACTTTTAGAATTTGCTACATCTTGTAAATATAGTGTAGTTGGTAAGCCTAGTATAGCATTTTATGAAGAGGCTTTAATAAAAATCAAACAACAAGAAAATAAAATTTTATTTTCTAATATTACTATGATAAGTGATGATGTTAAGGGTGATTTGGGTGGAGCAAAAGAGTTAGGCATTAAGACTATTTTTGTGACAAGTGGTAAATATAAAACAGCAAAAGAGATAGTACCTTTTTTAGATGAAAATTTAAAACCAGATTTAATATTTGCTAATATGCAAGAGATATTGGAGAAAATATGAAAAACTCAACACAATGGGAAACATTACAAGATTGTAGAGATGCTATCGATACAATAGACAATGAGATGCTAGAACTTTTAAATAGAAGAATGAAAGTTGTACATCGTGTTGGCGAGATTAAAAATAGTAATGGAACAGCTATATATAGACCCGAGCGTGAAAAAGAGATTATAGATAGATTGACAAAAAAAAGTTTAGAAGAGGATGGTGCTTTAAATAAAACAGCTATTGAAGCAATATTTTTAGAACTATTTGCCGTATCACGTAATCTTGAACTTCCTGAACGTATAGCATATTTAGGGCCAGAGGGTACATTTACACATCAAGCTGCAGAGAGTCGTTTTGGAGCGATGAGTGATTATATGCCTCTTGCTTCTATTGGTGGAGTGTTTCAAACACTTGAAGCTAAACGTGCAAAATTTGGTATAGTTCCTATTGAAAATTCTCGTGATGGTATTGTTGGTGAAACGTTAGACCTTCTTTCAAAGAGTAGTGTCAAAATTGTGGCTGAGCTTTATATGCCTATTCATATGTCTTTTGCAACACACTCTAGTTCGTTAGAGAATATTACTAAGATTTATTCTAAAGATAAAGGTTTTGGACAATGTCGAGAATTTTTATCTGAGCATAATCTTTTAAATGTTGAACAGATACCTGTTGAATCAACAGCAAAAGCAGCTATTTTAGCATCTCAAGACCCAACATCTGGAGCAATCTGTTCTCATATCGCTGCAAAACTTTATAATATTCCAACGATGTTTGAAAATATAGAGGATGAACATGATAGTGCAACTCGATTTATAGTATTGAGTGATTTTAAAAATGCTATAAGTGAACACGATAAAACATCAATTTTAGTACGTCTTAAAAATGCAAAAGAACCAGGTTCATTAGCAAAATTTTTACAAGATTTTAATGATGCAGATATAAATTTGTCAAAAATAGAATCTCGTCCATCAAATGATAAAAGTGGATTTGCTTATTGGTTTTATATAGATTTTTATGGTCATATTGATGACAAAATAGTACAAAAAGTTATAGCAAAACATACAACAGAAGTAACTTGGCTAGGAAGTTATGTAAAGGGTGAAAATTGAATTTTAATAAAAAACTTGAGAATATAAAAACTTATGAAGCTGGAAAGCCTATTGAACTTGTTGTTCGTGAATTTGGTATAGAACCAAAAGATATTGTAAAACTTGCTTCAAATGAAAACCCTTATGGATGTTCACCTAAAGTACAAGATGCAGTAGTGAAAATTGTTTCAAATATGGCTTTATATCCTGATGATTCTATGACAAAATTAAAAAATACTCTTGCTTTAAGATTTGATGTTAAAGATGAAAATCTTATTATTGGTTCTGGTAGTGACCAAGTTATAGAGTTTTTAATCCATGCAAAAGCAGATGAAAACTCAAAAATTCTTATCAACAGTGTAACTTTTGCTATGTATGAAATTTATGCAAAACATATTGGGGCTGAGATTATCAGAACTCAAAGTCAAGAGCATAATTTAGAAGAGTTTTATCAACTTTATAAGAGTGAAAAACCAAATATTATATTTTTATGTACTCCAAATAATCCAACTGGTGATGCCATAGATTCTAAAAAACTTTTTTCCTTTTTAGAAAAGATAGATAATGATACTTTAGTCGTTGTTGATGGTGCTTATATGGAGTACGCTATAAAGAAAGATGAAAATAAAAAAGTTGAACCAAAAGATTTAATAGAAAAATTTGAGAATGTAATCTACTTAGGGACATTTTCAAAAGCTTATGGTTTAGGTGGTATGAGAGTAGGGTATGGTATATCAAATTCAAAAATCATTAAAGAACTTTATAAACTTCGTCCTCCTTTTAATGTGACAACTCTATCTCTTGAAGCATCAAGTGTGGCATTAGAGGATGTAGCATTTGTTGAGAACTCTATTGAACATAATTTTATAGAGATGAAACGATATGAAGAGTTTGCAAAAAAGAATAATATAGAAATTATAGAGAGTTATACAAATTTTGTAACATTAGTGTTTGATGAAACAAAACATAGTTCAACAACGATTTCAGATACACTTCTTAAGCAAGGGATGATAGTTCGCAATTTAGTTGGTTATGGTATGAATGCTATTAGAGTAACAGTTGGAACAAAAGAGCAGAATAGTCGTTTTTTTGAATTAATATCTAAATTAATATAGTTAATTAAAAGAGAAATAGATGGATTTTAAGGTACTTTTTTCACAATTAGTTATTCTTTTTGAAAAATTAACTAAACAACAAAAGATAATTATAACCTCTGCTATTATTGGAGTTATAGCTTTTCTGATTTTTTTAATTGTATATACAGAGAATAAAGATAAAGATAATCGATTTGAACCTCTTTTTGAATCATTGAGTGCATCAGATGCTTCTAAAGTCATTGCACAGCTTGAAAAAGAGGAAATACCTTATAAAATTGAAGCAAATAATCTTATTAAAGTTCCAAAAGATGTTGTTTATAAAGAGAGAATAACTATTGCTGCACTTGGTATTCCAAAAAATAATGGTGTTGGTTTTGAACTTTTTGATACACAAGAGTTTGGTGCTACGAATTTTGACCAAAAAATCAAACATCTTCGTGCCTTAGAGGGAGAGCTTTCTCGAACAATTAATGCACTCTCTCCAATAGAGTCCGTTTCTGTAAGTTTAGCTCTTCCTAAAGAATCTCTTTTTATATCAAAACAAACAGCTCCAACTGCTTCTGTTATGGTAGAGTTAGTAGATGGTAGAAGACTTTCTCCAAAGCAGATAAGGGGTATAAAGAATTTAGTTTCAGCCTCTATACCTAAAATGAGTTCCTCTGATGTTATGTTAGTTAATAGTGATGGTGAAACATTAGGTGATGAAGAGGAGATGGCTCAGATGGGTGAACTCTCAATTATTCAGCAACATTTTAAAAATAAAGAGGAGAAGAAGAGACAGGAAAAAATTATTCAAGTTATCTCTCCTTTTGTTGGTGGAATAGATAAAATTGTTGCACAAGTAACTATTGAATACGATTTTTCAATACAAAGTTCAACTTCAGAAAAGTTTGACCCTGAAAATGTTGTTAGAAGTGAACAAACGAATGAGGAAAAACGAGAGGGTTCTTCTCCTGTACAAATAGGTGGAGTTCCAGGAACAGTTAGTAATATTGGACCTGTTCAAGGTTTAGATAATAAACAATCAAAAGAGAAGTATACAAAAAGTACAGGAACAACTAATTATGAAATTAGTAAAACAGTTTCTAGTACAAAAAGCCAATTTGCACGGATAAAACGTGTGACAGCAGCTGTACTTGTTGATGGGCAATATAAATATAAAGTGGATGATAAGGGTGTAGAACTGGATGAATTGGAATATCAAGCTTTAAGTGATTCAGATATTGTAGCTTTAACAGCTTTGGTTTCTCAAGCTATTGGAATAGATAGTGATAGAGGTGATAAAATAACAGTTCAGAATCTTCAATTTCAAAGAAAAAATGATACTATTGATGAGAATGGTGTGACAAAAGCTGTTAGTTTTGCACAAACATATCTGATACCATTTGCTGAACTCTTTAAATATATTTTTGTTGCTATCTTACTTCTTATTCTTTATAAAAAGGTTATCACACCATTTGCTGAACGTATGCTGACAGTGACAAAAGAGGATGATGAATTTATAAAACCTAAACTAGATTTAGATGAAGATGAAGAGGATGATTTAGTAGAACGAGTTCAAGCGATGCGTAAAAAAGTTGAAGGTCAATTAGGTTTTGGTGAAAATTTAAATGAAGATGAACTGAAACACGATGTTATTTTAGAAAAGTTGAAATTGATGTTAGATGACAATCCAAAAGAGATAGCAGCACTTCTTCAAGCTTTATTAGAAGAAACTGATGGTATAGCAAATTCGGAAAAAGGGTAAGAAATGGGAAGTTTATCTTCAGCTCAAAAAGTTAAATTTGAAGAGATGTCTATGGCAGAAAAGATGTCTATTCTATTACTACAATTAGGTGATGAATCGACAGCTACTGTTTTTGCACATCTAAATCTTGAAGCGATTACTGAAGTTTCAAAATTTATAGCAGGGGCACAAACTCTTGATAAAGCGATAGTAACTGCTATTTTAGAGGAATTTTTAGCTCTTTTTCAATCAAGTCAATATATCACATCCGGTGGATTGGATTATGCGCGTGAACTTTTATATAGAACACTTGGTCAAGATGAGGCAAAAAAAGTTTTAGATAAGCTCTCTAAAAGTATGCAAAATACTCAAAATTTTGCATATCTTTCTAAGATTAAGCCTCAGCAACTTTCAGACTTTATTACACATGAACATCCTCAAACTATTGCACTTATTTTAGCTCATATGGATGCTACTGAAGCTGCTGATACTTTACAGTTTTTTCCTGATGAATTAAGAAGTGAAGTGAGTATGAGAATGGCAAAACTTGGAGATATCTCTCCATCTGTTATTAAACGTGTTTCAGCTGTGCTTGAATCTAAACTTGAATCTCTTGCTTCTTATAAAGTTGAAGTTGGTGGAACTCGTGCTGTTGCAGATATATTTAATCGTCTTGGTGCAAAATCATCTAAAGCAACACTTGCAACTATTGAACAAGTTGATGAAGAGTTAGCAACTATGATTAAAGAGATGATGTTTACATTTGAAGATATGGCTGATTTAGATAAACTTGCTATAACTGAAATTTTAAAAACTGCTGATAAAGCTGAACTTATGTTAGCATTAAAATCTGCTCCGGATGAACTTAAAGAGAAATTTTTCTCTGCTATGAGTTCAAGAGCAAGAGAAGCATTTGAGGAAGATATGCAGTTCCTTGGTGCAGTTAAAATGAAAGATGTTGAAGTAGCACAAAGAAAAATTGTTGAAGTTGTAAATACACTTGCAGAAGCTGGAACTATCCAGATGGGTTCAAGTGATGAGATGATAGGTTAGGAGTATGGCAATAGTAATTTCAGATGTAAATCAAGAAAATCATAATATAAATAAGTATAGTTTTAAATCTTTAGGTTCTGTATCTGAACCAGATTTAGAGATACAATCTCAAATGGAAACACCTGTTGAAGTTGCACCTAGAGCAAGAGAGATAGATTCAAGTGCATTATCTCAGAGTTCAAAAGATTCTTTAATCGAATCTTTAATGAAAAAAACAGAAGATATGTCCTCAAATTTTATAAAGTTACAGATGCGTCTTGAGGATAAAGAAAATGAGTTTGCACAAGAGTTAAAAAAAGTAAAAGCAGAATCATTTCAAGAAGGAATAAATGCAGGAAGAGAACAATCTTTAGTTGAAGGTGGTAATAGCTTAAATAGTGCAATAGAACAGTTTTCTACTTCTATATCAACATTAGAAAAAAATTCTCAAGAGTTTGGACAAGCTTTAGAAAATATTAAAGGTGATTTGATGTTAGCAGCTATCGATATAGCAAAAGAGGTTATTAGTAGTGAAATTTCAGAAAACTCAACGAAAATAGCACAAGTCTTATCTCAAGAGTTAATTAGAGAACTTCAATCTGCATCAAAAATTACATTAAGAGTAAATCCTATGAATCATGGAGCTATCTCTGAACGTATTGGAAAACTTGAACATATAGTAGTTCTTTCAGATAGTGCAGTGACTGCTGGTGGGGTAATAGCTATTAGTGATGCTGGAAATATAGATGCTCAAATTGCAAAACGATTTGAAAAAGTAAAAAGAGCAGCTTTAAGTGAATAATTTATGAATATAAAATCAAAAAATATTGAAGAGTTAGAGGTAGTTTGTCAAGATATTAGAGATGAAATTTTAAGAGTTGTTAGTAAAAATGGAGGACATTTGAGTTCAACTTTGGGGGCTACGGAACTTATAGTAGCTATGCACAAGGTATTTGATTCTAAAAAAGACCCTTTTATATTTGATGTTTCTCATCAATCTTATGCACATAAACTTTTAACAGATAGATGGAAAGAGTTTGATACTCTTCGAGAGTTTAATGGTTTGTGTGGTTATACTAAACCAACTGAAAGTGATGATGATTATTTTGTGGCAGGACATAGTTCGACCTCTATCTCTTTAGGTGTGGGAGCTGGAAAAGCTATTGCACTTAAAGGGGAACAAAAGAGTAGAATTCCTGTTATTTTAATAGGTGATGGTTCTATGACTGCTGGTATGGTTTATGAAGCACTTAATGAGCTAGGAGATAGAAAGTATCCTATGATTATTATTTTAAATGATAATGAGATGAGTATCGCTAAACCGATTGGTGCTTTAAGTCGTGTTCTTAGTTCTGCAATGGCCGGTTCCTTTTATCAAAAATTTAAAAAACATACTGAAAATTTTGTAGATAATTTTGGTGATGGAGCACATTATATAGCTAAAAAGATGGAAGAATCTTTAAAACTTATCACTCCTGGGATTATGTTTGAGGAGATGGGTATCGATTATATCGGCCCTGTTGATGGGCATAATTTAGAGTCTCTTATAGATATTTTTCAAAAAGCTAGAAACTTAAATAAACCTGTTATTATCCATTGTCAAACATTGAAAGGAAAGGGTTATGATATAGCTGAAGGAAAAGAGGAAAAATGGCATGGTGTTTCTCCTTTTGATTTGAGTGATGGACACTCCTATAAGAAAAGTTCAGCTAAGAGTGCTACACAGATATATACAGAAGCTCTTTTACATCTAGCAAAAAATAACAGTAAAATAGTTGGTGCAACAGCAGCGATGCCAACAGGTACAGGTCTTTCTGAACTGATGGAACTTTATCCTGATAGATTTTGGGATGTTGCCATTGCTGAACAGCATGCAGTTACCTCTATGTCAGCTTTAGCTAAAGAGGGGTTTAAACCTTTTTGTACTATCTATTCAACATTTTTACAACGTGGATTTGACCAAGTGATACATGATACTTGTTTGATGGATTTACCAGTAGTTTTTGCACTTGATAGAGCTGGAATAGTAGGTGAAGATGGTGAAACACATCAAGGAGTTTTTGATATAAGTTTTCTACGAGCAATACCAAATATGACACTTTTTGCTCCTCGTGATGAAAAAAGTTTTCATCAATCGATGGCTTTTGCATCTGAGTATCAACACCCTTGTTCTTTGCGTTATCCAAGAGGTGCATTTACTCAGACATCCCTTCCTGAATCTATTCCTTTTAGATTAGGAAAGTCACAACTTCTACTTTCAACAGAGAGTGATATTTTATTTATTGGGTATGGTAATGGAGTTGGACGTGCTTATGAAACTTCTCTATTAATCGAGGAGAGTGTAGCTATATTGGATTTACGTTTTGTGAAACCTCTTGATGAAGAGATGCTTCACACTATGACTATTAAACATAAAAAATGGTTTATATTTTCAGATAGTTCAAAAATGGGAGGAGTTGCCTCTGCTCTTTTAGAGTTTTTAGCTAAAGAGAAGATACTAGATATTGAAGTAGTAAGCTTTGAGTATGAAGATAGTTTCATCACTCACGGAAATAGTAAACTTGTTGAAGAGTCTTTAGGTTTATTACCTGCTCAGTTAGCAAAAAAAGTTTTATATTAAAAGGTTATTAGAGTGAGTAAATTTAGTCTATACCCACCCACACTTGATGGAAATTCAGTTGAAGAAAAACGTAAAGAGATAAAAAATTATTTTCACAATAGTTACACTCTCTTTGAAAAGGTTTTTGAACTTTTAAAAGATGATAGTGTCTTTTATAAAAAATCGGAATTAACTCGTCATCCTATGATATTTTATTTTGGGCATACTGCAACTTTTTTTATCAATAAACTTATCAATATGAAGATAATAGACAAGCGAATAAATCCTCATTTTGAGTCAATGTTTGCTATTGGTGTGGATGAAATGAGTTGGGATGATGTTGATAGTTCTAATTATAAATGGGCTGAAGTTTCAGAGGTAAGAGAGTATAGAGCTAAAGTAAAAAATGTTGTTGATACTCTTATAGACACACTAGAGTTTACACTTCCTATAACTCAAGAGAGTCCTATGTGGATTATTTTAATGGGTATAGAACATGAACGTATACATATAGAAACATCTTTGGTACTTCATCGTCAGATGCCTTTAGAGTTTATAAAAGAGGTTGAAGAGTTTAACTCTTTTAGGGATGTGCAAAAAGATACTTTTCAAAATGAGATGATAGATATTGATGCACAAACAATAATCTTAGGAAAAGATATAAATCATAATCTTTATGGTTGGGATAATGAGTATGGTAGTTATACTCAAAAGGTAGAGCATTTTAAAACTTCAAAATATTTAGTAAGTAATGCTGAATATATGGAGTTTGTAAAAGAGAATGGATATGAAAATTATCAATTTTGGGATGAAGAGGGAAAGAAATTTTTAGAGAGAAGTGGTGTGAAATATCCTCCATTTTGGGTAAAAAATGAAAATGGTTTTCAATACAGAGCACTCAGTAGTATTGTAGAGATGCCTATGAATTTCCCCGTTGAGGTAAATGCTCTTGAAGCGGAAGCTTTTTGTAGATATAAAAGTTCTAAAGAGGGTATGAACTACTCTCTTCCTAGTGAAATTCAATATAGAGCTATCTATGAGCATTCACAACTAAAAGATATTTTAGAACTTGATGAAGAGAGTTCAAATCAAAATTTTAACTTTTTTAGCTCCTCTCCCGTAGATAGATATGAGTTTAATGGTATCTATGATGTGATAGGTAATGTATGGCAATGGAGTTCAACTCCAATATTTGGATTTGAAGGGTTTAAAGTTCATCCAGCCTATGATGACTTTTCAACACCAACATTTGATAATAAACACTCTCTTATTTTAGGTTCATCTTGGGCAAGTAGTGGAAATTTAATAATGAAACATTCTCGTTATGCTTTTAGAAAACATTTTTATCAAAATGCTGGATTTAGATATGTAGTAGCAGACAAAATTCAAGAACAAAAGATAGAGTATAAATATGAAAAAGATGTAACTAAAAACTGTTTAGATAGTTACTTTAGAGATACTCAGTATAGTTATATATCTAAAGCTATGAAGTATGTTACAGCAACTACAAAAGCACTTGATTTTGGTTGTAAAACAGGTCAAAGTAGTTTTGAGTTAGCTCGTTATTTTAATCGAGTGGATGGTGTTGATATATCGGCTAGATTTATAAGAGTTGGTGTTAATTTTCAAGAGAGTGAAGTTTTAGAGTGTGATGATAAAACTCTTAGTTTAGATGATTTTGGATATGAAAGAGTTAAAAATCAAGTAGTTTTTAAACAGGGTGACCCAAATAATCTTAAAAATAGTTTTAGAGAGTACGATTTTGTAGTGGCAAAAGTAGAAAATCTGAAAAACTTTTTAGAGATACTCAAAGAGAGAGTTAATAGTGATGCAGTTATCATAGTTTTTGAAAATGTAGAGATGGAAGGGTTTAAGCTTTTAGAAGAGGATGAAGGCTTTTTTATACTTCAAAGGATTTTATAATCAAAAAGTATGATTTTACAACATCTGTATCAAGAGAGAATAGTAATGCCGAAAAGTATACTTTAAGAGAGTCACTCTTTGGAACTCAAGATGTAGAACCTGTTTGGGTTGCAGATATGGATGTAGATACACCCAAGTTTGTTTTAGAGGCTGTAAAAAAACGGTTAGAGCATCCCATAGTTGGTTATGAAGAAGTTCCGACAAGTGCTTTTACTGCTCAAAAAGAGTGGATGCAAAGAGAGCATAAATTTGTTTTTGATGTGTCAGATATTATATACTCTCATTCTGTTGTAGCTTCTATGAATATAGCTGTTGAAGCATTTAGCAATGTTGGCGATAAAGTGATAGTACAAACACCTGTCTATCCTCCATTTTTTCATACTGTTTTGAACCATAATAGAACTCTTTTAAAAAACCCTTTGAAGCAAGATAGTGAAGGTCGATATAGGTTTGATATAGAAGATTTAAAATCTCAAATAGATAAAGATACAAAGCTGTTACTTTTATGTTCCCCTCATAATCCTGTTGGACGTGTTTGGCAAAGAGAGGAGTTAGAGGAGATTTTAGAACTCTGTTTAGAGCATAATATAGTTGTATTTAGTGATGAGGTACATTCTGATTTAGTATATGCACCCTTTAAACATATACCTTTTGCATCTTTAAATGAGAAAGCAAAAGAGATAACGGTAACAGCGATAGGTGTTGGTAAAACATTTAATATGGCTGGATTTGCTATGAGTAGTGTGGTTATTCAAAATGAAATACTTAAAAAGAAATTTTTAAAAATCTATGATAATATCCATTTTGCACAGGGAAATGTTCTCTCTCATATTGCATTTGAAAGTGCTTATAGAGAGGGTAAAGAGTGGTTAGAGGCATTGAAAGTTCATCTTTATCATAATTATAAGATGCTTCAAGAGGTTTGTGAAAAATATCCTACTCTTATAAAAGTTACACCTATTGAAGCTACCTATCTTGCTTGGTTAGATTGTCGAGGGATGAAGCTTAGAGATAAACTCCTTCGAGATTTTTTTATAGAAGAGGCAAAATTAGGATTAAATGCAGGTATAAGTTTTGGTCGTGAAGGGAGTGGTTTTATGCGTCTGAATTTTGCTGTTTCACATATTCAGATGCTAAATATAGTGAAGCTTTTAAAGAGAGGATTGGAGAACTTACAAGAGAATAGATAGGTATTTTAACCTATCTATTTATGAGATTATATCCCTAAATATGGTTTTAAAACTTCAGGAATATCAATAGTTCCATCCTCATTTTGACCATTTTCCATAATAGCAACAAGTGTACGACCAACAGCAAGAGAGCTACCATTTAAAGTATGCGCAAAAATATTTTTCTTGCCATCTTTAAAACGGATTTTTGCTCGTCTTGCTTGAAACTCTCTTGTATTTGAGATAGAACTTATCTCTCTATACGTATTTTGACCCGGTAACCAAACCTCTATATCTGTTGTATA
>Ga0256827_10001373_pt1 | contig 15541 bp, 12 predicted proteins | sample CV84metaG_FD_185977 | JGI IMG/M metagenome (GOLD analysis project Ga0256827, IMG submission 185977) | Hydrothermal vent microbial communities from East Pacific Rise, Pacific Ocean - CV84 | ecosystem: Environmental > Aquatic > Marine > Hydrothermal vents | place: Pacific Ocean: East Pacific Rise... | reverse complement strand
CCGATGGTATTGAGGAATGTGAAGGTGATCCCTGTGCTATCAGCCTGATGTTGCAGCAAAAGGGCATTATCATCAAACCTTTTGTGATTGGGATTGGCAAAGATTTTAAGAGTACTTTCGACTGTGTGGGTACTTTTGTTGAAGCCCAGACGGAGGATGACTTTGTGTCGGCTTTGGGTGTGGTGATCACACAGGCCTTAAATAATTCTTCGGCTCAGATTAATTTATTAGATGCCAATGGCAAGCCGCTCACGACTAATGTAACGGTGAGCATTTACGATCATTATACTCATGTGTTGGCTTATAGCTTTATGCATACGCTTAATGGCTTTGGCGTTCCCGATACCATTTATCTCGATCCAAGAAATATTTACGATATTGAGGTTCACAGCATTCCTCCGGTTTCTTTGGATAGTGTGGTAGTGGCCGAAGGACGGCATAATACCATTCCTATCTCGGTACCTATTGGCGATATGAAACTCGATTTTATCGGTCAGGATCAGTTGTCGCTGGGCTTGCAGGCTGTGGTGCAGCATGATGCGAAAACTATAAATGTTCAACAATTTAAAACACAAGAGAAATATCTTACAGGATATTACAGCTTAGAAGTTTTGAGTTTGCCTCGATTAATCATCGATAGTGTGCTGATCTCCCAAAGTCATACCACTAAAGTGGAAATTCCGGGACCTGGAATCTTAGTCATTAGAAAACCGGGTTTAGGATATGGAAGTCTTTTTAAAGAGACCTCAACCGGATTGGAATGGGTGTATAGGTTTAAAGATAATATTAATCATACAGAATCATTATATGTATTGCCCGGAGCATACCGAATTATATTTCGTGATAAATTCTCAACATCTACCAACACTACCATCGAAAAACGTTTTACCATAAAAACAGGGGAAACTGTGACGGTGAATATTAAAGAAAGATTAAAAAAATAATGATATGAAAAAATATACTTATACAGAAAAAAAAGATACAAGATCGGGCTTTGGTGCAGGTCTTTATGAGCTTGGTAAAAAGAACCCAAATGTGGTGGCTCTTTGTGCCGATTTAACAGGTTCATTAAAAATGAATGATTTTGCTAATGAGTTTCCTGACCGATTTTTTCAGGCAGGTATTGCTGAAGCCAATATGGTAGGCATGGCTGCCGGTTTAACCATTGGTGGAAAGATTCCATTTACAGGAACTTTTGCAGCCTTTGCTACCGGTCGTGTGTACGATCAGATCAGACAGAGTGTGGCCTATAGCGAAAAGAATGTAAAAATCTGTGCTTCGCATTCGGGTATTACCCTGGGTGAAGATGGCGCCACACATCAGATTTTAGAAGATATTGGATTGATGAAGATGTTACCCGGAATGACGGTGATTCATACCTGTGATTATAATCAGACAAAAGCGGCTACCATTGCTATTGCTGACCATGAAGGTCCTGTGTATTTCCGTTTTGGCCGTCCTGCAGTACCTAATTTTACACTAGCCGATGCGCCTTTTGAAATAGGGAAAGCACAAATGCTCAACGAAGGCAAAGACGTGACCATTATAGCCACAGGGCATATGGTATGGGAAGCCATTCAGGCTGCCGAAGCCCTTGAAGATAAGGGAATTGATGCTGAAGTGATTAATATTCATACCATTAAACCATTAGATGCCAAAGCGGTTTTAGCTTCTTTGGAGAAAACAAAATGTGTGGTAACTGCCGAAGAGCATCAAATAGCCGGAGGTTTGGGCGAAAGCATTGCCTCTCTCTTAGCACAAAACACACCTTATCCTATGGAAATGATTGGAGTTAAGGACGTTTGGGGGCAGAGCGGGACACCTGTCCAGCTTTTGGAAAAATACGGTCTGAATTCGGAAAACATCATTTTATCCGCCGAAAAAGTACTGAAAAGAAAATAATTATATGTATCTGTTTGTAATATAGAATTATAGTATTTTACTATAGTGATTGAATCTTGCTTTTGTATAAAGTGCTAATTGAATAACAATATTTTTCAAGCTATTTAAACTTAAAGATTCCTAAATATAGACAGGATATCAGATAGGCAAAACTTAATAACTTGATAATGAATAGAGTGTGTTTTGTGGCACATGGTTTGTTAAGATTCTGTTAAGTTCTTTCATTAAGTTTATCTTAATGGTTTAGCATTGGAGTGGTTGCCGTGCTAGCGAGAATGGAGTAGTGATACTCCGCATAATTAATATTTTTTTAATAATTGTTCGAAAGCCAAAGGATTTTTTTCTTTGGCTTTTTTTTATTTCTAATTATTTGGCACGTTTCCATTGGTGATAAAAATAATGTACTTTTGTTTCATAAAATATCCTTATGAGTTTAAAGAATAAAAAAATATTAATTGGAATAACCGGCAGCATAGCAGCTTATAAAATTCCCCTATTAGTGAGGCTTTTAAAAAAAGAAGGTGCTGAGGTACAGTTGATCATGACCCCGGCTGCCACTTCTTTTGTAACACCACTCACTTTAGCTACGCTTTCGGAGAATCCGGTATTAACCACCATGTTTGATGAAGAGGACGGACAATGGCATAGTCATGTGGCTTTGGGGCAATGGGCCGATGTGTTTTTAATAGCTCCTTTATCGGCAGCAACGCTTTCTAAATTATCTCATGGCTTGTCTGATAACCTCTTGACAACTACCTATCTATCTGCCAAATGTCCTGTGTTTTTTGCGCCTGCCATGGATTTAGATATGTTTGCACATCCCACCACCGTACAGAATATATCGACACTAAGTTCTTATGGCAATCACCTGATAGAAGCGCAAAGCGGAGAGCTGGCCAGCGGTTTATGTGGCGCGGGCAGAATGGAAGAGCCTGAGAAGATGCTGGAGATATTAAAAGACTTCTTTCAAAAAAAAAGATCTTTCCTAAATAAAAAAGTACTCATTAGTGCAGGTCCAACCCATGAGGCTATCGACCCTGTGCGTTTTATTGCTAATCATTCGAGCGGTAAAATGGGTTATGCTCTGGCTTACGAAATGGCCGAGCGAGGTGCTGAAGTATTCCTGGTGAGTGGTCCTGTATCGCAGCAGATTAACCACCCGAATATTAGCGTACTTCCTGTGGTTTCGGCTAAAGATATGTTAGAGGCTTGTGAGAGCATCTTCCCTCAGGTAGATGTGGCGATCATGGCTGCCGCTGTGGCCGATTACCGTCCTGCTCAAATAGCAAAGAGTAAAATAAAGAAGAAAGAGGCGAGCCTTCAAATTGATTTGGAAAAAACGGATGATATTTTAAAAACACTTGGGGAGCACAAACAAAAGCAGTTTTTATTAGGTTTTGCTTTGGAGACCGACAACGAATTGGAAAATGCTCAGAAGAAGTTAAAAGCTAAGAATTGCGATGCTTTGGTTCTGAATTCCATGAACGATAAAGGAGCCGGTTTTGGCTACGAAACCAATAAAATCATTATTCTTGGAAACGAACATCAGCCCTTAGACTATCAACTAAAATCTAAGACAGAAGTGGCTCAGGATATTTGTGATTATATTGAAAAGAACATCCATTAAATTTTGTAATTTTACCATTTGAAATAAATGTTATATAGTCACGTTTCTATAGAGTGGTTCATTAAATATGATGTGCCTTTAAACGATAATAAATTATAATTATGAAGCTAAATACCATCATCTTTTTCTTACTGGTCTTTCTTTCCGGTCATTTGTTTGCACAAGAGATCAATGGCTCTGTGCAGGTGTCGGCCCGGCAAATTGAAGGTACCGATAGAGATGCCTTTAAAGAATTGCAACAAGCGCTATATGAATTTGTTAATAATACCGTTTGGACCAATTATGATTATAAGCTGGAGGAGCGTTTGGAGTGTACTATTTTGTTGACTCTCAGCGAGCGAATCTCTTCGGATCAGTATAAAGGGAAGTTAAATCTGGTTTTACGTCGTCCGGTGTATAAAACCAATTATAATACCACCATGCTGAATTATATTGATAAGGATGTGCAGTTTACCTACGCTCTGGGTGAGCCATTATTATACTCCGAAGGTAGTTTTCAGTCGAACCTTACCAGTATGATAGCTTATTATATTTACGTGTTTTTAGGTCTCGATGCCGATTCATTCACCAATCTTGGTGGGACACACTTTTATGAGAAAGCACAAGATATTGTACAGAATGCTCAAAATACCAGTGAACCGGGATGGAAGGCTTTTGAGAATATGAAGAACAGGTATTGGCTGACTGAGAACCTACTCAACTCTCAATACCGTTCTATCCGCGAAGGTATTTATCAATATCACCGTATGGGACTCGACCAGATGTATGATGATGTGGCCGGAGGCAGAAGGAATATTGCCGAGAGTTTGAAACTATTGCAAAAAGCCGACAGGGCAAAACCTGGTTCATTTTTAATGCGTTTGTATCTGGATTCTAAACGCGATGAAATCATTAAGATTTTTGGCGAAGGAGATCCTAAGACAAAAACCGAAGTGGTAAATATCATGAAAGAAATTGATCCGGTAAATGGCGATAAATACCAAACGATTCTTAAAAAATAACTAATGCTCTCTTATCTTTCTATTTCAAATTATGTGCTGATTGAGAAACTTGATATTGATTTTCAATCAGGATTCTCCGTTATTACAGGTGAAACAGGAGCCGGTAAATCTATCCTATTAGGTGCTTTGGGACTTATTTTAGGAGATAGAGCAGATAGAGAAACCGTATTTAAAGGCAGTAAGAAATGTGTGATCGAAGGCCATTTCCAAGTAGACGACTTGCATCTTGAAGCGATTTTTGAAGAATATGATATCGATTACGACTCCGTATGTATCTTAAGACGTGAAGTCAATACCGCCGGAAAAAGTCGTGCTTTCATTAATGATACACCCGTAAAACTGCCTGTACTTAAGGATATTGGAGCGCATCTGATAGATGTTCATTCACAAAACCAAAACCAACAGCTCAATCATTCGCAGTTCCGTTTGGGTTTATTAGATGCTTATGCTTCTCATGATACATTAATGAATGCCTACAGGCAAAATTTTACTGCCTATAAACAGGCCGAACAAGAATTAAAACTCTTAAAAGAGGATTTCCTCAAGAAACAAAATGAGAAAGAATACCACCAATTCTTATACGATGAAATAGAAAAAGCTAATATTCAGGAAGGTGAGCAAGAGGAATTAGAAGAAGAATTGCAGGTATTGAATCATGTAGAGGAAATAAAACAGCATTTGTTTGTTACAGCGCAAGAGATTGTGAACCACGAGGATAATATGGTTTCCAGATTGCAAAGTCTTCTGGATAAAATCAGAACCATCTCTTCTTATCAAAAAACGGTACAAGAGTTAGAAGACAGGTTAGATTCTGTTGCTGTTGAACTGCAGGATATTGGAGAAGTAGCCCATAGTCTGGAAGAGCAAATTCATTTTGATTCTTCGCGTTTGGAATATGTGAACGACCGGATTAACACCATTTTCACTCTGGTGAATAAACATGGCGTTGAGGATGCCGAACACTTATTGATTTTAAAGCAGGAATTGGAAGCGCAGTTGTTTTTGGTATTGGATACTGAGGAGGAAATTAAAGAGAAAGAACTTTTACTAAAGAAACAACAGAGTGACTTATCAACTCAGGCCAGGCAAATAAGCGATCATAGAAAGAAGGCTTCAAAGAAGATTGTTAAATTGGTAGTAGATAATTTAAGACTCTTGGGGATGCCCAAAGCCGATCTCGACATTGCTTTTGATGAACTGCCAGACTTAACGATCCATGGTAAAGACCGGATTTCTTTGATGTTTAAGGCTAATTTGGGAAGTCCCATGTCGGAAATAAGTAAAGTAGCTTCCGGAGGAGAGTTATCCCGAATCATGTTATCGGTTAAATATGTTTTGGCACTTAAAAAGGCCATCCCTACCATTGTTTTCGATGAAATAGATACTGGCGTTTCGGGTGAGGTTTCCGATAAGCTGGCTTCATTAATGAAATCATTAGGGCAGCGTATTCAGGTGATTTCTATTTCGCATTTGGCACAGATTGCTTCAAAGGCAGATTATCATTATTTGGTTTATAAAGAAAACGATGCTAATTTTACACGCTCAAATATCAAACAATTAACCGAAAAAGAGCGGATGAATGAGATTGCCGCAATGTTGAGTGGTGCTTCGGTAAGTGAATCGGCTGTGCGACATGCTAAAGAATTATTGAATTCATAAATTTGAAAAACAAAAAAAACTAAAATATATCATTATGGCTTATAATCTATTAAAAGGGAAAAAGGGAATTATTTTTGGTGCTTTAAATGATATGTCGATAGCATGGCATGTGGCCGAAAAAGCCTATGAAGAAGGAGCCGAGTTTTTGCTGACAAATACGCCGGTAAGTATGCGTTTGGGCGAGATTGATGAATTGGCTAAGAAATGCCATACCGAAGTGATTGCCTGTGATGCCACTAAAGAAAAAGACATTGAAGAACTGGTGCAAACAGCCATAGAGAAATATGGTAAGATAGATTTTGTGTTACATTCCATTGGTATGTCGCCCAATGTTCGAAAAAAATTGTCCTATGATAAACTAAACTACGATTATTATCATAAAACATTGGATATTAGTGCTATGTCGTTCCATAAGGTCATATCAGTATTAAAAAAACATGATGCTATGAACGACTGGGGGTCAATTATTGCCTTATCGTATGTGGCTGCACAGCGCACCCTCTATGGTTATAACGATATGGCTGATGCCAAGTCTTTATTGGAGTCCATAGCGCGTAGCTTTGGTTATATCTATGGAAGAGAGAGTAAGGTAAGAATCAATACTATCAGTCAGTCGCCTACCATGACCACAGCAGGAAGCGGTATTAAGGGAATTGATGGCTTGATGGATTTTACAGAACGTATGTCGCCCTTAGGTAATGCCACCGCTTCGGAATGTGCCGACTATTGTATTACCATGTTTAGCGATTTAACGAAAAAAGTAACCATGCAGAATTTATATCACGATGGTGGTTTCTCTAATATGGGTATGAGCTTAAGGGCTATGACTCAGTATAATAAGAGCCTGAATGTGTCGGGTAATAAAGAATGGTAGATGGTATTATTGTCAAAGAAAAAAGCCGCTTTTGAGCGGCTTTTTTTGGTGGAAAATATTAATAAATTGTTGATAAATAATGTTTGTAAAATCAATAAAATGTATAAATTTGCATCATAAAACGTATAAATATACAAATTATGTCAACAAAGCAAGAACGCCATTTAGAAATTAGAAAAGTCATTAACGCATCCAAAATCCATCGTCAGGAGGAGTTGTTATCCTTATTGGTAAATCGTGGTTTCGATACCACCCAGGCTACTCTTTCGCGCGATTTGAGAGAACTGAAAGTAGGGAAAATACATGATGCACATTATGGAAGTATTTATTTTGTACCCGAAGAGGTTCATCTGTTGGATGGAGAGAAAAAACCACCTTTACAAGGTATTGTTTCTTTAGAGTTTTCGGCTAATATGGCTGTATTAAAAACCTTACCCGGATTTGCCAATAGTGTGGCAGTAAAAATTGATGCCAAAGAGATTCCAACTCTAATTGGTTCCGTTGCCGGAAACGATACTCTTTTGATGATTATTAAAGAAGGGGTTTCCAAAGAAAAAGTATTAGAGTCTTTTGGAGAACATTTCCCTGAATTATTGGATATCGTTATCTAAGAAAAGAGATTTCATTCATTAGCTTTCATGATTTAATGGCCGCTATAAGCTTATTTTTTAAAGTTTATAACGGCCATTTTATTATCTTTGCTAAAAACATATTGCAATGATGTCAGCTATAGAAGAAGAAAGAATAAAAGATAAATTTAGACATAAGAACTGGAACGAATTAAAAACTAACGACTCTTGGTCCATTTTCAAAATCATGGCGGAGTTTGTGGATGGTTTTGAGACTTTAAGTAAGATTGGTCCTTGTGTGAGTATTTTTGGAAGTGCTCGTATTAAACCCGACCACGAATACTATAAGATGGCTGTTGATACAGCCTATAAGCTTACTAAAAAAGGCTTTGGGATCATTACCGGTGGAGGTCCGGGTATTATGGAAGCCGGTAATAAAGGGGCTAATGCTGCCGGTGGTAAATCGGTAGGACTAAACATAGAATTGCCTTTTGAGCAACATCAGAATCCTTATATCGATCAGGATAAATACCTCAATTTTAATTATTTCTTTGTGCGAAAGGTGATGTTCATGAAGTATTCTCAGGGTTACATTGTGATGCCCGGAGGTTTTGGTACTTTAGATGAACTCTTTGAGGCCATTACTTTGGTTCAAACCAATAAACTCATTCAATTCCCTATTGTCTTGGTGAAAAAGAGTTATTGGAGTGGTTTAATTGATTGGATTAGAGCTCAAATGTTAGAAGCAGCAACGATTAACGAAAGTGATTTGGATTTAATTCACTTAGTGGACACGCCCGATGAGGCCGTAGCTATCATCGAAGAGTTTTATGAAAGATATGCCTTAAGCCCCAATTTTTAATGCTTACCAGAATCCCTTTAAGAGTCATCAGTTTACAAGGCGATGGATTTCATTTAGCCCTGGAGGCCAGTATCAATCATCAGAAAGCCCTTTTGATATTAGATACCGGAGCTTCGCGTACTGTTTTTGACATCAATCGCATGACACGCTTTATTGATCAACCGGAGTATGAGCCTAACGAACAAAAGAGTACCGGATTAGGAACCAATACCATGGATAGCAATATCTTTAAGATGGATTCCTTTTGTTTGGGCGACATGAGATTGCAAAACTATGATGCTGTTGCCATAGATATGACCCATATCAATGAGACCTATGAGATGTTGGAGATGGATCAGATAGACGGTGTGTTAGGTGGCGATATATTGATGGATTTTAAAGCCAAAATAGATTATTATGCTATGGTTTTAACACTCAGGTTTGCCAAGGCCAAATATTTTAAAATAAAATAATAAAAGGTTTGTTATATTTGTAATATGACCAAGGACAATAAAAAATCACGTTTTAGATATTATCCATTTTTGTGGATCAACTATTTCTTTATTTTCTTATTGCTTTTGGCCAATTTAAGTCCTTATGTGGCAGCAGATGTATTCTGGCCAATATCTGTTTTAAGTTTAATTGCTCCAGCAGTGATCTTAATCAACAGCCTTTTTGTATTGCTGTGGATAATATTCCTTAAACGGTATTATTTTTATTCTTTAATGGTGTTATTGCTGTCTTATTCGCTGATATTAAATCATTTTCAGATAAATACCACCAATGTGGAAAGTGGCATTTCGTCCGATACCAGTGTGAGTATTTTAACTTATAATGTGTGTAACTTAAGTCATAATAACGACCATATAAGTGATAAAGATTTGCGAAAGAAGATATTGGATTATTCTCATGGATTGGCAGCTGATATCATTTGTTTTCAGGAGTTCCAGACCTATCCAACCTATCGTATTAATACCGTAAAGGATTATAAAAAAGGTTTGGCCCTAAAGTATGTCCATACAGCTCAATACTTAAAACACAACACACATAAGTTCCTGGATTTATTGGTATTATACTCAAAATATCCGATTATAAATTCTTACGATTTCTATATGGATGGTAAGCTGTTTGGTTTTTATGTGGATTTAAATATTAAAGGGAAAACCTATCGAATGTTTAATTTACATTTAGAATCCAATCATTTTGAGAAGAATGATTATCAGATATTTTCAGAAAAAGATACCAATTTCGATAAAAATAAGAGAAATCGTATCTCGGGCTTATTGGAAAAGTTAAAGAAGTATAGCATTAAAAGGAGTCATCAGGCGAGGCTGATAAAAAAAGAAATATTAAAAAGCCCTTATCCTGTGTTAATAGCCGGGGATTTTAATGATACGCCGGCCTCCTATACCTATCAAAGTATTTCTAATGGCATATTAGATGCTTTTAGAGAAAAAGGAAGTGGTTATAGCAATACCTATAATGGTGCTTTGCCGCCCATGCGTATTGATTATATGCTTTTTGATAAATTGATAAAAGTAAATTCTTATCAGGTATTGGAAGCTGATTTGTCCGATCATTTTCCCGTGATGGTGAATGTTACTTTGGATGGAAATAAAGCAAATAATTAAGTAAGGGTTTATAAATAATTATGGTATCATATTCAAAGTGGGATATATTGTTTTCGGCTTTAAAATCACAACCAAATGAAGTTCAAATTAACATCGGCATTTAAACCTACAGGAGATCAGCCCGAAGCTATTCGGCAACTGACAGAAGGGGTGTTGAATGATGATAAATATCAGGTGTTATTGGGCGTTACCGGATCGGGAAAAACCTTTACGGTGGCCAATGTGATTCAGAATCTGAACCGTCCGACACTGATTCTCTCGCATAATAAAACCCTGGCAGCACAGTTGTATGCCGAGTTCAAACAGTTTTTTCCTGAGAATGCTGTGGAATATTTTGTGAGTTATTACGATTATTATCAGCCCGAAGCTTTTTTACCCACCACCAATACTTATATCGAGAAGGATTTGAGTATTAACGATGAGATTGAGAAATTACGATTAAGTACTACGAGTGCTCTTTTGTCGGGCAGGAGAGATGTGATAGTAATTAGCTCGGTATCTTGTATTTATGGTATGGGAAACCCCGAGGATTTTAGCTCAAATGTGATTACTTTAAAAGTGGAACAAACCATTAACCGCGATGTGTTTCTGCGCCAGCTGGTAAACTGTTTATACTCCCGCAGTGAGATACAATTCGAACGAAGTAATTTTCGTGTAAAAGGAGATACGGTTGATGTGTTTCCGGCTTATGCCGATCATGCCTATAGAATCAGTTTCTGGGGCGATGAGATTGATAGCCTGGAGATGATAGACCCACTGACAGCAAAGAGGATAGAAGCTCTGGATGATTTGACTATTTACCCGGCCAATATTTTTGTAACGACTAAAGAAAAGATGCACGGCTCTATTAAAGAAATTCAGCTGGATTTAGGTAAGCAAATTGAGTTTTTTAATGATAATGGGAGAGGGCTCGAAGCCAAACGACTGGAAGATAGGGTGAGCTATGATGTAGAGATGCTCAAGGAGTTGGGTTATTGTTCCGGTATTGAGAATTATTCACGCTATTTTGATGGTCGTAAGTCAGGCTCCCGGCCTTTCTGTTTATTAGATTATTTCTCCGATGATTTTTTAATGGTGATTGATGAATCGCACGTAACGCTTCCACAACTTAGGGCGATGTATGGTGGCGACAGGTCACGTAAACAAGTATTGGTTGAATATGGTTTCCGTTTGCCCAGTGCCATGGATAACCGGCCACTTAAGTTTGATGAATTTGAGTCGCTTGTCAACCAAATGATATATGTGAGCGCTACCCCGTCGGATTACGAGTTGCAGCAAAGCGAAGGGGTGATTGTGGAACAGTTGATACGTCCTACCGGGCTTCTGGATCCACCTATCGAAGTGCGCCCCAGCCTCAACCAGATTGATGATTTATTAGACGAGATAGCACAAACGGTAAAGAAGAAAGAGAGGGTTTTGGTTACTACGCTCACCAAAAGAATGGCCGAAGAACTGACCACTTATTTGTTAAACCTGAACATCAATACCTCGTATATCCACTCCGATGTAGATACCCTGGAGCGCGTAGATATTATGCATAACCTAAGGCTCGGAAAGATTGATGTTTTGGTTGGTGTGAATCTTTTACGCGAAGGTTTGGATTTGCCGGAAGTCTCTTTAGTAGCGATTCTGGATGCCGATAAAGAAGGCTTTTTACGCTCGGAACGTTCTTTAACGCAGACTGCAGGTAGAGCTGCCAGAAATATTAATTCCAAAGTCATTATGTATGCCGATAAGATTACCAATAGTATGCAAAAGACGATGGATGAAACAGATAGAAGGCGTAGCATTCAGATGGCTTATAACCAAAAGCATGGTATTTCGCCACAGCAAATCATTAAACCTTTGGAAAATGTATTGGCCAACGTGATGGGCAAGGACAGTGAGCCCATGCCTTATATCGAACCTGAGTATAGCAGTTATGCTGCCGAGCCGGTGGTTGATTATATGTCAGAAGACCAAATAAGAAAAGCCATTGCCAAGATTCAAAAAGATATGAAGAAAGTAGTGAAAGATCTGAATTTTATGGAAGCGGCAAGGCTCCGGGATGAAATGCTTTCTTTAGAGGAAAGACTGAAAACTTAGTAATAGCAGCAATTATTTATTTAATAGGTCTGTAAATATTTTACTTAATTCTGTTTCCTGAAATGGTCTCGGCGCATTTTTATTTACTACAATTCCTTTTTTGTCGACGATGATATAATGAGGAATCCCGTTAATCTTTATGCCGAGCGTTTTCTTTAAGCTGGAATACTGGTTATTATCGAGATAAAAATGTTCGCCCTTAATTTTCTTTTTCGATATGGTGGCTTTCCATTTGTCTTTATCACAGTTGACACCAAAGTAGATGAAGACAATATCTTCTTTGGCATAAATATGTTTAAGTTTCTGAGTTTGCTCAATGCCTCCCATACATGGCGAACACCAGGGTGCCCAAAAATCGATATACAACACTTTGCCTTGATACTTATTTGCAATGCTATCAAGCAAATGACCTACCCATTTATTATTGACAGATTGCAGCTTGATGCCAGCACCAAATACTGGTTTCTTTATATGTTTTATTTGCTCCTGATATTCTTTATTTAATAATTGCAATATCACACTATCTTTTATAGGCACATCGGGAATAAGCTGCTCGTAAGCGCCAATATCTTTTATTCCCAATAGCCAGGAATATTCTTGAGCTACAGCTAAATCTTTGCCGTAACCTGAGCAATGCCGGCTTATTGATCGGGATCTCATTTTTGCTGCAGATACACGATCTCGCTTTTTATAAAATTTCATCAATTGTGACAGACTATCACTGCATAGGATTTCACTGGAATAAAAACGACTACATTCGCGTACAAAACTAGCGTAATACCATGTGATAATTGCTTTCTTATGACTAATAATACTATCATTAAGAAATGTCATATATTCATCCCTGTCAGGCATCACGTAGTCATCTTGTTTAATATGATTTCTACTGGCGTGTAGCCATCTGTAACGCATTAAATCATCATAAGCTCTGTATAAAATATGATACCTACTCCACTCTTTAAAAAACGCACTGACTTCCACAGTATCCATATATTTCTGAACACTTGTTTGATATTTTCTTATTCTATCTTCAATATACTTTTTATAATCTAAGGCCTCATCATCTTTTACTGCTTTAACTTCTTTCTCAATATCAAGCAAATAATCTCTGAAATATTGGTTATACCTATGAAAATCAAGGGTCATCTGATGAAAGCTTCCTGTAAACGAAACGCAGTTATAAAGCGAAGTATATGTTTCATGGTCTTCCGTAAATTTTTTATCTATGGTTATATAAAGGCTATCTCCCGGAAAGGCATAGAAACTCATAAAACTATGATAAACCAAATAATACTCTCCAGGATATATGTTGTGAAAAACAAATGAGAAATTTCCACTATCATCAATAACTATTTCCTCAGTTCTTTGAATATCAAAAATATCATTATTCCCCAACTTAATAAATACATCATCGGTATCCGGATTAAAATTTAATATCTTTCCATTGATAATAATTTCTTTTTCTACAGTATTATTGGTGTAATCTGTAATAACTGGTTCTTTAGGACTTTGACAGCTTTGAGATAATAAACCTATAAGAACAATGAAGAGAGATAAAAACCGTGTCATAAATATTGTTTTAATATTAGCGGCATAACATACTATAATCGTGCCGATTTGTATTGGATGTTTTGATTTTGCTTAGTGCAACTTTTGTGCTTTAGAGTCTTTGTAGCAAACCATTATTAGGCATTCAGTAAAGATTTTGACAGTTTAAACGCTAATTGTCAAAAAATACTAATATTTGATAGTTCACTAAGGGAATGGCAATATTTGACAGTTTAAACGCTAATTGTCAAAAAATGATTATATTTGACAATTAACTAAATAGCTGTCAAATGGAGAAATACGATAGGAATATACCGTTTAATAATTTACCATTACTACCGCCTGATGAAGGTAAGGTGGTGACTATTAGTGTGCTAAAATCATTGAATAGGGCAAATAAGGCTTTGGCAGAACTAAAAGGAACTGCAAAAAAACTACCTAATCAATCAATGTTAGTAAATACCATATCCTTACGAGAAGCAAAAGCGAGTACCGAGATTGAAAATATTTTCACAACAGATGATGAATTATATCAGGCATTAACAATTGATGAAAAGGAATTGAAAGGAGCAGCAAAAGAGGTTCTTTTTTATAGACAGGCTATTTGGGCAGGTTATAATGAAATCAATAAAAAGGGCCAATTTGATTTAGAGTTATTGCTTAATATATACCAACAAATACAGCAAGTAAATGATGGGATAAGACCAGACCAATCACATACTGTAATAAAGAAAAGAGGAAGCGGTTTAATAGGTGATTCAGTAGTTTATACACCTCCCAGAGGAGTAGGTCTCATCAAGAAAAAGTTGAAAAATCTATTTGACTATATAAATGATGATCAGCTTTATCCAGAAGATCCCTTGATTAAGTTGGCGGTATCGCATTATCAATTTGAAGCCATACATCCGTTTAGGGATGGGAATGGTAGAGTAGGGAGGATATTGGCAATACTATTATTATTACAAAAGAAATTGATAGATGTGCCAATTCTATATTTAAGTGCATTTATTATTCAGGAAAAGGATGACTATTACTATTTATTAAACAGAGTTACAACTACTGATGCTTGGGAGAAATGGATTATTTATATTCTAAGAGCAGTAGAGGAGACTTCCATATATACGATTGCTAAAATTGAAGAAATTGATACGCTTTTTAATAATACTTATGAATTAGTGAAAAAAAATTATCCTACTATAAGAAAAGAGGTTATAGAAAAAATATTTGAACAGCCATATATAAGCCCTAAAAGTTTGCTTGGGGAGTATATTAAGAGCCTGAATACTGCTAAGAAATACCTGACCCAATTGCAGGATTTGGGGATTATGAAACCTAAGAAAATTAGTAGAGAGGTGGTTTATCTAAATATTGATTTGTATAATTTATTATCGGAGTTTTAGAAGTTTGAAAGGTGTTGTAATGAGCCAATAGTTTCGGTGATACTGCTCATTCCAAAATTCCCCTTTATAACTCACTACTAAAAACTCACCTCTAAAGATTCTAATTCAATCCTTTCATAGAAAATTGTATCCGTTTACGTGCTAAATCTACATCCAAAACGCTGACCATTACTTTTTGGCCGATATGCACAAAGTCGTTGGTGTCTTGTACGAATTCATTGGCAATATTGCTTTTATGCACCAGGCCGTCCTGATGCACGCCCACATCTACAAAGGCTCCAAAAGCAGTAATGTTGGTGATAATTCCTTTGAGTTTTAAACCCGGTTTTAAGTCTTCCAAACGGTTGATGTTAGGGTCGAATTCCCATTCGTCGAACTCGGCTCTGGGGTCTATGCCCGGTTTT
>Ga0256827_10001372_pt1 | contig 15552 bp, 11 predicted proteins | sample CV84metaG_FD_185977 | JGI IMG/M metagenome (GOLD analysis project Ga0256827, IMG submission 185977) | Hydrothermal vent microbial communities from East Pacific Rise, Pacific Ocean - CV84 | ecosystem: Environmental > Aquatic > Marine > Hydrothermal vents | place: Pacific Ocean: East Pacific Rise... | reverse complement strand
TTTGGTTTGGCAATATTAAAAATGTATGTGTACACAATTAACCGGGGATCATCTGAAACACATCTTAATGCATTTTCATGGATAGCAAAAATTGAGAATGATACATTGCTCTTTTTCTTTGGTATCTTAGCAGCTGTAGGTGGGCTTCATTTTCTAGGCTTCCTGGAATATTTTACTGCATTGTACAGCCAATTCGGTGCTACAACAGTGAATATAGGTGTTGGATTCCTCTCTGCTGTTGTTGATAATGTACCGGTAATGTCAGCTGTTCTAAAAGCGAATCCAGATATGGGAATAGATGCACAGTCTCAATGGATGCTAGTAACAATGACAGCAGGAGTTGGTGGAAGTCTTATCTCTTTTGGTTCAGCTGCAGGAGTAGGTGTAATGGGTAAGATGCACGGTATCTATACTTTTGCATCACATATGAAATATGCATGGACAGTATTGATTGGATACATCGTATCCATTAGTATTTGGTATGTACAATTTGAAATTTTACACATAGGTGCATCTCATATGTAAAACAGAAAGGTGCGTTAATAAACGTACCTTTAAAAAATTTCATCTGTATCAATAAGTTTTTCAAGAAAGATTTATTAATACAAATATAAGGATACATTTAATGAAACAAGTACCTATTTTAGTCTTAGACTTTGGTTCACAATATACACAACTGATCGCCAGAAAACTTAGAGAATCCGGTGTTTACACTGAAGTGGTACCATACCGTGAAAATCTTGAAGATATTAAAGCGAGAAAGCCTCAGGGTATCATTCTTTCAGGTGGACCGGCTTCTGTATATGCAGAAAATGCATATAAACCAAATGAAGGTATTTGGGATTTAGGCTTACCAATATTGGGTATCTGTTACGGTATGCAGCTTATTACTCAACACTTCGGAGGAGAAGTAGTTGCTGCAGAGCATCATGAATATGGAAAAGCAAAACTTAAAATAGAGAACGACTCTTCTATTTTCAAAGATATTGCCGATAACTCTATTGTATGGATGAGTCACGGGGATAAGGCAGAAAGACTTCCTGAAGGGTTTGATATTATCGGGACGAGTGAAAATTCACCATATGCAGCGATCGCAGATGAGAACAGAAAGGTGTATGCTTTCCAATTTCACCCTGAAGTACACCACTCAGTAGAGGGTACGGCAATGCTTAAAAACTTTGCTAAAAATATTTGCGGCTGTGACAGTACCTGGAATATGGGATCTTTTGCAAAAGAGAAAATTGCTGCTATTAAAGCACAGGTAGGTGATAAAAAAGTATTGTGTGGTGTATCTGGCGGTGTTGACTCTTCGGTAGTTGCAGCCATGTTGAATGAAGCACTTCCAAAAGAACAGCTTATCTGTGTTTTTGTGGATCAGGGACTTCTTCGTAAAGATGAAGCAGAACAAGTACAGGTAATGTTTAAAATGTTAGATATTCCACTTATTACTGTCAATGCAAAAAAAGAGTTTATGACTGCACTTGAAGGTGTATCGGATCCTGAAACAAAACGTAAAGCCATTGGTGAGAAATTTATAGAAATATTTGATACAGAGGCTAAAAAACATACAGATGTGGCTTTTTTGGCACAGGGAACACTCTATACCGATGTGATCGAATCTGTGTCAGTAAAAGGCCCTTCAAAAACGATCAAGTCTCACCATAATGTTGGTGGACTGCCGGACTGGATGACTTTTGAACTGGTTGAACCGTTGAGAGAGATCTTTAAAGATGAGGTGAGAAAACTGGGGCTGGAACTTGGGCTTCCTAAAGATATGATAGGTAGACATCCTTTCCCCGGACCGGGACTTGCTATTAGAACTATGGGTGCCGTGACTGAAGAGGGTTTACATCTTATACGAGAGTCTGATGCTATTATGCAGGAAGAGCTAAAAGCGACAGGGTATTATGACAAGGTATGGCAGGCATTTACTGTACTGTTGAATGTACAGTCTGTTGGTGTGATGGGAGATAATCGTACCTATGACAATACTGTATGTATCCGTATGGTTGAGTCTGTAGATGGCATGACCGCTACTTTTGCACATGTACCACATGATGTACTTGAGGGAATGAGTCGTCGGATCATTAATGAGATCGATGGGATCAACAGGGTAGTGTATGATATCAGTTCCAAGCCTCCTGCTACTATTGAGTGGGAATAATTCTGATTTTTATAAATATATACAATCTGTAGGATTGGTTTGCTGACCATTATAATTATGGTCGCTAAACTGATCTTTCAGTAAACTTTCTTCTTTTTTAATCTAACCTAAATCAATAGTAACATAAGATATAATTTTTTTGAATCAAATTATTATTTTTATCAAAGGATCCATATGCATTTGAATCTAATCAAATATTTTTTATTTTTTATTTTTTTTACACTTTTTTCTTTTGGCAGCAGTGCTATAGATAAACCTTCAGAGAAAGAGGAGATTAAGGATACGATTGTGGTACACGGTATGGTCCTATATGGAAAGATCGCTAAAATCGGTCCTGAAAAATTATCATTTAAAATACTTTACAGTGAAGGATTAAGTCATTTTGCCTATAAAGATATAGATTCTATTGAAACAAAATATAATTATCATATTTCATATAACCGCATGGATATTGAGGGGAAGATCATAGATATTGAAGATCAGGAGTATCTTAAAGTTGTTGAAAAGGACAATCAGCAAAGAACAGTGAGAATAGCTGATATTGATAATTTTGTGATGTCTGTCAATGATGATGATTCTTTTGAGAACAGGGTTCGAAATAAATTTCCATACACCAAAGGAAATATCAATGTTGGTTTTCAAATTGAAAATGGAAGTACTGTAAAAAACAGTATAGACATTCTTTTGAATTTAAAACATAAACAAGCCCAGCATGAAGTGTTGTTGTATATGGATTATGAATTTGAAACAAGAGAAACAGAAACAACACCTAAATATGATTATACAGATGAACTTATAGGTATTTTAACTTATAGAAACCATTTTAAAAATAATCAATTTTGGTATGCCACGCTGGCTGCGGATTATGACCGTCCAAGACATATTAAAAATCGTTTTATTCCTTCTGCCGGATATGGATACAAATTTGAATTTGATAAGTCAATATGGCTAGAACCATTTGTAGGGCTTGGATATGCGGTTACGCGTTATACAGATGATATATTATACGAAGATAAAAATTTTGCTGCCTATGCCCTTGGGTTAACCGGAAAGTACAGAATGGATGATGTTGCTATTATAAATACTTTTATTGTAGATGGATTTATTATGTATTATCCCAGTATTGAAAACTATGATGAAGATTGGATACTGAGATCAAATGTAAATTTTACTATTCCTCTTTTTGATTTTTTCTCTGTGAAGTTGGCTTTTAACTATATGAATGACAGTAACCCTGATCCTACCATCGGAAATAACAAAACGACAACAAAACTACTCTTTGGATTGGATTTTTAAAAGGTACAGTATTTTTACTGTGCTTCTGCTATAATATTTTTTTAAAGGAATCTTTTATGAAACTAATGCTTTTCCCCAAACACTCTTTTTTTACGATCGCTATAGTTATGATAGTCTCTGCTGGTCAGTCGGCTGTTGCGGACCATACTGTTTTTTCATCTGATTCATGTGCTTTTATTGATAAAAAAATAATGGAATTAGATAGGTTTACTACAATGGTGAACAATACCAGTGCTTTCCATTTGGCTGAAAAAGCTTCGGCACTTTCGGTACCGGGGATCACAGTAAGCAATAACAAAAGACACATGCTGAGAGATGCAAAGAAAAAATATGCAGAATATGCAGAAGAGCGTCAAAAATATGATTGTGAAACTACAGTAGCTGCTCCAGGTAGTAGCGCTCTCATTGCTTCTGATATATCTGCCAATCGAGCGACTGTTCCCGACCACACTGTTTTTTCATCTGATTCATGTACTTTTATCGATAAAAAAATAATGGAATTAGATAGGTTTACTACAATGGTGAATAATACCAGTGCTTTCCATTTGGCTGAAAAAGCTTCAGCACTTCCGGTACCGGGGATCACAGTAAGCAATAACAAAAGACAAATGCTGAGAGATGCAAAGAAAAAATATGCAGAGTATGCAGCAGAGCGTCAAAAATATGATTGCGAAACAGCTGTAGCTGCACGTACGCAAGCAGTGGATAAAAAGGCAGTGGTCAGTAGCGCTGCCACTATAGATAAGAAGAACATCAAAACAGATGCCCCTGTACATAAAGTGTACAGTAGCAGTGTGGTACATACAGAAGTTAAAGCAAAGCCTCAAAGACATGTTGTTAAAACACCTATGCCCACTCAATCATCTGAGAAAAAGGCAGTTGTAAATAAACATGTTGTGTCCTCTGATACATCTGATACCTGTGCTGCTATTATTAAAAAAATAATAAGACTGGATGAATTTACTACTATGGTAAACAATACCAGTGCTTTTCATTTGGAAGAGAAGGCTGCAGCATTATTGGTACCGGGAATTACGGTGAGTAACAATAAAAAGAAAATGTTGAGGATCGCAAAGAAAAAAGATCTTGAACTTTTAAAAGAGTATCAAAAATATGGCTGCGGAATATCTAAAAAATAGGACATAGATATTTCATATCTAGATAGTTTAGTCAAGATGACTAAACTATCTTTAAATAAAACTTGCAATTTTTAGCAAAATATATTATAATCCCCCAAAATATTTATAAACAGGAGAAATAAGATGGCAAAACATCAATTTCAAACAGAAATAGGACAACTATTAAAACTTATGACACACTCTCTTTATTCTAATAAAGAGATCTTTATTCGTGAACTGGTATCGAACTCAAGTGATGCACTGGATAAATTCAATTACATGTCTTTAACAGATGAAAAATTCAAAGAAGAGAATTGGTTGGGAAAAATTACGATCAAACTTGATAAAGAGGACAGTTCAATTTCTATTATGGATAATGGTATCGGTATGAATGAAGCAGATCTTATGGATCATCTTGGAACTATTGCAAAATCAGGAACAAAAGCATTCATGGAAAACCTAACTGGAGATGCAAAGAAAGATTCACATCTTATTGGACAGTTTGGTGTTGGTTTTTATTCTGTGTTTATGGTAGCAGAACAGGTAGATGTTATTTCTAAAAAAGCGGGTGAAGCGCAGGCATACATGTTCTCTACCGATGGTTCCGGTGAATACGAACTGAAGCCGGTAACAAAAGAAGAACACGGAACGGTGATCTATATTAAACTTAAAGAGGATGAAAAAGAGTTTTTGGATAAGTGGAGAACAGAAGAAGTAGTAAAAAAATACTCTAACCATATTGCTTATCCGATCATGTTGAATTATGTTGAAGAAGAGACTAGCGGTGAGGGTGAGGAGAAAGAGACAAAAAAGGTACAGAAATCTGAGCAGATCAATGCTGCAACAGCACTTTGGACAGTGTCAAAGTCTGAACTCAAGAAAGAAGATTATGTAGAGTTTTATAAAACTGTTTCTCATGGTGATGATGAACCATTGACCTATCTGCATAACAGAGTAGAAGGTTCACAAGAGTTCACTACACTTTTCTACATCCCTAAAACTGCGCCTATGGATCTTTACAGAGCAGATTATCAGCCAGGTGTAAAACTGTATGTGAAACGTGTATTTATTACTGATGATGAAAAAGAGTTGTTACCTCCGTATCTTAGATTTGTCAAAGGGATCATTGACTCTGAAGATCTTCCTTTGAATGTAAGTCGTGAAATTCTTCAAGAGAACAGAATTTTGGCAAATATCAAACAAAACTCTGTCAAAAAGATACTTCAGGCGATCAAGAAATTGGATGGTGACGATGCAGATACATTTACAGCACAGTATAACAGAGTAGTGAAAGAAGGAATTTATACAGACCATACCAACAAAGAGTTATTGCTTGATATCGTAAGATACAAGAGTTCGACAGAAGAGGGACTGGTTTCTTTGGAAGCATACATTTCACGTGGAGACTCTGAGAAGAAAGAGATCTATTATATTAGCGGTGAAGATGAAAAAGTGTTGAGAAATTCTCCATTGCTGGAAGCATATAAAAAAGCCAATATTGAAGTGCTGATCATGGATGATAAAGAGGTTGACAGTATTGTCACACCGATGATCGGTTCATACAGAGAGTGGACACTGAAAGACATCACCACTATTGATGCACCGGACTCTAAAACTGAAGAGGAGAAAGAGGAGATCTCCAAAGAGTTTAAATCTTTGACTGACAAGATCAAAGAGACTTTGGGTGAAGAAGTGAAAGAGGTAAAGATCTCTACACGTTTGACAGATTCTCCTTCCTGTGTACTTAAAGACAGTGCTGATCCTATGGCGGGTATGGCTGCTATGTTTGCACAGATGGGACAGGAAATGCCTGAAATCCCATTAATTCTGGAGATAAATCCGGATCATGAGATGATCAAAAAACTGGATACACTGGAAGATACTTCTCTCTTCAAAGATATCTCATGGATTTTGCTTGATTCTGCAAAACTCTCTGAAGGACTTGAACCTAAAGATAAAGGAGCCTTCGCACAGAGAGTAGCTGTACTTGCAACAAAAGCAATATAAAAATTGGTGTAGGGTGCGTTTCCCAACGCACCTTACGGTTACTCTTTAATCTTCTCATGTTATAATCATTATTATTTCTCTCTACAGGATCTTTCGTGAAAGCACAAATGTCATCACAAAAAAAAGCAACGATTGTTTCAAGTTCTGTTGCCACAGTACTTGTATTTGTAAAATTGATCATTGGTATTGCCAGTGGTTCGGTGGCAGTACTTGCCTCAGCTATAGATTCTTTACTGGATATGGCAGTCTCTATCTTTAACTTCTTTGCAATAAAAAAATCAGAAGAAGACCCGGACGCAGAGTATCAGTACGGTAAAGGAAAGATACAGGCGATCGCAGCAGTGATAGAAGGTACAGTGATCACTATTTCCGGTATTTATATCATTTATGTGGCCTTGAAAAAATTGGATGAAGGGTCAGTCACAACGTTACTTACGCCTTCTATTTTTGCTATGCTGTTTTCTCTTGTCGTGACTTATTTTTTGGTACGCTATTTACTTAAGGTGGCGGAAGAGACAGATAATCTTGTGATCAAAGCAGATGCATTACATTATAAAACCGACCTTTGGTCAAATGCTGCAGTACTTGTTGCATTGGCATTGGTCTCTTTCAGTGGCATAGACAGTATAGATGCAATTTTTGGTTTGGGTATTGGTGTATATATTATCTATTCTGCCTATGAGATCATAGTGGAAGGTATAGAGATATTGCTTGATAAATCTTTGAATGGAGAAATTGTAGCAAAGATCGGAGAGATCATTTCAAATCATCCGGAGATCACCTCTTATCACTGGTTAAAGACACGTACAGACGGGACAACAAATTTTGTTGAATTCCATATGGTATTGCGTCCCAATATGCTTCTGCTTGAAGCACACCGTATTGCAGATGAAGTAGAAGATAAAATGATGGCATTAGAGCGTAAAAAACGATGGATCATTACCCCGCATTTTGATCCTTATGATGATGAAGATATAAATAATGCCCTGCTACATGGAAAAACTTTAGTGAAAGAGACAGAGTAAATTGATGCAAAGAGAGATCTATCTTTTATCTCCTAAACCTCAGGAAGAGACGATCTTCTTCCCCATGATAGAGTTTTCAATCACTGCAGAGCTTATAGATTTTTCGCAAAGTGATACCTTGATATTTACTTCTAAACAAGCGGTTGTCACAGCCGATAAAATAGATGCTTCATGGAAGAATTACCCCTGTATTGCTATTGGACCGGCAACTAAAAAACAGATAGAAGAGTTGGGAGGCAAGGTTATCTACCATCCGAAATCTTTTTATGGTGAAACTTTAAGTACTGATATTGCACAGTTCTTTAAAGATTTGAAACTGCTTTATCTTCGACCCAAAGAGGTCTCTTTTGATTCTAAAGATTTTTTAGAAAAAAAAGGGATAACATTAAAAGAACAGATCATTTATGAAACTTCATGTATCAGCTATCTGCCTGAAGAAAAACCTTCAAAAAATGCTGTGATCATTTTTACCTCGCCTTCGACCATACACTGCTTTTTAAAGAATTTTCACTGGGATGAGAGCTATACTGCTGTGGTGATAGGTAAAGCGACCAAAGTACATTTACCAGCAAATATTAAGTATGTGGTGGCAGATGAACCATTGATCAGTGCCTGTATCAAAAAAGCAAAAGCTATTTAATGGAAAATTTAATCTCTTCTAACCCCAAATTTGTTATAATCGCTGTAACCTGAGTGGTTCGATTACTGTATATGGGGTCCAACATTAATCTTGGTGGGACATGTAGCAGATTGGTGTGTAGACATTTTCGTTTGAGCAGGGAAACCTGCGAGAAATTGCCTCCTAAAGATCAGCTCTCTCCTGCATCGTTGGCTTTTTAGGGCCGACTCAACACAGAACGGCTGCTCGGGGGCTTATTGGCGACGATTCTTGCACGCACAGGGCTTTAGAAAAGGTCATAGACGAACAAGAAGTTCGCCTTCAAACCTTTTCTAAACTCCTCTACGCACAATGATCATCATCAGTATATTAATCTATATTTATTAAATTTTTGGAGATGATCAAATGAACATACTATTAATCGGCGCGGGTGGAAGAGAATACTCTATAGGTTTGGCACTTAAAAAAGATAAAAATGTAGAAAAACTCTATTTTTCACCAGGTAACGGTGCAACAGATGAATTGGGTGAAAATCTGGATATTTCTGATTTTCATGCTTTGGCTGATTTTGTAGAAAGCAATGATGTTGCTTTAACGATCGTTGGCCCTGAAGCACCGCTTGTTGATGGAATTGTTGATATATTTACAGAACGCGGTTTAACTATTTTCGGACCTACCGCACAGGCGGCACAGCTTGAAGGTTCTAAGATCTTCATGAAAAATTTTCTGGCAAGACATAATGTCCCTACAGCAAAATATATTGAGACAGATTCACTGGAAGATGCCTATACGTTCATCAATACGCTTGAAGTACCTATTGTTGTAAAAGCAGACGGGCTTTGCGGAGGTAAAGGTGTGATCATTGCTCAGAGTCATGATGAAGCAAAAAAAGCTGCAGGTGAAATGCTTTCGGGTAACTCTTTTGGAGATGCCGGAACTTCCATTGTTGTTGAAGAGTTCCTTGATGGGTATGAACTTTCGGTATTTGCTATTTGTGACGGTAAAGATTATGTGGTGCTTCCGGCTGCACAGGATCATAAAAGACTGCTCAATGATGATGAAGGTCCAAATACCGGTGGTATGGGGGCCTATGCACCAACACCATTGGTAAATGATGAAATTTACCGTAAATTGGACGAGAGAGTGATCGAACCTACACTCAAAGGTATGGAAGCAGAGGGAATGCCTTTTACCGGAGTGCTTTTTATTGGCGTGATGGTGGTAAAAGGTGAACCGATCATTCTTGAATATAATGTGCGTTTTGGTGATCCTGAATGTGAAGAACTGATGCCACTTCTTAAATCTCCGGCATCAGAATTATTTTATAAAGCAGCAACGGGTGATCTTAAAAATGCAAAGATCGAGTTTTACGATAAGTATGCAGTAGGTGTGGTGATGGCGAGTAAAGATTATCCTTATAAAAGTACCCCTCCGGCCGAGATCATAGTTGATGATATTTATCATGAAGAGTTAGATGAAAATGCACATATCTCCTATGCAGGTGTCAGTCGTGGTGAAGATGGAAAACTGTATGCAACAGGGGGAAGGGTACTTGTATGTGTAGGTGTAGGTGAGAGCATAAAAGAAGCACAAAAGAGAGCCTATATGCTTGTTGGACAAGTTCATTTTGCAGGAAAGCAGTGTCGTACTGATATTGCATACCAGGCGCTGTAGGTTTTCATGACGGAGTATAATGATTTACCTTTGGCAAATATACAAAAGCGTATCTCTGCTTTTGTCATAGATGATCTGATCATTACTATGTTCTTTATGATCATTTTTTATGATCAGATCGCTCATCTGTTTTCAAATGTCACTGTAGTGGATCAAGCTTCTCTGGAACAGATGAATCTATTTATTTCTGAAAATATTGTGATCGTTTTTGCGATAAAAGTACTGTATCATACAATATTGATTTGGCAAAATGGTATGACCATTGGTAAATATGTGACGAAGATCAAGGTTATTGATCTTAACTCCGGACAGAGACCATCTTTTCAACAGGCTTTTTTGAGGGCTTCTATAAGACTTGTCAGTGAAACCCTGTTGTATATCGGGTTTATTCTAGCATTTTTCTCACCAATGAAACAAACGTTACATGACAAATTTTCTTCCTGTGTTGTAGTTGATGTTTAAAACCGTACTTCTTTTTTCTTTTATACTTCTTTTTACGGTGCTTTACGCAGAAGAAAACAGTAAAATAGAAGTCACTGCGAAACATATAGAAAGTACAAAAACAACTGTAACAGGAAAAGATGGAGTGGTGGTTTATTATCAGGACTCTGTAATAAAAGCGGATACAGCTTCTTATAATAAAAAGACAAAAAAACTTATTTTAGACGGTGGAGTAGAGATGATAGGGTACAAAGGTACCAAAGAACATACAGATCATATGGTCATTGATACTCAGAGCAATAAAGTGGATTTTGAAAAACTGTTTTTATCAAGTCAAAATGATATTTGGCTCTATTCTGACAAGGCAAGAAGGAGTGAAGGAAACTATACTTTGGGAAATTCTATACTCTCGTCCTGTAGTGTAGATGATCCTTTATGGAAAATGGCTTTTTCTCATTCAAACTATGACAGTGAAGAGGAGTATATGAAAGTATATAATGCCAAGATATATTTTAAGGATATACCGGTTTTTTATACACCCTATATGGCTTTTTCTACTAACAATACAAGAAGTTCAGGTCTTCTTTTTCCTCTTTTTGGTTATGGTTCGGAAGATGGATTTGTCTATGAGCAACCTATATTTTGGGCAATCTCTGCAAGCATGGATTTGGAAGTAAATCCTCAAATACGTACCAATCGAAGTATGGGGGGATATGCTACCCTCCGTTTTGCCGACAGTGCATACTCCTCCGGAACATTAAGGGTAGGGTATTTTAAAGATAAAGCCAGTTATATTGATGCGTATAAGCCTTTAAACGAAACCCACTATGGATTTGAATTTAATTATGAATCTTCGAAACTTTTTTCAGATAAATTTGGTAAAAATTTTACAGATGGACTCTATATCAATTCAACTTTTTTAAATGATATTGATTATTTGAACTTACAAAAAACAACATTGACCCATTTTGGACTTTCTCCATTGCAGGAATCCAGATTGAATTATTTTATATACAATAATGATTATTATGTGGGGATCAATGCTAAATATTTTGTAGATACACGAAAAATAGACAATGATGATACGATGCAAATACTCCCCTCTGCACAGTTCCATAAATATTTAACCCACTTTTTAATAGATGATTTTACCTACAGTGCGGATCTTCAGTTAAATAATTTTCATAGAGAGACAGGCTCAACTATGAAGCAGGCAGAAATACGTATACCCCTGGAATATACGACTTCCTTTTTTGATGATTTTGTAAATATCTCTTTGCGAGAGAGTTTTTATTATAATAAATCATTCTTTGGAAACGGCAGCTATTTACACGATGAGTATCAATATATCAATAATCGGCATGAAGCTAAACTGTTTACGGATCTTACAAAGAAGTATGATACTTTTACACATGTTCTTCAGTCTTCATTGACTTATGTTAAGCCAGGGTTTGAAAGTGAAAAACCTGTGGACTTTGCAGAACTCACAAAAGAACAAAAAGAACTTTTTACAGTGGGTCTTCCTGAAGAAAATTATCTTTTTTCTCTCAGTCACTATTTTTATGATGAAAAAATGAACTTAAAGTTTTATCAACGTTTTTCACAAAATTATTATACAGACAGAGAGTATAAATTGGCAGACTTGAGTAATGAAATGCAGTATAATATAGGTTCATGGCAGTTCTATAATAATGTGGTTTATTCAAATGAATTCAGAGAGATACGGGAATCTTCTTCCCATATATCACTAAATAAAAGTATGTACCATTTTACTGTGGGACATGTATTTAAACAGATATTACCAGATGATACACTGAATAATATTGTTCCTGCAAATGATATGAATTTTAATTTTGGATATACTTATAATGAACATATAAGTTTCAACGGAGCAATGACTTACAGTATAGATACGGCGGAAAGTAAACAATGGCTTTTGGGCGGAAGCTATAAGCAGGATTGTTGGAGTATGCTGGCTTCTATGAGACAAGATATTACTCCTCGACCTACAGGTTCAACAATAGATAATACTTTTTTTATCCAATTGAATTTTATTCCTTTTGGTACGATCGGGGCAGGAGAATAAATATGATACAGCTGCCGACAGAATTTATTAACAATGCTTTGGATACTTTAGAATTACCCAAACTCATTACAAAGGCAGATGTAAAAAGACAATACCGTTTTCTTTCAAAAAAGTATCATCCTGATCATGGTGGTGATGCAGAGCAACAGGAACAGATAAATAGTGCCTATAAACTGTTGATGAAGTATATAGAAGAGTTTCGTTATACTTTTGATGATAAAGAAATTTCCAATCAATTCCCGGGAGCAAAGCATGCAGAACAATTTAGACCATAATATTTATTTTGAAGATCGTGAAAATGCAGTCATTGAGCTTATTGATACTATGCCGCTTGCACTTTTGGAAGAGAATGAAGCAGTGGTCATAGGTGTGAGTGAAGGGGGCGTCTATTTTGCAGATAAAATTGCAAAAGCTATACACTCTCAAATGGATATTTTACTTACCGAAGCCATTTTAGCACCGAACAATCCGGAATTGGCAATCGCAATGATATCTGAAACAGAAGAGGTAGTTATGCATAAAGCACTCATAGACTCTTTTGGTATCAATGAAGATTATGTTTATGGAGAAGCACAGAGAAAATATGATGAAGAAGTGCTTAGCTATGTGTATAAATACCGTAAAGGAAAAGATCTTCTTCCTCTTGCAGGAAAATATGTGGTTTTGGTGGATGAGTGTGTAGAGACCGGACTAACAATGATGGTGGCACTTAAATCAGTAATAGCAAGAGGTGCAAAAAATATTTATATTGCAACACCAATATTGGACAAAGATGTTTATGAGAACCTGTTGAATGTGTGTGATGGTGTTTTTTGTCCTCATAAGATACAAGACTATATTTCGATAGAATACTACTATAAAAACTTTGACCGATTTACTTTTGATGATATTTCTGAGATCATAGACTCTTATGAACATCGAATAAAAATAGAAAAAGCAGAAGAGATAGAACTGTAAAGTTATAAACTAAAGGAAAGAAAATAAATGCAAATAGAAGAACAAATAATAGAGATCAATGTCAATAATCTGGAAGAAAAGTATGAATTTAATAAAATAGCAAAACAGGCGAGTGGTGCGGTGATGTACCGACAGGGAAAAGCAGTTCTAATTGCAGCGGTTGCTATAGATGAAAAAGCGGTGAATGAAGATTTTCTTCCCTTAACAGTTCAGTATATGGAAAAGTCATATGCGGCTGCAAAGATCCCCGGGGGGTTCATTAAAAGAGAGACAAAGCCGGGGGATTTTGAAACGTTGACATCCCGTATTGTTGATCGTTCATTGCGTCCTCTGTTCCCTAAAGGTTTTCATTACCCTGTGACTATCTCGGTAATGGTTGTCAGTTCTGACAGTGATGTAGATATGCAAGTAGCAGCACTTCACGCTGCATCTGCGGCATTGTATGTTTCAGATATTCCTGTTCATCAGAGTATTGCTGCGGTTAGAGTGGGTAAGATAGACAATGAACTATGTATTAATCCTACTTTGAGTCAACAGGATGAGAGTGCATTGGATCTTCTTGTGGTTGGTTCAGGTAAAGATATTCTCATGATAGAGATGCGTACAATAGCTTCAGAGATCATTGATAATGTAGAAGTAGATATGATTGATCCTATGATAGGTGGGGTTCCTTTAATTCTTGAACATCAGGAGTGTAATGAACTTGATGAAGAGAGCTTGGTAGATGCGATCGCATTGGCAGCTGAAGCAATAAATAATGCAACACAAAACTATAGTAAATCATTTACAGCTCTTGTCAGAGAACCTTTGGCTCTTGAACTGGCAGAAGAAAAAGTTGATGCAGAACTTTACAGCTATATAGAAAATAATTATGCGAATGATGTTGAGAATGCTATCTCTCACATGGCAAAGAGTGAACGTTCTTCAGAATTGAAAAAAATACGTGCAAAGATTATGGAAGCTTTAGAAACTGAAGATAAAGAATTGGTCTCAAAAGTACTTGAACGTTATAAAAAAACGGTAGTACGTGCCATGATACTGGAAAAAGGTGTTAGAGCAGACGGACGTACTTTGGATGAGGTCAGACCGATCACTATTGAGACAAATCTTTTACCTTCTGTGCACGGCTCCTGTCTGTTTACAAGAGGACAGACACAGGCACTTGTTACTGTTACACTTGGAGACAAAAAAGATTCACAAATGTATGAACTCATTACTGAAAAGAATTCACAGTCAGAGAACTTCATGGTCCATTATAATTTTCCGGGTTATTCAGTAGGTGAAGCCAAATATATAGGTGCTCCCGGTCGTAGAGAATTGGGGCATGGAAATCTTGGTAAAAGAGCATTAGAACCTGCTATTCCCCTTAACTATGATGGTACGATCCGTTTAGTTTCAGAAATTCTGGAGAGTAATGGTTCTTCGTCTATGGCAACGATCTGCGGTGGTTCTCTGGCACTTCGTTCAGCAGATGTTGATATGGTGGATCTCGTTGCCGGTATTGCTATGGGACTTGTAAGTGAAAATGGTAAACATGCGGTTCTTTCGGATATTATGGGACTTGAAGATCATGATGGAGATATGGATTTTAAGATCGCAGGAACAAGAAAGGGCATCACTGCACTTCAAATGGATATTAAATTAGGTGGAATAGATCTTGAAATACTCAGAGAAGCACTGACGCAAGCAAGCAGAGGGAAAAACCATATTTTAGATCTTATGGAAGCAGCAGAAGCAAATATTGTTGAGAGTGGTGCACTTCCTAGTACTGAACATTTCATGGTTAATCCAAGTAAAATTGGTGATATTATAGGTAAAGCAGGTGCAACAATTAGAGATATCATTGAAAAATTTGAAGTCAGTATTGATATTGATCGTGATGAGGGTGGGGTGAAGCTTTCAGGAGAAGATAAAGAGAAAGTAGCTGCAGCCAAAGAGCACATTAAAAAGATCGCAGATGCACCGGTTAGAAAACAAATGGTATATGAAGTAGGTAAAAGTTATCAGGGAAAGATCAAAAAGATCGTTGATTTTGGTCTTTTTGTAGAAATGCCAGATGGTTTTGATGCACTGCTTCATATTTCAAAAGTTGCTAAAGAGAGAGTGAATAACCTTTCAGAACGATATAATGAAGGTGAGAATATTACCGTTGTGGTCATGGAGCA
>Ga0256827_10001371_pt1 | contig 15552 bp, 11 predicted proteins | sample CV84metaG_FD_185977 | JGI IMG/M metagenome (GOLD analysis project Ga0256827, IMG submission 185977) | Hydrothermal vent microbial communities from East Pacific Rise, Pacific Ocean - CV84 | ecosystem: Environmental > Aquatic > Marine > Hydrothermal vents | place: Pacific Ocean: East Pacific Rise... | reverse complement strand
TGAGAAAAGCCTTTGAAGAATATACTCCTCATATAATATATCATGCTGCAGCATATAAGCATGTACCATTGATGGAGAATAATCCCAGCGAAGCTGTGATGGCTAATATTCATGGGACCAAAACTCTAGCTGATTTAGCAAATGAGTTTAAAGCTGAGAAGTTTATTATGATTTCTACTGACAAAGCTGTTAACCCAACTAATGTAATGGGAGCTTCTAAACGTATTGCAGAGGTCTATGTTCAAGCTTTAGATAAAGAATCTAAAACAAAATATATTACAACTAGATTTGGAAATGTATTAGGATCAAATGGATCCGTTATACCATTATTTACAAAGCAAATTCAAGAAGGTGGACCTTTAACATTGACTCATTCTGAGATTACGAGATTTTTCATGACAATTCCAGAAGCTTGCCAATTAGTATTAGAAGCAGGTAATAAAGGAAATGGAGGAGAAATATTTGTATTTAATATGGGAAAATCAGTTAAGATTTTAGACTTAGCTAAGAAAATGATTAAGCTATCAGGCTTAGAAGTAGGTAAGGATATTCAAATAATATACACTGGACTGAGACCTGGTGAAAAATTATATGAGGAGCTTTTAGCTACAGATGAAAATACATTACCTACAACTCACAGTAAAATAATGATTGCTAAAGTAAGACCTTCAGATTATAAAAAGGTAAATAAACAAATAGAAAATCTTATTAAACTATTTGATTGTCAAGACAATTTAAAGATAGTAAAAGAGATGAAGCATATAGTCCCTGAGTTCATCAGTAAGAATTCAATATATGAATCCTTGGACAATGGAACAGTAGAACTAAAGCTAGCTTAATAGAGAATTAAGCTTGAGCGCTTGGTCCACCAAAATTCATTGGTAATGCAACTCCATTATCAACATCTTTTATCTCTCCGTTGATACTTTCAAATTTCTTTACATTATCAATTAATGCACGCATTAATCTTTTTGCATGTTGAGGAGTAAGAATTATTCTTGATTTCACTTTAGCCTTAGGCACACCAGGCATCATTCTAATAAAATCAACTATAAATTCAGAATTAGAATGAGTAATTATTGCTAAATTAGAATATATACCTTCTGCAACCTCTTCTGATAATTCAATATTTAGTTCTCCTTGTTTATTTTGCTTATTTTCTTCCATCTCAAAAAAGTATAAAAAAGAAAAGGCACCGAAGTACCTTTTCTTTAAGTTTAAATATTATTATTATTCAGTGATAATCTCTTCATTCATATCACCAATAGTTTCTGATTGTAATGCTTCATACTCAGCTTTATTACTAACAATAAGCTTTTCGTATTCGCGAAGACCAGTACCAGCAGGAATCTTATGACCAACAATTACGTTCTCCTTAAGACCTAATAAAGTATCACGTTTCGCATTAAGTGCAGCATCAGTAAGTACTTTAGTAGTCTCCTGGAACGAAGCCGCAGAAATAAAACTCTTAGTCTGAAGAGAAGCTTTTGTAATACCTTGAAGTATCTGATTAGCAGTAGCAGCTTCCGCATCTCTACTTTCAACAGGCTTCATGTCACGACGTTTAAGGCTAGAATTCTCATCTCTAAGTTTTCTTGCACTAACTATCTGACCAGCTTTTAATGTCTCAGATTCTCCTGGATCAACAATTACTTTCTTACCAAAGATCCAATCATTCTGCTCATTGAAATCAATCTTATTAACGATTTCATTTTCCAAGAATTTAGTATCTCCTGGATCAACTATTTCAACTTTACGCATCATCTGACGTACTATTACCTCAAAGTGTTTGTCATTAATTTTCACACCTTGTAAACGGTAAACCTCTTGTACTTCATTAACGATATACTCTTGAACTTTAGTTGGACCTTTAATTGCAAGAATACTTGCAGGAGTCATAGCACCTTCAGAAAGTGAAGTTCCTGATTTTACATAATCACTCTCCTGTGCAAGAATTTGCTTAGAAGTAGCTATAAGATATTTCTTTTCTTCACCAGTTTTAGAAGTAATAATAACTTCTCTGTTTCCTCTTTTTAGTTTAGGTCCAAAAGACACTATACCATCAATTTCAGAAACAACAGCAGGATCAGAAGGATTTCTTGCCTCAAATAACTCAGTTACACGAGGAAGACCTCCAGTAATATCACCAGACTTACCAATTGCTCTTGGAAGTTTTACGATAGTTTCACCAGCAGTAATTGAATCTTCTTCAGCAACAACTATACGAGCATAAACAGGAATATCGTATTTCTTAATAACGTTACCTTTCTTATCAACTATCTTGATAATAGGGTTTTTAGATTTCAATCTATTTTCAATAATTACCTTCTCTTGGTAACCAGTTTGATCATTAGATTCTACTCTATATGTTTGTCCTTCAATTATGTTCTCATATACAATCTTACCACTTACTTCAGTAATAATTTGAGCATTATACGGATCCCAATCGCAAATTAAATCACCTTTCTTAAGCTTTTCGCCATCTCCAAAATAAAGATTAGAAGCATAAGGAATATGGTGTGTTGCTAAAACAATACCTGTTTTCTCATCGATAACACGCATTTCAGCAGAACGACCAACAACTACTTTATAAGTATCGCCATCCTCATTAGTATAATCAACGAAACGAAGTTCATCCATTTCGATTCTACCTTGATTCTTAGCAACAATACTTGAAGAAATAGCAACATTAGATGCTGTACCTCCAACGTGGAATGTACGTAATGTCAACTGTGTACCTGGTTCTCCAATAGACTGTGCAGCAATTACACCAACAGCTTCTCCTTTTTGAACCATTCTACCAGTAGCAAGGTTACGACCATAACACTTAGCACAAACTCCTTTTTTAGATTCACAAGTTAATACTGAACGTATTTCAACTTGCTCTACAGGAGAATCATCAATTGCTCTTGATTTCTCTTCAGATAACTCATCACCAGAAGAAGCAAGAAGCTCATTAGTAAGTGGGTTATATATATCGTGAAGACAAGTACGACCTAAAATTCTGTCGTATAATGACTCTACAATTTCTTCATTACGTTTTAATGCACTAACAACCAAACCACGAAGAGTACCACAATCACGTTCAGAGATAATTACATCTTGTGCAACATCAACCAAACGACGAGTTAAGTAACCTGCATCGGCAGTTTTAAGAGCCGTATCGGCAAGACCTTTACGAGCACCGTGAGTAGAGATAAAATACTCAAGAACCGAAAGACCTTCTTTAAAGTTGGAAAGAATAGGATTCTCAATAATCTCAGCTCCAGAAGCTCCAGATTTTTGTGGCTTAGCCATTAAACCCCTCATACCTGATAACTGGCGAATTTGCTCTTTAGAACCCCTCGCACCAGAATCCAACATCATATAAACAGAGTTAAACCCCTGCCTATCTGTTGAAATATTATTCATCAATGTTTGAGTAAGTCTTGAGTTAGTATGAGTCCAAATATCAATAATCTGATTATATCTTTCAGTATCAGTAATGAAACCCATTTCATAGTTATTGGTAACCTCTTCTACCTCTTCATTTGCTTTAGCAATCATTTCTTCCTTAACTTCAGGAATCATAACATCTCCTAAGTTAAAAGACAGACCACCAACATAAGCCATACGATAACCAAGATTCTTCATATCATCAAGGAATTTGGCAGTCTTTTGATTACCAACTTTCTTCAATAATAATCCAATAATATCTCTAAGAGATTTCTTAGTTAAAAGCTCATTAATATAACCATACTCTGCAGGAACAACTTGATTAAATAAAACTCTACCAACTGTTGTTGAAATAGAACGAATATCATTTAAATCACCTGTACCATCAGGGTCAACTATTTTTACTTTAATGCTTGCATGAAGATCAATTTTTTCTTCGTTATAAGCAATTATAACTTCTTGCGTTCCATAGAAATTAAGACCTTCACCTTTTACAGTAATTTCTTTATCAGTTTTACGCTCTTTAGTCATATAATATAATCCCAATACCATGTCCTGAGAAGGTACTGCAATTGGAGCACCATTAGCAGGATTAAGAATATTATGAGAAGCAAGCATCAAAATTTGAGCTTCAAGTACAGCAGCATTACTTAGAGGTACGTGAACAGCCATTTGGTCACCGTCAAAATCGGCGTTAAACGCAGAACATGCAAGTGGGTGTAACTGAATCGCTTTTCCTTCAATAAGCTTTGGTTGGAAAGCCTGAATACCTAAACGGTGCAATGTTGGTGCACGGTTAAGCAATACAGGGTGTCCTTTAAGTACATTCTCTAAAATATCCCAAACAACTGGGTCTTTTCTATCAACGATTTTCTTGGCAGACTTAACAGTCTTAACAATACCTCGTTCGAGCAATTTACGAATAATGAAAGGCTTAAATAATTCTGAAGCCATTCCTTTAGGTAAACCACACTCATTAAGTTTCAATTCAGGACCTACTACAATTACAGAACGACCAGAATAGTCAACACGCTTACCAAGTAAGTTTTGACGGAAACGTCCTTGCTTACCTTTCAAGCTATCACTAAGTGATTTAAGAGCTCTATTTGAGTCTGATTTAACAGCACTAGATTTTCTTGAATTATCAAAAAGACTATCAACAGCCTCTTGAAGCATTCTCTTCTCGTTACGAAGAATTACATCAGGAGCTTTTATTTCGATAAGTCTTTTCAAACGGTTATTACGAATAATAACACGACGATATAAATCGTTAAGGTCAGAAGTAGCAAAACGTCCACCATCAAGAGGCACAAGAGGTCTTAACTCTGGTGGAATAACTGGCACAACTTTAACAATCATCCACTCAGGACGATTCTCAAGACGAAGATTTGCGTCTCTAAAAGCCTCTACTACTTTAAGTCTCTTAAGAGCATCAGCTTTACGTTGTTGTGAAGTTTCATTATTTGCTTTATCACGAAGAGAATAAGATAATTCATCAAGTTTTAATCCCATAAGTAGATCATGAACAGCCTCAGCTCCCATTTTTGCGATAAACTTATTTGGATCAGTATCATCTAAATATTGGTTATCAGAAGGAAGAGTATCAATAATATCAAAATATTCGTCTTCTGTAAGGAAGTCCATATATTTAATACCATCATTTTCTTTAATTCCAGCCTGAATAACTACATATTTCTCGTAATAAATAATAGTATCAAGTTTCTTAGTTTGAAGTCCTAATAAAGCACCCATTTTATTTGGTAAAGTTCTAAAGAACCAAATATGAGCAACAGGAACCACAAGTTTAATGTGTCCCATACGTTCACGACGTACTTTCTTTTCAGTAACTTCTACACCACAACGGTCACAAACGATACCCTTATAACGGATACGCTTATATTTACCGCAATGGCACTCATAATCTTTTACAGGACCAAAAATACGCTCACAAAACAAGCCATCACGCTCAGGTTTGTAAGTTCTATAATTAATAGTCTCAGGCTTTAGCACTTCACCACTTGATCTCTCAAGTATATTCTCTGGTGAAGCTAAGCTTATGGTTATAGCAGAAAAGTTATTATTCTCTGTTGAATTTTTTCTAAAAGCCATATATTAATGTGTTGAAATTGTCTAAATAATAAAATAACTAAACTAACTATTAATCAAAAGAGATATTCAATCCTAATCCTTTTAATTCGTGAACCAATACATTGAATGATTCTGGAATACCAGGTTCAGGGAAAGCTTGTCCTTTAACAATAGCCTCATAAGCTTTTGCACGACCAATTACATCATCCGACTTAATAGTCAAGATTTCTTGTAATATGGTAGAAGCACCAAATGCTTCAAGTGCCCAAACCTCCATCTCACCAAAACGCTGACCACCAAATTGTGCTTTACCACCAAGAGGTTGTTGTGTAATAAGTGAATAAGGTCCGATAGAACGTGCGTGCATTTTATCATCAATAAGGTGATGCAGCTTAATCATATAGATAATACCAACAGTTGCTGCTTGGTCGAATTGACGACCAGTATCACCATCATATAATCTAACTTTACCATTATCAGGCAAACCAGCTTCACGCATATATCCATTAATTTGATCTAATGTAGCACCGTCGAAAATAGGAGTTGCAAATTTCAACCCTAATTCTCTACCTGCCCATGCAAGAACAGTTTCGTAAATCTGTCCAAGGTTCATTCGAGAAGGTACACCAAGAGGGTTAAGTACAATGTCAACAGTAGTACCATCTTCTAAGAATGGCATATCTTCTGCTCTAACAATTTTTGCAACAATACCCTTATTACCGTGGCGACCTGCCATCTTATCACCAACTTTAAGCTTACGCTTCTTAGCGATATAAACTTTAGCAAGTTTTACTATTCCTGCTGGCAATTCATCACCTACAGTTAGTACAAATTTCTTTCTATTAAACTCACCAAGAATAATTTTATATTTTGCAGTATAATTAGAAATTAATTTCTTAATTAATGCATTCTTATTCTTATCTGTTGTCCACTTATTTGGATTAATATTAATATAATCGTCAACAGCAGACAGAGCTTTGAAAGTAAATTTAGTTTTCTTAGGAATAATAATCTCCTTAAAGTTATTGTAAACACCTTGAGAAGTTTTACCATTTACAAGAACCATAATCTTATCGATAAGTTTAGACTTCAATTCAGCAGCCTTACCATCAAATTCAACTTTTAGTTCTTCTAATTCCTCTTTTTCTTTACTCTTAGAACGGCGATCTTTAATAGCTCTTGCAAATAATTTCTTATCTAGAACAACACCACGCAATGAAGGAGACGCTTTTAAAGAAGCATCTTTTACATCACCCGCTTTATCACCAAAAATAGCTCTAAGAAGTTTTTCTTCTGGAGTTGGATCAGTTTCTCCTTTTGGAGTAATTTTTCCAATTAAGATATCACCTTCTTTAACTTCAGCACCTATTCTAATTAAACCATTCTCGTCTAAATCTTTGGTAGCTTCAGTAGAAACATTAGGAATATCATTTGTTAATTCTTCAACTCCACGTTTAGTATCTCTAACCTCTAAAGTATATTCATCAACGTGAATAGAAGTAAATACATCATCACGCACAACTTTTTCAGATATTACAATCGCATCCTCAAAGTTATAACCTTTCCAAGGCATGAAGGCAACTTTTAGGTTTCTACCAAGAGCAAGTTCGCCATTAATAGTACCATAACCTTCAGTAAGAATATCACCTTTAACAACCTTTTGTCCTGGACGAACAATAGGATAAATATTAATAGATGTATTTTGGTTAGTTTTCTTAAACTTAGTAAGTCTATATTCTTTAGAATCGTCGTCAAAACTAATTAATCTATCTTCATCAGAACGATTATATTTTATTACAATTCTTTTAGCATCAACATATTCTACATAACCATCGCCTTCAGCAACAAAGTTAGTTCTAGAGTCAACAGCAGCTTGTGCTTCAAGACCAGTACCAACAATAGGAGCTTGAGGTTTCATAATAGGAACAGCTTGACGCATCATGTTAGATCCCATCAAAGCACGGTTGGCATCATCATGCTCCAAGAAAGGAATAAGAGATGCAGCAATAGAAGCAATTTGATTAGGTGCAACGTCCATCAAATGAACATCAGTTTTATTAACGATAGGATAATCGGCCATTTTTCTAACCTTAACTCTATCATTTGTCAATTCACCAGTTTCTAAATCAAATGGCTCTTTATTATGTGTAATTTGATATTCTTCTTCTTCATCAGCAGTAAGGAAAATAGGTTTTTCATCAAGCTGAACTTTTCCATCAACAACCTTCTTATAAGGAGTCTCCAAGAAACCAAGTTGGTTTACTTGAGAGAATGTACTTAAAGAAGAGATAAGACCAATGTTTGGTCCCTCAGGAGTTTCAATAGTACAAAGACGACCATAGTGAGTAAAGTGAACGTCTCTTACCTCAAAACCAGCTCTTTCACGAGAAAGTCCACCAGGACCTAGTGCAGAAATTCTTCTTTTGTGAGTAATTTCAGAAAGAGGATTTGTTTGATCCATAAACTGAGAAAGAGCATTAGTTCCAAAGAAAGAATTAATAACAGAAGACAGAGTCTTTGCATTAATAAGTTCGATAGGAGTAAATACTTCATTATCTCTAACGTTCATTCTCTCACGAATAGTACGAGCCATACGAGCCAGACCAACACCAAATTGATTTTGAAGTTGCTCACCAACAGTACGAACACGTCTATTACTTAAGTGATCGATATCATCAACATCAGTTTTTGAGTTAACTAATCGCACTAAGTGTTTTATAATTTCAATGATGTCCTCATTAGTTAAGACTTTAATCTCATCAGACACCTTTAGATTTAATTTCTTATTAATCTTATAACGACCAACCATGCCAAGATCATAACGCTTATCAGAGAAGAAAAGGTTATTGATAATACCACGAGCAGTTTCCTCATCAGGTGGTTCAGCATTTCTTAATTGGCGATAAATATACTCAACAGCTTCTTTTTCTGAGTTAGAAGTATCTTTCTGTAAAGTATTGAAGATAATAGAATAATCGCTAGCAGCAGAATCTTCTTTATGAAGAATAATTGTTTTCACACCAGCGTCAACTATTTCTTGTATATGTTGACTTTCAAGTACTGTTTCACGGTCTACAATAACCTCAGTTCTTTCGATAGAAACAACCTCACCAGTATCTTCATCAACAAAATCTTCGATCCAAGTACGAAGAACTTTGGCAGCCAAACGACGACCAAGAACACGTTTTAGACCAGCCTTACTAACTTTGATTTCATCAGCAAGTCCAAATATTTCGAGAATATCTTTATCACTATGATAACCAATTGCACGAAGCAAAGTAGTTACAGGCAATTTCTTTTTACGATCGATATAAGCATACATGATATTATTAATATCAGTAGCAAATTCGATCCATGACCCTTTAAAAGGAATCACTCTAGCACTATATAATTGAGTACCGTTAGCATGTCTTGACGTTCCGAAGAAAACACCAGGACTTCTATGCAATTGAGATACAACAACTCTTTCAGCACCATTGACAACAAAAGTACCTTTAGGAGTCATATAAGGGATCATACCCAAATAAACGTCCTGAATTTGTGTTTCAAAATCCTCATGTTCAGGATCAGTACAATAAAGTTTAAGTTTAGCTTTAAGCGGAACGCTATAAGTAAGACCTCTATCAAGACATTCTTCAATGGAATATCTAGGCGGATCTATAAAGTAATCAAGAAACTCTAGTACAAAATTATTTCTGGCATCTGTAATTGGAAAGTTTTCAGAAAAAACTTTAAACAAACCTTCATTTTCACGACTTTCAGGAGTTGTTTCCAGTTGGAAAAAATCTTTAAAAGATTTAAGCTGAATATCAAGAAAATCAGGATAGCTAATATGCGTAGGCGCAGATGCAAAATTGATTCTTTGATTTTTATTTATTGATGTCAATGTATCGTGTTTTTGTAAGTGAAAAAATCGAAAAAAATACCTTAGGTATTTATACAGGTAAAGACCTTAACCCCACCAAGGGTGGGATAAGGTCTAACCATATTGAGAAATTAATTTTCTTACTTAATCTCAACCTCTGCTCCAGCCTCTTCTAATTGAGACTTAAGAGCTTCAGCTTCGTCTTTTGCTATACCCTCTTTAAGAGGAGCAGGAGCTGAATCTACTAAACCTTTAGCCTCTTTAAGACCTAAGCTAGTAAGTTCTTTCACTAATTTAACTACTGCTAGTTTTGAAGGACCAGCTGCTTTAAGTATAACATCGAATGCAGTTTGCTCTTCTTCAGCAGCAGCGCCACCATCAGCAACTCCAGCTACAGCAACAGCTGCTGCTGCTGGCTCGATACCATATTCGTCTTTCAAAATTTCTGCTAACTCATTAACTTCTTTAACTGTTAAGTTAACTAATTGTTCTGCAAAATCTTTTAAATCTGCCATTTTATTTGAATTTAATGTTCTAATTAGAACGGTTTTACAATTATAATACTTTATTTTAAAAAATTACTCTGGACGTTCAGACAATGTCTTAACAAGACCAGCAATAGTGTTACCACCCGATTGAAGGGCAGAAATAACATTCTTAGCTGGAGATTGTAATAATCCAATAATATCACCAATAAGTTCATCCTTAGATTTGATATTAGAAAGGAATTCTAAATTATCAGCTCCAACATAACACATCTCTTCAACATAAGCACCTTTAAGTGCTGGACGGTCTGTTTTAAACTTTTTAGTATAATCCTTAATCAATCTAGCAGGAACATTTCCAGTATCGGAAAACATCATTGCTGTATTACCCTTTAAGACATCATATAAATCATCGAAGTCCTTTTCTACAGTTTCCATTGCTTTCTTAAGCAATGTGTTTTTAACAACTGAAAGTTTAATGCCTTTACTAAAACATAGACGACGTAAATCGCTAGTCTGTTCAGCATTAAGTCCACTGATGTCAGCCAAGTAAAAGATATTACTTTCTTTAAGCTGTTCAACAAGACTTTCTATCAATTGTCCTTTATCTTCTTTCTTCATATGATTGATATGCTAAAAGGTTAATTAATCTAATGTTTAAGCCAATGATTTGGTATCGATTTTAACACCCATACTCATAGTACTAGACGCGTAAGCGCTTTTCATATAAGTACCTTTTGCGGCTGCAGGTTTCATCTTTAGAACTGTATTTAACAATTCTGCAGCGTTTTCTGTTAATTGTTCAACAGAGAAAGAAACCTTTCCGATAGCACTGTGAATAATACCATACTTGTCAACCTTAAAGTCAATTTTACCAGCTTTTACTTCGTCTACTGCTCCCGCAATATTCATAGTAACAGTACCAGTTTTTGGGTTAGGCATAAGACCTCTAGGTCCTAAAATCCTTCCCAAAGCACCAACTTTAGGCATAACACTTGGCATGGTAATAACGACATCGATATCAGTCCAACCGCCTTTTATTTTTTGGATGTATTCATCTAATCCAACATAATCAGCTCCTGCGGCCTTGGCTTCGTCTTCTTTATCAGGAGTACACAATACAAGTACCTTTTTAGTTTTTCCAGTACCATGAGGAAGAGTTACAGAACCTCTAACTAATTGATTAGCTTTACGAGGATCTACTCCCAAACGGATATTTAGATCAACAGATGCATCAAAATTGGTAGTAGTAATTTCTTTTACCAATTTCATTGCTTCGGTAAGTGCATAGGCTCTATCTTTTTCAACTTTGTCCAAGACAATTTTACGTTTTTTCGTTAGTTTAGCCATTTCACTAAATTAAATTGTTTAATTTTTAAATTATGCAGAAGGGAAATCACCTTTAACAGTAATACCCATGCTACGAGCTGTTCCAGCTACCATTCGCATTGCAGATTCAACTTTAAATGCATTAAGATCAACCATCTTTGCCTCAGCAATTGTTCTGATTTGATCCCAAGTTACTTGAGCAACTTTAACTCTATTAGGTTCTGCTGAACCACTTTTAAGTTTTGCTGCTTCTAATAATTGAACTGCTACCGGTGGAGTTTTAACGATAAATTCGAAAGATTTATCAGCAAAAACAGTAATAATTACTGGTAATACTTTACCAGCTTGATCTTGCGTACGAGCATTAAACTGCTTGCAAAACTCCATGATATTAACACCCTTAGCACCTAAAGCAGGTCCTACAGGTGGCGAAGGATTAGCTGCACCGCCTTTAATCTGCAACTTAATTAATCCACTTATTTCCTTTGCCATTTTGAAAATTTATATAATGTAATAAAAAATAATTACATCCGCAGTATGCGGAGGCAAATGGTTACTCTTTCTCAACTTGCATGAAACCTAATTCAAGTGGTGTTTTACGACCAAAGATTTTAACCATCACTTTTAACTTTTTCTTCTCTTCGTTGATTTCTTCAATCACACCAGAAAAACTATTAAAAGGACCATCAATAACCTTTACCGTTTCACCTACTATATAAGGTATATTAACATACTCACCTTGCTCAGCAAGTTCGTCAACTTTTCCTAATATTCGATTAACCTCAGCTTTACGAATAGGAAGAGGATCTCCTCCTTTTTCTCCACCCAAGAAACCAATTACGTTAGGCACGTTCTTAATCATGTGAGGCACCTCACCTGTAAGAATAGCTTCAACTAATACATAGCCAGGGAAATAATTCCTTTCCTTACTGATTTTTTTACCATTACGGATCTGGAATACTCTTTCTGTTGGAATTAACACATTAGAAATCAAATTTTCATATCCTAAGCGATTAATCTCACTATCAAGATATTCTTTTACTTTAAGTTCTTTTCCGCTAATTGCACGTACTACGTACCATTTTTTATTTTCACTACTCATAACGATTAGCTTTCTCTAAATTAAGTACTAAATTGAAAAAGTTCAATATAGGTTAAAACAAATTATAGAATTGTTCCAGGCCATTTTTAAACATCAAATCCATCAAGAACACCACGAATGCGATGATTAGGGAAGCAATGGACACGACTATGGCACTGTTTTGCAACTCAGCGTATGAAGGCCAAGTTACTTTATTCAATAACTCATCGTAACTTTCTTTTATGTAATCTACAACTTTAGCCATATTACTAATATTGTTGTTAATTTAATAAGCAGGGGTGGTAGGACTCGAACCCACGACTCCTGGTTTTGGAGACCAGAGCTCTACCAACTGAGCTACACCCCTAAAATGTATAAAGCTTGAAAAAGGCACCTTCTTAAAGAAGGCGCCTTCAAGCTTATCTAACTTAAATAAATCTTATGTGTTTATACCAATTCAGTAACCTGACCAGCACCAACAGTTCTACCACCTTCACGGATAGCAAAACGAAGACCTTTGCTCATTGCAATTTCACTATGCAATTCAACATTAATTGTCAAGTTATCACCAGGCATAACCATTTCTACGCCATCAGGAAGAAGTATTTCACCAGTTACATCAGTTGTTCTGAAGTAGAACTGAGGACGATATCTGTTATGAAATGGAGTATGACGTCCACCTTCTTCTTTCTTTAAAATATACACCTCGGCTTTAAATTTAGCATGAGGAGTAACAGATCCTGGTACAGCGATTACCATACCACGACGAATTTCTTTCTTATCAATACCACGTAGTAAAAGACCAACATTATCACCAGCCTCTCCACGATCTAGTATTTTACGGAACATCTCAACACCAGTAACAACAGACTTAAGTTTCTCTGCTCCCATACCAATAATATCAACTGCATCACCAGAGTTGATTATACCAGTTTCAATTCTACCAGTAGCAACAGTACCACGACCAGTAATCGAAAATACATCCTCAACAGGCATTAAGAATGGTTTGTCAACATCACGCTCTGGAAGTTCAATCCAAGTATCAACAGCATCCATTAATTCCATGATTTTAGGAACCCAAGTAGGCTCATTATTCAAACCACCTAAAGCAGAACCTTGAATAATAGGTGTGTTATCACCATCAAACTCATAGAAATCTAATAATTCACGGATTTCCATTTCAACTAACTCAAGTAGTTCTTCATCGTCAACCATGTCAACTTTATTCATGAAAACAACCATACGAGGAACACCAACCTGGCGACCTAATAAGATATGCTCACGAGTCTGAGGCATAGGGCCATCAGTAGCAGCAACAACTAAAATAGCACCGTCCATTTGAGCAGCACCAGTAACCATATTCTTTACGTAGTCAGCGTGACCAGGACAGTCAACGTGAGCGTAATGACGCTTGCTAGTAGTGTACTCAACGTGAGCAGTATTAATAGTGATACCTCTTTCTTTCTCCTCAGGAGCGTTATCGATTGCATCAAAATCTTTTACTTCAGATAATCCTTGCTCTGCTAAAACAACAGTAATAGCAGCAGTTAAAGTGGTTTTACCGTGGTCAACGTGACCAATAGTACCAATGTTTACGTGCGGTTTAGACCGGTCAAAATGTTCTTTAGCCATTTCTAAATATTTAAGTTAATTAATAATCTATTATTCTTTGAAAAGAATTAGAGCTGTTGATGAGATTTGAACTCATGACCTCTTCCTTACCAAGGAAGTGCTCTACCCCTGAGCTACAACAGCATAAAAAAAATGAGCGGGAAACCGGGCTCGAACCGGCCACCTACAGCTTGGAAGGCTGTCGCTCTACCAAATGAGCTACTCCCGCTAATAGAGTTTTATACTATATCTCAGAGAACCCTAAGGCTTTCTTTTAATTTTGGTGGGGGGAGGAGGATTCGAACCTCCGAAGTCTAAGACAACAGATTTACAGTCTGCCCCGGTTGGCCACTTCGGTATCCCCCCTAAAATTTTCACAGTTTTATGAATATTTGAGCCGATGGACGGATTCGAACCGCCGACCGGCTGATTACAAATCAGCTGCTCTGGCCAACTGAGCTACATCGGCTGGACTCGATATTCATAAGGTCATTTAAAGAACAATTGCAGACCCTGTAAAAAGGTCTGCAAATGTAATAAAGTTAATTTAACTACCAAACATTATTTTACTTTTTTCTATATAATATTCGATATTTAATGTCACAACTCTGATATTCAATATTTTATTATTTCTGTTTTAATCTTTCTTTATGCCTAATTAATTGTTTTTTGAGTGCATCAACGGCTAAATCGGTTGCTTCTTCAAACGATTTCGACTGTTTTTTTGCGTAAATATCCGCTCCAGGCACATCTAACTTAATTTCTGCTACCTTATTTTCCTTATTAGAATCTTTATCTAATTTCAATATTACTTCACTTGAAGTTATCTGATCGTGAAAATTATAAAGCTTACTAACTTTACTTTCTATAAAATCATCTAACCTTTGATCTGTTTTGAAGTGTAACGAACTTATTTTAACTTTCATATTTACCTCCTAGTTTTATGCTTTCGGATGAGCTTGTTTATAAATGTTTTTAAGTTTCTCTATCGAATTATGAGTATAAACTTGGGTAGCTGATAGACTTGCATGTCCCAAGATCTCCTTTATTGCATTAAGGTCTGCTCCTTTATTTAGTAGGTGTGTAGCAAATGTATGCCTTAATACATGAGGACTCTTTTTACTTATCGTTGTGACAAGGCTAAGATAGTAATTTATATTACGATACACAAGCTTATTATACACTTTTTTGCCTTTTTGTGTTAAAAAATAATAATTTGAGTCAGAATCAGGAATACCTATTTCATTTCTAAGCTTCATATATAACTCTAACTGTGACGATAAGACAGGCGTAATAGGAATAATCCTCTCTTTGTTTCTCTTTCCAAGAACTTTAATATTGCTAGAATGCCAATTAATATTATTGAGCTTCAAATTTACTAGTTCTGAAACTCTAATTCCTGTTGAATAAAGCAGATCAATCATTGTTTTAGCCATTACTCCATTATAATCATCTGGAAATTCAACATTTTCAAACATATTCTCCATACTTTCTTCTTCTACATATATGGGAAGTGGCTTATCAGTTTTTAAAAGAGTTATTTTAACTGCGGGGTTAACGCTAATTCTATCGTGTATTAATTGATATTTGAAATAAGAGCGTAATGCTGTAATCTTTCTGTTAATACTTCTTTTGGAGATATCATTTGAATTTAGATA
>Ga0256827_10001370_pt1 | contig 15560 bp, 14 predicted proteins | sample CV84metaG_FD_185977 | JGI IMG/M metagenome (GOLD analysis project Ga0256827, IMG submission 185977) | Hydrothermal vent microbial communities from East Pacific Rise, Pacific Ocean - CV84 | ecosystem: Environmental > Aquatic > Marine > Hydrothermal vents | place: Pacific Ocean: East Pacific Rise... | reverse complement strand
GTATGTACAAAAACATTTTTCTTGCCATCTTTAAAACGGATTTTTGCTCGTCTTGCTTGAAACTCTCTTGTATTTGAGATAGAACTTATCTCTCTATACGTATTTTGACCCGGTAACCAAACCTCTATATCTGTTGTATAAGCAGCCCCAAAACCTAAATCACCTGTACATAGATTTACTAAGCGATGAGGTAACTCTAATGCCGTTAAAATATCTGAAGCACAAGATACCATCTCATCAAAGATTTTTTCACTTTCATCTGGTTTTGCGATAGTAACAAGTTCAACTTTGTGAAATTGATGCTGACGTATCATTCCACGAGTATCACGACCAGCTGCTCCAGCCTCTTTTCTAAAACATGATGTGTATGCTGTCATCTTTTTAGGAAGTTCATCTGCTTTTAAAATCTCATCTTGATAGAGATTTGTCACAGGAACTTCTGCTGTTGGTATAAGATATAGTTCTTGATTATCCATCTTATACAGGTCATCTTCAAATTTAGGAAGTTGTCCCGTTCCCTCTAAGGCAGTTCTATTTACAAGTGCAGGAACACTTACCTCTTCAAATCCACGAGAACGATTAAAATCGAGCATAAAGTTTATTAAGGCTCTTTCAAGTCTAGCACCCATTCCAAAACTTACAGAAAATCTTGAAGTAGCAAGTTTTACACCTCTTTCAAAATCTATCCAACCATTTTCTTCTGCAAGTTCCCAATGCTCTTTAGGTGTAAAAGTAAATTTTTTTGGTATAAGCACTTTTCTAAGTTCTATATTGTCATCTTCATCTGCACCATCTGGAACACTGTCATCTGGCATATTTGGTATTGCCATAGCAAGTTTTTCTAATGATTCTTGAGCTTGGCGTTGTAGTTCAATAGCATCATTTATAAGTAACTTATTTGCGTCAACTTTTGCTTTAAGTTCTCCTATATCCTTACCTTCACGTTTATAAATACCAAACTCTTTACTCATCGAATTTTGAAGTGCTTGAAGAGTTTCAAAGCCTTGTTTTGCTATTTTCAATACTTCATTACTTTTTTGTAACTCATCTAAAGTTTCAGCTGTTACACCTTTTCTCATAAGTTTTCTACTCACACCATTAAAATCTTTCTGTAATAGTTTTAAATCAATCATAAATTTCCTCTATATTTTAAATTAGTTTATTTTAGCTTTTTTTTTAAACATCCAATTTATAAAACTTTTCTTTTTATTTGCTTCTAATTTTTCTTCAAGTTCATCTTTATCTATTCTTGCTTTATATATATTTAAAAATGGGTCAAGATTATTGAAAACAATATCTATAAGTTCAGGGTCAAAGTATGTTCCACGCATATCTTTTAGAGATATAAGAATATCCTCTTGTGACCATTCACTTTTATTTTTAGAGAAAAGTTCATCAAATACATCAGCAATAGTTACTATACGAGCATAAATATGGATATTTTCACCTTTGAGTCTATCTGGATACCCTTTTCCATCAAATCTTTCATGATGTTGTTCTGCTACAATAACAGCAATATTGAAAATTGGAAGATTATAACTTTCTAATATTTGTGCACCATAAGTGGCATGTTTTGTCATCTCAAACTGCTCTTTTTTATCAAGTGGAGTATCTTTATGTAAAATATAATCTGGAATATCTAACTTTCCTATATCGTGGAGAGAGGATGCATTTTTTAGGAGTTGTGCTTCATCCTCTTTCATTCCATAATATTTTGCAAGGAGATAGGTAAATTCTGAAACTCGTTTTACATGTGCATAACTTTTATTGGAGCGACCATCGGCTATACTTCCTATAATATACATTAGTTGAAGTTGCGTATCGGCGATTGTTTTTGTTTTTTCTTCTACCTCTAATTCAAGATTTCTTTCGTAGTATCTTATTTTAAGTCGTGAGCTTACTCGTGCAATAAGTTCCTCTTTAAAGAAAGGTTTTTTAAGATAATCACTTCCACCTACTTCATAAGCTTTTATAAGAGTATCTCTATCGGAGTTAGCTGTTAAAAATATAACTGGAATAGAGTATGTTAAAGGGTTTCTTTTAAGATGTTGGCAAACTTCTATACCACTCATATTTGGCATCATAATATCAAGTAAAATGAGGTCAAAGTTTTTTTCATTTACAAATTCTAAGGCTGTTACACCATCTTGTGCAGTAGTGGTTTCATATCCTGCTGCCTCTAGTATACTTTCAACGATTGTGATGTTTTCAGGGACATCATCAACAATTAATATTTTATATTTTACATCTTTCATAAATTTTTATCCTATCTTTTATAATATTTGAAATCTTCTTGTGCTTTTTTTCTTGCAGAGTTGAAATCCATTATTTCACCACCATATTGCAGTTGAAATTTTTTTGCATCATCAAGTTTTTTAAAAGCATATTTACTAACTCTACTCATAGTTCCCCGTTTTTTACTACCAACAACATAAAAAGCATCATTAACAGAAATAAATTTTAGTGATGCAACATCAACAACTTGAGGATTTTTAAGTGTAATTCCCTCTCCTAAATGTTCCTCTAAACAGTGAATAGAACAATACTGATATTTTATATCACCTTTTTGAGCTATGTGTGAAGTTTTATAAAATTTTACTAAATCCATTCCACAACGTACACAGTATCGTTTATTTTTTCCAGTTTGTACTAATATCGCATCTTTTTCTGCTACTGTTTGAAATAGTTTATGTGAAACATATATTGAGTTATTAGAATTACATCCAAAAAATAGAAAAATTGATATGAGGGTTACAATAATTTTAATCACTACATTCCTTTATTTATTACAATATATTATCATTTATTAATTATAATAGAGCTAAAATTTTAATGATAAATAAAATATATTGTAATGAGGTAACATAATGAAATTAAAAATAATTCATTATATTAAAGAGATAGTACTGTTTTTAATTATAATTACAATATCTTCAAATATAATAAGTCTTTATAAAAGTGATAATTTAACGAGTAAACCTTTAGATATAACCTCTTTTAAACTTATAGATGGAACAGATTTTCATATAGATAATAGTAAACCTATTTTAATACATTTTTGGGCTACTTGGTGTCCAACTTGTAAGCTAGAAGCTTCAAATATTGATACTATTTCGAAAAACTTTCAGGTTATCACAATAGCAGTTCAATCAGATAAGAATCAAGATATTCAAAAATTTTTAAAGCAAAATAGTTTAAATTTTATGGTTGTGAATGACAGGGACAGTTCTTTTGCACATAATTTTAATATTTCAGCATATCCAACAACATTTATCTATAATAAAAAAAGAGAGCTAGTTTTTAGTGATGTTGGATATACATCTACTTTGGGTTTATGGTTGAGAATGTGGTGGGCTACACTTTAAATTTTAATATTGTATCTCTGATATTTTTTTAGGCTTTGCAAAGTAATAACCTTGAAAATAGTGACATCCAAGTTCTGCTAGTTTTTCATAATGAGCTTTCTCCTCCACACCCTCTGCAATAACATCTATCTCAAGAAGAGAACCTAAATAGATAATAGATTTTATAATCTTGATATCTTTCTCATTATTGAACATATTCATTACAAATGATTGGTCTATTTTTATTTGGTCAAGTGGAAAAATCTTAAGATATTGAAGAGAAGAAAATCCTGTTCCGAAATCATCTAAAGAGAGATTGAGATTTAATTTCTTTAACTCTTTCATTTTTTGTGCAACTTGCTCTTGATTTTCTACAAATAGAGTTTCCAATAGTTCTAACTTGAGACGTTTAGGATTTATATTGTATTTAGCTATCACATTTTTAACAAGAGATACAAACTCTTTTTTATGAAACTGCTTTGCACTTACATTTATAGCTAAAACCCAATTTTTTGTTTTTTCATCTTCTTGCCACTTTTGTAACTGTTTACAACCAGCATCTAAAACCCAATTACCTATCTCTACTATAAGGTCTGTTCTTTCGGCTATTGGTATAAATTTATAGGGAGAGAGTAGACCAAATGTTGGGTGGTTCCAACGAATAAGTGCTTCTGCTCCAAAGATTTTTTGATTTATATCATATTGTAGTTGATAAAAAAGCTCAAGTTGGTTCTCTTTTAATGCTATTGTTAATCCCTCTGATACATTTAAAATATCTTTAGCATTATTTTCATTTGCTTTATCAAAATAAACAATGTGCTGGTGACTCTCTCTTCCAATCTCAAGGGCGATATTTGTATGACGTAAAATTTTAAGAGGGTCTTTCTCATCTGTAAATATATCTATCCCAATATGTGCTTCAGGTTTGATAATGGTATCTTCAATTTTAAAGGTTTGAGATAAGATAGAGAGAAGAGCATCTGCTATGTTTTGTGTTTCTTGAAGAACAATATCTTTATTTTTTCTATTATTTGTATAATAAAGTATAAAGTCACCCATTCCGATACGAGCGCGTAAGCTACTATCCTTAAAATTAAAATTAATATTTTTAGCAAACTCTTTTAATGTATAATCTCCATAATGATACCCATAAGCATGATTGATAGCTTTTAAATTTGTGAGTTTTACATAAAACATAATATTCCAACTCATTGTATCTTTTTTCAAAATCTTCTCAAGGGCTTGCATCAAACCATTTTTATTGAGAAGACCTGTTAATGGGTCAAACTGCATTAAAATAGCTAACTCCTCTTCGGCTCTTTTTTTTTGTTGAAAAAAATCGGATATTTTATAGAACAGAAAATTAATCTCTTCATAGAGTTTACCAAACTCATCATTATAGGAGCTGTTAATCTTATATTGAGTGATTGTATGATGAAATTCAACTTTTTCTAAAAAATTGACAAGGTAAAGAATAGGTTGTGTGAATTTTTTTGCATATATTTTTACTACAAAAAAGGAGAGGCTTAAGAGAATAATAAGGAGAAGAAAAAAGTATAAAAAATTATCTTCTAAAATTTCCCATAATGATTCAATTTGAAGTTCAAAATGAAGTTTTCCATAATATTTATTATCATATATTATCTCTGTATCAGTTACAAAAAAATCTTTTTTTTCTATTTTTGACTGATAGCTAAATATATTTTTTGAATTTTTATCATATAAAATAACTTTTTGAACTTTAGTAACTGTTTGTAATTTTGTAGTAATGTCAGTTGCTGTATGTATATCATCTAATAAAATTAGACGTAAAAAATCTTGCGATAAAATAGTTGTTATATTTTTTGCTAAATATGTACGGTCATTTTTTTGGTGATAAATATACCAACTTATAAAAGAGATATATCCAATCATTACGACAAATGATAAAAGGGAAAAAAGTGCTTTTATAAACTTTTTTTGGATAGAACCCTTGTATGTAGCTGTTTTCATAATTATAGTTTATTTACTTTTGTTTCTATTGGTAGATGTTTATCATTTGCCCACTCTAGCCAAGAACCATCATATACAGAAACATCATATCCAAGTTTTTTAAGAACTAAAAAGTTCATAGCAGCATCAGCTCCATCTTCACAATATAAAATAACAGGTTTATCATGTCCTAAATCTTTATATAGATTTTTAAGTTTATCAAAATCTTTGATACTACTTTTAGAACCACTTTTATTATATGTTAAACTCCCTGGTAGGTTAAATGCTTTTGGAATATGTCCATAGCGTTGAGCATGAGATTTTTTACCTATATAAAAATCAAATGGTCTACCATCTATAATATAAGATTTTCCAACAGATGTAAGAACATCAAGTTTCGTTTCTAATACTGAGTTATCTATTTTTGGTATAAAATCTTGATAATGTGGTTGATAACTATCTTGAGTTATAGGTAATAATCCTCTCTTCCAGTTGTTAAAACTTACTTTTAATATGCCAACATTATCGGCACCTAAAACTTTACTTATCCAATAAAATCTAGCAGACCAGATAGGACTAGCTCCACCATAAACAACTATTTTACTTTTACTATTTATACCTGATTGACTAAACAGTTCTTTGAGTTGTGAAAGAGGAGGAAGAAGCATATCTTTACCATAAAAAAGTTTTTCAAATACAGGTATATTGACTGAGTTTTTTAGATGTCCTTTTTGATATATTTTCATATCTCGAACATCTATAAGTACTAAGTTTTTATCATTATAATGTTTTATAAGCCAAGAAATAGGGACAATATCGGGAACTTTTGCCATCATAAAAGTAACTAATAGTAATAATATGGATATATGTTTCATCACAAACCCTTTAAGTATATTTTTGTTGTATTATACTCTAAATTTTTATATTTTACTTTATTAGCTCCCAAAAATGCTCGACATTTTCAAACCTAACCTTTGCTAATCGTTTAAGATAATACTCTCTTGTAACCTCTTTCGCCCCTAAACTTTTAAGATGCTCCGTAGGTACTTGACAATCTATAAAATCATATCCCCACTCTTTAAGATGTTGCACTAAGATAGCATAGGCTGATTTTGAAGCATCACTTACATCTGCAAACATAGACTCTCCACAAAACACTCCTCCAACAACAACACCATATAACCCACCTACAAGTTTTCCATCTTGATAGCTCTCAATGGAGTGTGCAACACCTAAAGCATTTAACACCTCATAGGCTTCTATTATCTCCTCTTGTATCCAAGTTGCATCTTGCCCTTTTCTTACTTTTGAACCACACCGTGTGATAACCTCTCTAAAATTTGTATCAAATCTATACTCAAATTTTTTCATACTCTTTTTTAAAGATTTGGAGAGTTTAAAATCATCTAGTTCCATAATAAGCCGAGGAGTTGGTGACCACCATAAGATAGGTTCATCGCTGTTATACCAAGGAAATATACCATTTTGATAGGCTCTTACAAGTCGAGAGGGAGTTAAGTCTCCACCCCATGCAACTATGCCTATCTCATCAGCACTCTCAGGATGGGGAAACTTTAACTCATATTTATTTAGTTGAGGAATCATTTTTTAACTTTATATTTTTAAACTTTAAGAGTAACTCTTTTTTATACTCAACTTCAACCAAACCACCTTTTTGAAGTTTCCCAAAAAGTATCTCATCACTCAGTTTATTTATAATATGCTCCTGAATATATCTTTTAATAGGTCTTGCTCCCATCTCTAAAGAGTATCCCTCTTTTGCTATAAAATCTACCGCTTTCTCTGTTATAGTTATACTAATTTTTCTTTTTTTCAAATCATTATTTAGCTCTGCTATAAACTTTTTCACTATCCCTTTTATAGTATCGCTTTCTAAAGAGTGAAACTCTACAATAGCATCTATTCTATTTCTAAACTCTGGAGAGAAAAATGTGTTTAACTCTCTATTTTTTGAAAGAGCACTGTTTTTGTTAAAGCCCATCACTTTATCAGCTTTTGCGCCTATATTTGATGTCATTATCAAAATAACATTTTGAAAATCTGCTTTATAGCCATTGTTATCGGTAAGTGTGGCACTATCCATAATTTGAAGCAATATATTTAAAAGGTCTGGATGTGCTTTTTCTATCTCATCTAAAAGTAACACTGTATAACTATGCTTTTTTATAGCCTCTGTTAAAGCACCACCCTGTTCATACCCAACGTACCCTGGAGGTGCGCCAACCAATCGACTAATAGTGTGTTGTTCCATATATTCACTCATATCGAAACGTTCAAAGTGTATATCTAACTCCTCACTTAAAGCTATCGCTAACTCGGTTTTTCCTACACCTGTTGAACCTGAGAAAAGAAAAGAGGCGATAGGTTTATTTTTAGGAGTAAGACCAGCTTTTGAGATTTTAATAGCTTTTGCAACCTCTTGAACTGCTCTATCTTGACCTATCACTCTCTGTTTGAGTGCTGTTTCAAGATTTATAAGTGATTTTGTCTCATTTTTAGAGATAGAACTATCAGATATACCAACTATCTTGGCGATTGTTTTCTCTATATCTTTAGCTGTTACCTTTTTTCTTTGTGTTGTAAGAAGATGAAAAGAGGATGCTGTTTCATCTATAAGGTCTATCGCTTTATCTGGAAGAAATCTATCTGTCATATATCGCTGAGAGAGTGAAACTGCTGTTTTAAGTGCTTTGTCTGTATAGCGAATATGATGATGTTCCTCATATTTACTTTTCAATCCTTTTAAGATAAGAAAAGCTGTTTTTTGTGATGGTTCATCTATATTTACTTTTGAAAATCGTCTACTGAGTGCTTTATCTTTCTCAAAACCATTTCTATACTCTGCAAATGTTGTAGCTCCAAGACACGTTATCTCTCCATTGGCAAGAGCAGGTTTGAGTTGGTTGGCTGCATCCATACTTCCACTTGTTGCACCAGCTCCTATAAGTGTATGAATCTCATCTATAAATAGTATAGCATTTTCGATAGTTTTTATCTCATCTATTACACCCTTTAAACGTTTCTCAAAATCTCCTCTATATTTTGTACCAGCAACTAAAGCACTTAGGTCTAAGGCAAAAAGTTGTGAATTTTGGATAATCTTAGGAACAGTTCCCTCTACAAGGTGGAGTGCTAACCCCTCTGCGATAGCTGTTTTTCCAACACCAGCTTCACCCACTAAGATAGGATTGTTTTTTTTACGACGACATAAAATCTGTATAACTCTTTGTATCTCATCATCTCTCCCTATGACAGGGTCTATCTTGCCTTCTTTTGCTTTTTGGAGAAGATTTATAGAGTATTTTTCAAGATAACTATTGTGTTCATCTTTTCCATTATACTCTTCATTGTCATCCTCAAAACTGTTATGAGAGATAATATCTAAAATATCAAGTTTCTCTATCTGATAAGCATTGAGAAGCATACAACTAAAGGTATCCTCTTCATCATAGATAAAAACTATTAAGTCTCCTATATCGGCTGTCTGTTGTCCTGAACTTTGGATGTGCTTTATCATTTTATCTATAAGACGAGCAAGTGCTATACTTTCATAAGGGTCTGCTGTTTTATCTTGAGGAAGTGTATCTATCTCCTCTTGAATATATTTTTGCATACTCTGTTTCATCTTTTGAGTATCGCCACCACAAGCAGAGATGATGTTTGCCCCCTCATTAGAGGAGAGAATATAGAAAAAGATATGTTCAATAGTCAAATATTCGTGATGGAGTTTTTTTGCATAGAGTATCGCTTTTTGAAATACTTCGTTTAGGTTATTACTTATCATTACTCTTCTTCCATTATAGCTTTAAGAGGAAAGCCACTATCTTTGGCTCTTTTTATAACTTGAATAACTTTTGTTTCAGCTATTTCGTGAGAGTATACACCACATAAACCTTTTTCACTTTTATGTATCTCCATCATAATAGCTTCAGACTCCTCATAACTTTTATGAAAAATACTCATCAATATATCTATAACAAACTCCATCGAAGTATAATCATCATTTAACATAAAAACTTTATACTTTCTAGGATACCCAACTATCACTTCATCTGCTAACTCATACTCTATATCTGTTGCCATATTTTTTCCATTATTTTATATTTGTTATATCGTTTATACTTAAATTTATACTTGCATCTATTTTAAAGCAAAAATATCGTCATCATCATCGTCATCATCCACAGAGATATTAGTTTCTTCTATGATTTTATCCTCTTGTTGCATCTCTATTAAAGAGGTTTTATCTTGAGGAGCTTCATATTTTCCTGTTGTTAAACCACCCATTTTTAGTTTTAAATCGGCTGGTGTTGATGCACTTTCAAGAGCTTGTTTCTCGGAAATAATTCCATTTTCATAGAGGTCTAAAATAGATTGGTCAAATGTTTGTGATTGATAATGTTGTTTTCCCTGTGCTATTACATCAGGTATCTCGACATCACGATTTTCCATAATCAATTTTTCAATAGTTGGTGTACGAACCATTATCTCCATTGCAGCACGACGCCCACCATCTACTGTTGGTATAAGTCTTTGAGATATTATCCCTTGAATAACCCCTGCTAAAGAGAGACGAACACGATTTTGTTCATCTGTTGGGAATTGTGCAATAATTCTATTGATAGTCTCTTTTGCATCTATTGTGTGAAGTGTTGAAAAAACAAGATGTCCTGTGTCAGCTGCATGAAGTGCTAACTCTATCGTCTCTTTATCTCGCATCTCTCCAACAAGTATAATATCTGGGTCTTCACGAAGTGCAGCACGTAAAGCATTTCCAAATGAGAGAGTATCTTGTCCAACTGTACGTTGATTTATCACACATCCTCTATCTTTATGTACAAATTCAATAGGGTCTTCTATGGTAATAATATGTTTTTTTCTTGTTGTATTTATCTCATTTATCAGTGAAGCCAATGTTGTTGATTTTCCACTTCCTGTTACACCTGTTACCAAAACTAAACCTCTTGATTTATTTGTAAAAGTTTGAAGAACAGGGGGAAGGTTTAGTTCACTACAAGAGGGAACTTTTACAGGAATTATACGAAAAACTGCAGATATTCCATCCATCTGAAAAAAGATATTTACACGAAAACGGTTTCTCTCATCAAAAGGATAAACAAGGTCAAGTTCTCTTTTTTCTACCAACTCTGCAAATCGTCCTTTTAATAACTCTTTTGCAAATGTTAAAGCATCTTCTGGAGAAAAAATCCTCCCTGAAATTTGTACCAAATCTCCATGAATTCTAGCACGAATAACAGAGTTTGCTTTAACGTGCAGGTCACTTCCTCCATTGTTAATCATATTTTTAAGATACATTCGTATCTTACCTAACTGCTCAAATGTTAATTCACTAATATCTGTTTCTGTCATAATATTTCCAATATGTTTTTAAGTATCTCTTTTATCTGAAATTCTAGCAAAGTGAGCCTCTATTATATCTTTATATAGAAAAAACTCTTCAATATAAGAGGATAGGTGTATGAAGAGTGATAGGGTTGTTTCTATTTTTAGGTAAAATACAAAAAAATAGATAGAAGGAAAAGAGAATGGATAAAATATTATTGATGGTACAACTACAAAATCAACTTAATGAAGCTACAAATGGTGAAGAGTGGACAAAAGGTGTTACTAAAAATGGTAAAGCTATAAACTGGAACAGATGTATATATATGGAATGTGCAGAGATGGTTGATAGTTTTTCTTGGAAACATTGGAAAAGTATTCATCAAGAAGCAGATTGGGATAATCTTCAAATAGAGGTTGTTGATGTATGGCATTTTATCATCTCTTTAGCTATTGAAAATTATGCAAAAAATTTAAAAGGTGATATTGATGGATTGGCTCTTGATATATCTGAATTTAAAAGCTTTGCAGTTATCGATACTCAAAATAGCTCTTTTGGAACACAAGATGAGGTTTTAGAAAAAGTTGAATCACTTATTTTATTGTCTCTTAATAAAAATGATTTAGATTTAGAATTCCTAATATCTGAGTTTTTTGATTTAGTTATTTTAAGTGGACTGGATTTAGAAACATTATATAGACTCTATGTTGGAAAAAATATTTTAAATCAATTTCGTCAAGATAATGGATATAAAGATGGAACATATATAAAAGTTTGGAATGGAGAGGAAGATAATGTTGTAATGAAAAGAGTTTGGGAAGATGATGCCAATATTGAACCTGATAAACTTTATAGAGAGTTAGAAAAACAGTATCTATTATTAATTAAAAATCAATAGTGTGAATAGAATGAAGAGCTTTTTCTAAGATATGAAGTTCAAAATCATATTTATTCATTATCTCTAGTAACTCCTCAGGAACCTCATGTAAAATACTACCATCAAGAGGTATAAGTTTATATACAATATGATTAGCAACAGTTAGTTTTATTATCTCTTGTGGTGCTTCTTCTGGATTATCGCTATACATTACAATATTTACAATAGCACGGGAAAGTTTCCAATAACTTAGAAGTTGTGCAGATACAATAGCTGTTGTTGTAAATACTGCTAACTCTTCAGCATATTGAGTACCAAATGTATCTATTAAGCTTTGAAACAGAATCTCTTGTTTGTTATTTAATATCTCTTGAGAGATTAAAATCTGACCAATATTTCCTAGAAGTGCAGTAGTAGATAAAATAGATAAGTCTGATATTGAAATTTTCGAATACCATTTAAGCATTAATGATAATCGTCTCATAGAGATTTCTGAAAACTCTTTTTCAGAGATATTATAGGGAGTTAAATTTATTTCTGAGTTGATGTTATCTAAATTTTTAAGTGCTAATGCTTTTATACTATTTTTTCCTAATCGTATAATTGCTTGGTCAATAGTTTTAAGTGTTATCACCCCATAAAGAGGACTGTTTGCTAAATTTAATATTTTGGCAGAGATAATAGGGTCTGTTTTAATAACTTTTATTAATTCATTTAATGGAATATCTTTATCATCACAAATTTGTATAATTTGAGTTATCGTATTTGATAGAGGTTTTATTGTTTGTATAAAATTATTGATAGTTTCATTATCAATAATAATATTTACTGAACTAAAATAGGAATTTGCAATTAGATTAAGTTCATTTTGGATAATTTTTGTATTTAATGGATTTTTTATAATGTGATTGATACCATTTTTCATAAGAGATATAGAACGTTTAGCATCTATATTGTTGAAGATTGTCACAATGGGTATAGTGGAATTTAATTTTTTCCAATAATCAATAATGAGATGATTATCAGCTTCCAAATTTGTAATGATAATATCATATTTTTGTCTATTAAATATCTCATCTATCTTCTTAATATGAGATATATATGTAACATTATTTGCAATTCTATTTAATAAAGATAGCAGTTTAAGAGTTCTTTTCTGATTTTTATCTAAATATAAAATATTAAGTGTTTTTAATTTCTGTTTTGGAGATATATATGGTTTTGAAAGTTTTATTTTATTGTTTAACTCTTTTGGAACAGGGGAAAGATTGGTGTTATAATTAGCCATCTCCTCTAACCATATTAGAATTTGTGATACATTTTGATTTAACCAACTTATAATATTTTTTGGTACAGGCTGATTTTTATCTCTAAGAGAGTTTAATACTACCTCGACTTTAGCAGTTAAATGAAAAAATGGAGTTAAACTAAAATAGGATGCTGTTGCTTTATAGTTATGAAAAGTTCTAAATAAATTATTGATAGCTTCCTTACTCTTATCTCTACTTTCTAAAAGAGAGATATTGTGTTTTGTTGCATATATTTCAGATTCTATTTGATTAATAAACATCTCATATATCTCTAATTCAAAATCTTGCATAGAACACCTTTAGTTTTTATCTTTATTGCTGTTTTAAGATAGTCTTTATCAAATAGAAACCACTACCTGCCATAAATACAGTACCTAAAGCATTTAAAAATATATTTGTGAGTGCTAGGAGGATATGCCCACCCTCTAAAAGCATAAAACTTTCAATAGCAAAAGTAGAGTAGGTTGTTAATGCTCCTAAAATACCAGTGGAAAGAAAAGATTTAATATGAAGAGAGAAAAGAGTTGTATACATAAAATAGGCGATAAGAACACCCATAATAAAACTACCAATAAGATTTACACCAAGTGTTCCAAATGGAAGTTCATGAGGAACTCTATGGGAGATTAAACCATTAATATACGCACGAAGTATCGCACCAATAAAACCACCACTACCTATGGCTAGGATTGTTTGCCAACTCATTATCATACACCTTTTGCATCTTTAATCGTAAATTTTTTAACCACTCTTTATCATTTTTATCCGCTATAAATGAATCCATAAAAATAACTGTAATTTTGCCTGGAGAGTAGAACATTTTTTTTATATTGTAATATTTAGCTGTTTGAATAAGTACCACAGGTTGTACTTTTAATTGATATTTATCTGCTACAACTTTTGCTCCATTTTTAAAAGGGAGCATTTTGAAATTTTTAGAGCGTGTTCCCTCTGGAAACATTGTGATAACTCTTCCTTTATTTAGTCTATCTTTTGCATTTTTAAGTAATCGTAATAGGGATGTTTTACTCTGTCTTTCTATTGGAATATCTTCAGGCATACTCATAGCAAGTCCAAAAAAAGGAACATCAAAAAGTTCTTTTTTAGCAACCCAAGAGAGATCTTTTTTAGAGATAGTTTCCATAATTCCAATATCTAAATCACTTTGGTGATTTATAAGGTACATCTGAACAGATGGGTCCTCTTTACCCTTTACCTCTGTGGAAAAAAATATACCAAAACGAACAAACCATGCTGAGATTTTTCTAGCATAGGGTCGTCGTACTATTGGGTATAGTATTATCATTAAAACTAAAGAGGTGAAAATAATAAGTGTTGAAAAGAACCAATTAATGTGAGCAAATATCTTCATCTCTCACCCAACCAATTTTATTATTATATAATTTCACTTTTCGAAAATTTGTAACTTTTCCCTCTTCTAGTAGTTTATACTTGCTCTTTGTTGTTTCAAAAATTGTTGCATTACTTACTGGAAGTAGATATATCGGAGAACCTTTTTTAATACATATCTCCTTTGATGGAATCATAACATAGATAATATATCCAAATGGAATGATGATTAAAATAGTATAAATATATCTCTTTTTAATAATTATAAAGAGTATCAATATAAGAGCAATAACTGAAGCGATAATAGCTTTTATCTTATTGTGTGATTGGTCTTGAGGTTTTAAATCACTTTGGGTTGTTACACTATCATCATCTAAGACAATAGGAATAGTAATGATAGTAAATTTATTTGTTAAAAGATTAAAGTAAGAAAATGAAAAATATTCAAGTTTTTTATCTATAATCATAAAATAGGTAATTCTTGAATTTAAGTAGGATAGAGTACTAGACTCTATACCCTGTTTCCAAACATTGTTAAATTTAAGTCTACTTATATCTGTATTTGTCGCTTTTGCTACAAATACAACTATATTATGTTCTCTATCAAAAGAGGTAGTTTTATAATTTTCTAAACTAAAGGAGTTTGCAATAATATTGGAAAAGTTTTTTTTTGGATTAAGTGCAATAACATTTAATTTTTTACCTTTTATAGAAGAGGGTTCATACTCATCTTTTGATTGAATAGATGCTGTTATATCTGGAACTCTTGCACTGTTTTTAGTAGTTAAAAAATAAAATTTATCAAGAAGGTATTTACCTATAAATTCTCTTTCTGGTATTTCATTGAGAACTTTTAAACCATAATGATTTGAGAATTTATAAGTAATATCATCAAAATCTTCTACTGTCGATAAAGTTTTTATCGTTACAGAGAAGATTTCACCTTTTACTACTCTTTTAGGTATATCTTTATAGCTCATATAGAGGACTTTATCTGCATATACAGATGTAAAAAGAATGAAAGTTAGTAAAAGTAATTTTATCACGATGCTAAAAAGCCTTCTAACATCTTGACTCCATCATCAGAACCAAGGATAGATTCCATAGCACGTTCTGGATGAGGCATAAGACCAAATACATTTTTAGATATGTTACAAACACCAGCGATAGCATCTACACTACCATTAGGGTTTTTAACAGCACCTGTCTCATCACTATATGTTAAAAGAATTTGATTATTTATTTTTAAATCTTTTAAACCATTTTCATCTATATAGTAATTACCATCGTGATGAGCGATAGGGATATTTACAACATCACCATTGTTTAATTTTCCTAAAAAG
>Ga0256827_10001369_pt1 | contig 15571 bp, 13 predicted proteins | sample CV84metaG_FD_185977 | JGI IMG/M metagenome (GOLD analysis project Ga0256827, IMG submission 185977) | Hydrothermal vent microbial communities from East Pacific Rise, Pacific Ocean - CV84 | ecosystem: Environmental > Aquatic > Marine > Hydrothermal vents | place: Pacific Ocean: East Pacific Rise... | reverse complement strand
TTTGCGTTTTTCTGCATTTCTCTACATCTCAACGTTAAGGCTTTTGATTTTTTACTGTGCTGTTTGCCATCTGCCCGGCCATTTTCAGCGCTGCAATCAAACTTGCGGTATTGGCTTTTCCGGTTCCGACCAGATCATAAGCCGTCCCATGATCAACGCTGGTTCTGACAATCGGTAACCCCAGGGTGACGTTAACGGCATCATCAAAATGGAGCAGTTTGAGGGGGATCAAGCCCTGATCGTGATACATACAGATGACCGCATCATAGACCCCTTTTGCGGCAAAGTGAAACAGAGTATCGGCACTGTGAGGACCAGTCGCAACAATCCCCTCTGCTTGAGCTGCTTTAATTGCCGGAGCAATGATCTTCTCTTCTTCATCCCCGAACAACCCGTTTTCACTGGCATGGGGATTGAGAGCAAGAACCGCCAGTCGTGGCTGATCAATGCCGAACTGCTGCCGAAACGCCTGCACCGTAATCTCGATGGTGCGTAAAATTTCTCGGTGGCTCAACTGAGTCGGAACCTCCCGGTAAGGGAGATGGGTGGTCACCAGGCACACTTTCAACCGCTCCCCCGCCAGCATCATCACCACTTTTTCAACGCCACACCGTTTTGCCAGCAGTTCGGTATGTCCGGGAAAATGGTATCCCGCAGCATTGATCGCCGCTTTATTGATCGGGCAGGTAACAATCCCCGCTGCCATTCCGGCGAGACACCGGGAGATAGCATATTCCACATAGGTAGCCATCGCACTGCCGCAGGAAGAATCAGGACTGCCATAATGGGAGGAGGAGAGGTTCAGCTCAGAACAGGCGCGAACCAGGAGCTTTTTATCCCCGTAATGGAGGACATAAAGATCCTCCTCCAACATTTCAGAAATCCCTCTAACGCCAAAAATTTCCCCCACCTGACAAAGGATTCCGACATCTCCGACAATCTGGATGGGGTATTGAACCGGCTCAAAAGATTGTTCCAGCAGGGATTTAACAATCAATTCAGGGCCGATCCCGGTAGGGTCACCCATAGTTAGCAGAAGTGGTTGCATCTTAAAGTGGTTATCTCACTGGAAAAAGAGAGAAAAATTACCTGTGATCAGAGCAGAAAACAGTTAAATACGTATTTCGATCCGGGCATTTTCATGAAGCTCCTTCTGCCACTCCTTAAACCGGAGGTCAGTTTTTTCCTGCTTCAACTTACTCTCAATTTGATCTTTGACCTTCTCAAACAAAGCATCACTATCGGAATCTCGGCTGGTCACCTGAAACATATAGAGTTTCCCATCCAGCTCAAGCGGCTCACAGACATCTCCCGGTTTCAACCCGGCAAGAGCTTCCTGTAATGGTTCAGATAGATCCGCTTCGGCTAGCTCCCCCATATCTGCACCGGAAGCCAACCCTTTTTGATCGGCCAGAACCGCATCGAAATCCTCTCCACTGATGAGTTTTTCCCGGCAGGCCTCGGCCCGCTGACGCCGTTTAGCGATCTTTTTCTCATCCCCGTCCGGAAGATCATAAATGATCTGATTAAGGTGGAGCTTTGCACCACCGGCATACTCAGCAATATGCCGATCAAAGTAGTCTCTCACCTCTTTGCTGGTCACCAGAACCTTGTAATTAACTTCCCGGCTCAATAATTTATAGTGGAGAATCTCTTTCTTCACCTTCTCCCGATATTGCTCCATCGTCACGCCCTGTGCTGCAAGGGCTTGCTTGAGAGCCTCATGAGTCAGACCATTTTTAACTTCTACATCAGCAATAGCATTGTTTAGCTCGTCATCTGAAACCCGTAAATCTAATTCCTTAATCTGCTGTTCCATCAATTTATCGTCAATCAGCTTGTTCAGAGTTTTAACTTTCATCTGACCAAACTGGGTGATATCAAGCTGATTTTTGTTGCTATTATTCGTCAGATCCTTGATGACCGCCTGATCAAGTTGATAGGTGGTAATGATGTCATCATTGACGATCGCCGCTATTTTACTCAGAGTTTTGGCCGTTGCCGGAGTGCCGACAAGCAGGAGAAAAAGAAACAATAGAGACAGGGGCCGTTGCATATAAATGAATCCTTATCATGTTAACGAGATTTAGGTATTAAATATCCATGAAATAACAAAAATCGGTTGGACTCTTCCTGCTGTTGGTCGATTTCACCAGACGATTCTAGCTGATAGAGATCCCAACAACACCGCTAAAATTACCATGGTCAGAAAAATAGTTGCAATTCTTTTCTCACTCTAACCAACAGCTCTGCCGGCGGGAGACGACCAAGCACAATATTGAGCTTAAAATCAGCTCCCAGACGATACTTCTCCGGCTGTTCAGTGATCAATTGGCGGATTAAATTTAGGGAAATCCTGGTTGATGAATGAAAGGACAAACTGAGGCGCTGATGATCATACTCAAGTAATTCGACCGAGAGTTTTTTCAATAGAATTCGCAACCGCATGGTAGCAATCAGAACCTCACCTGCGACAGGTGGCTCCCCATAACGGTCGCGTAACTCTTCGACCAGATCAAACAGCTCTTCATCATTTTCAGCCCCGGCCAGCCGTTGATAAAATTGCAGCCGCTGATTGGGATCGGGTAAATATTTTTCCGGGAAGAAAGCTGACAGCCCCAACCGGATTTCCGGATCGATCCGCTCCTCCCGCTCCTTGCCACGCAGTCGATCGATGGTCTCTTCAAGGAGTTCCGTGTAGAGTTCAAAACCGATGGCGGCAATCGGTCCCGATTGTTTCCCCCCCAACAAATCACCGGCTCCGCGAAGTTCCAGATCGTGACTGGCAATCCGAAATCCGGCACCTAGTTCGGTCAGTTCCTGAAGAACCCGCAACCGCTTGCGGGCATCACGGGTTAAAGCCGCTTCCCCCGGAATCAATAGATAGGCATAGGCACGCCGATCACTCCGCCCGACCCGACCACGCAACTGATAGAGTTGCGATAAACCAAACCGGTCAGCACGGTTAATAATGATGGTATTGGCACGGGGGATATCGAGGCCGTTTTCGATAATTGTCGAGGCGACCAGCAAATTACTTTTACCGCCGATAAAATCGAGCATCACCTGTTCCAGATCTTTTTCCGCCATCTGCCCGTGGCCGATAGAGATGGTAGCTTCGGGAACCAGCTGATGGAGCTGTTCAGCCATCGCTTCGATGGTCTGCACCCGATTATGGACAAAGTAAACCTGACCACCCCGCCGCAGTTCACGCAGAATTGCCTGCCGGATCAGTTCATCATCAAAACGACTCACATAAGTGCGGATTGCCAACCGGTCAACCGGGGCGGTTTCTATGACCGAGAGATCACGCATTCCGGACAAGCTCATATGGAGAGTCCGGGGGATCGGAGTAGCGGTCAAAGTGAGAATATCTACTTCAGCCCGTAACTGTTTCAATTTCTCTTTGTGGCTCACCCCGAAACGCTGCTCTTCATCCACCACCAGCAACCCTAGATCTTTAAAGCGAACATCCCGCTGCAATAACCGGTGAGTCCCGATCAGGATATCAATCTTTCCGGCAGCAGCAGCCTCAAGGGTCCTCTTATTCTCGGCACTGGTACGAAACCGTGACACCATTTCTACCCGGATCGGGAAGTCTGCTAACCGCTGCTGAAAGCTTTCCCAGTGCTGACTGGCCAGAATCGTCGTCGGAACCAAAACCGCCACCTGCTTACCATCAAGAACCGCTTTGACCGCAGCCCGCAGGGCGACCTCGGTTTTTCCATAGCCAACATCACCGCAGACCAGACGATCCATCGGTTTTGTCGATTGCATATCTTCGAGGATGTCATCAATCGCCTGCTGCTGGTCAACCGTTTCTTCATAGGGGAAGGTGGCCTCAAATTCACGGAACAGCTGATCTGGAGGGGAGTAGGCAAACCCCTGTCGGAGTTCCCGCTTCGCATAGAGTTCCAGCAGCTGCCGAGCCAACTCTTCAACCGCAGCGCGGGCTTTAAGGTGGGCTTTCTGCCACCCCTGACCCCCCATTTTATCCAGTTTAGGAAGGTAACCTTCACCGCCAAGATACTTCTGAACCTTTTCAATTCGTTCAATGGGAAGATAAAGCTTATCGTTTCCAGCATATTCAAGAGCTAAAAAGTCACCTTCTAGCGCTCCGGTCTGTAAATGTATCAGCCCTAAATAGCGGCCGATACCGTGATCAGTGTGAACAATAAAATCACCATTTTTCAGTTCGGCCAGATTGGTCATCAACTTCCGGATCCGTTGCCGGCCAGATTTTTTCTGCCGATGGCTGCGACGTCCGAAAATTTCTTCCTCACTGATGATATTGAGATTTTCATCGGGGAGATAAAACCCGCACCCCAACGCACCTATAGTTAATTTAAGCTCTGTCTCTGCCAGATCTGACACATTATAGTTGGATTCTATCTCAAGGTTAATTCCATGAGCGGCCAGCAATTCCAGCAGACGTTCCGCTTGACTCCGCTGATGACAGACCAGCAGGCTTTTATTTTTTTTACTCTTAATTTGCTGTAACCGCTGCAGGAGTGGTTCAAGACCATCATGATCAGAATCGGGCCGAACCCGGAGGGAACCATTCCCCTGGCAATTAAAATGGTAGCGGTACCGTTCATCATCGAACTGAATGACCTGTAAACGGGAAATTTCTACACGCCGGGGATAGTGCAATAACGGCTGTAGTTCGCCGGGCTCAAGGTATAGCATCTGGCGCTGTGCATGGGGCAACCCCTGCTCCACCATCCGTTTTTCCCCATTACGAATATCCCGGTGAAACCGATCGATCTCCTGCTCAATTGCTGGAGGATCAACCATAACCAGTTGAAAATCGTCGAAATATTGGTGGAGAAGATCAAGTTCCGGGTAATTGAACGGTAACAGAAAAGCCCGGCCGGGAGAGAGAATCCCTTCGCGCAACTCAGTCATGATTGCTTCGCGGTCGGTTCGAGGGATCGCCAGTTCATCGCAGCGCTGTTTTAACTTTTGTCCCAGCGTCTCCAGAAACGGGCCATGCAGAATCATCTCCCGGGAGGGAATCAGGGTAAGAGCCGTTATCTTTGTCTCTACAGACCGTTGTGTAGCAGGGTCAAAACTGCGCATCCGCTCAATAAAATCACCATAAAAATCGAGACGGATCGGTTGCTCTGCATCGGGTGGAAACAGATCAATAATGTCACCACGCACTGCAAAGCTGCCCCGCTCTTCTACCAGCGGAACCGGCTGATAGCCCAGTTGGGTGAGAGAATCCAGCAGTTGCTTACGCTCATACTCCTCTTCGAGCAACAGCTCCAGAGAGACACTATTGAGAACCTGACGGGGGATCACCTTCTGCATCAATGATCGAACCGGCAACACCAGTGCCTTTATCTTCCCCTGATTCAGTGCCGCAAGAGTGCTCATCCGGGTTGCTTCCAATTCCGGGTGGGGAGTCAACGGATCATAAGGGTTCAGTTCCCAGTGGGGCAGCAGTGCAATAGTCTCCGGTTGCGGGTGAAAGAATTGCAATTCAGCACTCAGCTGACGAGCCGGCTCGAGTTCTGCACAAAGGATAACCAACAGTTTAGAACTGGCTTTGGTCAGCTGCGCCAGAAGATAAGCATCAGCAGAGCCATGCAATCCCAGAACTTCAACTGTATTCTGACCGGTGATGACACCATCAATAAAGCTGTGAATTGTTGCGTTACGGATATTGTGTTGGATTTCGTCATTCATCATAGATTACAAACTTCGTTCGATATATTTCAAAAATCAGGCAGTAAATTAAACAAACACATTTGGTTCAACAATGTAAACAGCGATTCAGGTTATATGACATCAACAGGAAAATTGGAATGGACGAAATCAGGAACCGAATGATACTGTCACAACAGGACAAAAAACTTGTGGATATTTCTAAAAATAAGCGAGCCTCTCTATCTTTATCATTACGCCTAAAGGAGATATCTCATCAATGGTTGGCTACGGTGACATCTGTTTTGGGAAATTCAAAACAAAATAGTGACATGATAAACTCGCAATGAAGCATCAAGAATGAAAACCGGGATGCAGACAAAATCAACTAACAAAAAAAGGAGGGTAAAATGAAAATTATCAGCCTGATCCTGATTATTGCCGGGATTGGCCTCGCCTTCTGGGGATTCCAGATTTCCGGATCTTTTGGCTCAAAATTAACTCATGCCATTAGTGGATCATACACAGACAAGGTGATGACCTTATATATTGGTAGTGCTGTCAGTCTGATTGTCGGAATCTATCTCTTTTTGAAACGGTAATTGGGGCAAGGGGAGACATTTGCGATAGAAAAAAGGGGTGAGCAGAAAAGCTGCTCACCCCTTTTCATTTCAGTGTCTTGGGATTAAATTTTCTCCCATTTGACCCGGTAGAAAATAACATAGAAAACCGGAACCAGAATCAGAGTCAGAACCGTGGCAAAGGTCAAGCCACCCATAACGGTCACTGCCATCCCCTGGAAGAAGGGGTCGATAACCAGTGGCATCATCCCCAGAACGGTGGTAACGGCAGCCATACAGACAGGTCGCATCCGACTGACCGATGCATCCATCACCGCAACAAACGGTTCTTTTCCTTCGGAAATCTCTATATTTATTTGGTCTATCAGCACAATGGCATTTTTTATCAACATTCCGGTCAAACTCAGCATCCCCAGCAGTGACATAAAGCCAAAGGGAACCCCTGCCCCCAGCAGACCGACCGTCACTCCGATAACCGCAAATGGAACCAACAGTAAGATGATCGTCGGTTGCTTGAGATTATTAAACAGCATAATAATAATCAGAATCATCGCCAGAGTTGGAGCCGCCATATTGGCTTTGATCCCAGCCTGAGCCTTTGCCGAATTCTCTTTTTCTGCACCCCAGGCCATTTCGTAACCAGGCGGAAGTTCAATCGCCTCAATCTCATCCTGAACCGCCGTCTGCATCTCACTCGGCAACATACCAAACTGGATATTACCCCGGGCCCGAATTGTCAGCTTGCGCTGGAAACGCATTCTGAATGGATCTTCAGCAACTGTAGCAAATCCTGAGACAACTTGGTTAATGGGGATCGACTTTTTCAGTGCCGGACTGTAAACCTGCAGATCTTTCAGATTCTCAACTGAGAGCCTCTCTGCTTCTGGTAGTCGGGAGATAATTGGGAGGAGATCATCCTCTTCACGATATAAACCGACCGGAGTTCCGGACACTGCACTTTCAAGCGTCTGAGCCAGCATGGTACGGGAAACACCGGCCTGCTTAGCTTTCACCTCATCAAACAAGGGAACAATTTTTTTCACCGGTGGTCGCCAATCGTCCCAGACTCTGGCACTATAGGCGTAGTTACGCATAATCGCCTTGGCTTTTTCTGAGAGTTGCCGTAGCACCTTGCTGTCGGTTCCGGAAAAACGGGCTTCCAAATCAAAATCATCACCCGGCCCCAAAGCAAATTTACGTAAAACCGGAGCAGCTGCCGGGAAATTATCGGCAATATATTTTTCTATTTCCGGCACCATGCTGTCAATATCCCGATAATCATTAACCGAGACCAGCAGCAGACCATAACCATCATCACTGGTCTGCTCGGTAGCAAAGGTGAGGATAAACCGCGGCGCCCCATCACCAATGTAGGAAGCGACCGAAGCGACCCGCTTATCTTCCAGAATATGTTTTTCAATCTTACTGATATCAGAGACAGTTTGATGAATATCGGTTCCTGATGGCAGCCAGTAATTTACCATGAACATCGGTTTAGTTGAGGCAGGAAAGAAACTCCCTTTCAGCAGACCGAACCCGTAAATAGAGGCAAACAACATCCCAACGGCAAGCAATACGGTCACCCAGCGCAACCGAATACTCAGTGACAACATTTTTTTGTAGGCAACAAAAATAAAGCCTTTGTAGGGATCTTCCGGCTCTTCACCGGCAGCTCCGGATTTTAAAAACATTTTACAAAACAGCGGGGTGATGGTAATGGCAATGACCCAACTCATCATCAATGAGATCAGCATCACCTGGAATAGAGAGCGGCAAAACTCACCGGTGCTATCCTGGGACATACCAATCCCCCAGAAGGCCAGTACCGCAATGATTGTTGCACCAAGAAGGGGCATCTGAGTCTGACGAACCACTTCACCCGCCGCCTTAAGCCGATCCATCCCGGCATTGATCCGGATCAGCATCCCCTCCGTCACCACAATGGCATTATCGACCAGCATCCCCAGGGCAATAATAAGGGCCCCCAGAGAGATCCGCTGCAAGCTGATCCCGACCATTTCCATAATGATAATGGTTCCGAGAACCGTGATCGCTAGAATGGAGCCAATCAACAAACCACTGCGCACCCCCATAAAGATCAACAGAACAACAATAACAATGCCGATAGCTTCGAGGAAATTTACCACAAATGCCTTGATTGCCAAGGTTACATCGGTCGCCTGAAAGTTAATGACCTGGATATTCATCCCGACCGGTAACATCCCTTCAAGCTCAGCTAGACGCTGATTGACCGCTTCGCCTAACTTGACAACATTGCCACCTTTAGCAATGGAAATACCCATCGAAATTGCCGGGGCCCCGTCAAAATGTAAAACTTGGCTTGGAGGATCAATATAATCCCGCGTGACCATTCCGATATCTTTAAGATAAATAACCTTATCTGACCGTGGATCACGAATTTGTAAGTTTTTGATACTTTCAATCGAGCTATAGGTTCCAGATGGACTGATCCGAATATATTCAGGACCCACCTTGATAGAGCCAGCCGGCACCACCATGTTCTGTTCTTTTAAGGAGGCATAAACGGTATCCAGCCCTAATCCTAGTTGAGCCAGACGTGACGTGGAGATCTCAACAAAAATCGCCTCTTTCTGCGCTCCCCAGAGGACAACTTTGGAGACATCTTTTACCAGCAGGAGCTCTTTACGTAGATAATCAACCGCATCTTTCAGCTCTTTATAGCTATAACCATCACCGGTAACGGCCAGCAGAATTCCATAGACATCACCAAAATCATCATTGACGATAGATGGCTGAGTCCCCGGTGGCAACTGCCCCTGGACATCGCCAACTTTACGTCGTAGCTCATCCCAAACCTGAGGGAGGTCATCAGCACCATATTTATCTTTTATGGTGACGGTAATAATGGACATCCCGGCCTTACTGATCGATTTAATCTCATCGAGTTGCCCTAACTGCTGGATAGCAGTTTCAACCTTATCGGTCACCTCCTCTTCAACTTCTTGAGGTGATGCCCCAGGATAGGCGGTAATGACAACAGCATCTTTCACCGTAAACTCAGGATCTTCCAGCATTCCTATCTTGGTGAAAGAGACAATTCCACCGATCACCAACAAAACGGTGATGACCAGAGTGATAGTTTTTTTCTTTATGGAGTATTCGGCTAAATTCATGACGTCTACTCTCCCATCGTACCGGTAAATTCTCGTACTTTGGTCCCTTCAGTCAGAGTCTGCACCCCGGCTGTAATGATGCGATCGCCTGTTGCGAGCCCGCTCTTTACGATGATTTTTCCACCATCCATCATGGTGCCGACAGTAACCGTGTGGCGCGCTATCTTAAAACCTGCATCAACTTTCCAGACATATGCCTGGCCTTTCTCATCATAAAAAACCGACTGAACCGGAATCTCAATACCACCAGTTGTTGGATTATCCGTCTGCAGAAAAACCGTAGCGGTCATTCCGTCTAGAATCGTCTTACCTTTGGGCATCGGCATGGTTAAAACCACCCGGTAGGTCTGAGTTTGTGAATCTGCCTCGACAGAATATTCTTTAACTTTTAAAGGAAAACGCTCCCCCGGGTAGTTTTCAAATTCAGCACTAATCTTCATCGTAGAATTGGCAGTTTTCTTGTTCATAATATTTTCCGGGGTATGAACAATGACTTCTATTGCAGAAACTTTCTGTAATGAGACAATCGGCTCTTTAGCTTGAATCACCTGATAATTATCAACAAATCGTTTACCGATAATCCCGGTAAAAGAAGCTCTGAGGATCGTGTCCCTAACGGCTTTTCGGGCAATATTGAGATTGGAGAGAGCGACTTCATAATTTCTCTGCTTTACATCATAAGTAGACTTAGCCACCACCCGCGCCTTAAGAAGATTTGTGTAGCGATCAACTTCAGCTTTAGCCTGATTGACCTGAGCCTGCCGGGCCTCCAACTGACTTTGGTAGTTGGCAGGATCAATTTTAGCAATAACATCCCCTTTCTTTACCCGTTGCCCCTCCTTAATTGCTATTTCGATCAGCTTACCAGAGACCTCGAATGAGAGCTCAACCCGATCCAGAGCTTGGACCTTGCCGGGGAATTTAAGGTTTGTGACAGTTTTTGCATCTTCAATGGTCATAATCTTAGCCGGACGAACCACCTCTTCCTTAACCACCTCTTCTTTTTTGGAACAGCCGGTCATAGCCAAAAGTGCCAGTAACGCAATTGTCAGCAGGGAGAGGATTTTCCCGACCCGGTTCTTTGGTAGATAATCATTTTTTTGTGATGTCATGTTTTCAACCTTTTACTTAGATTGTTAATTCTAAAATTTCAATTCGTCCCTAATTCTTCCCAACTCTTAACCCCGACCGACCGGGCCAATCCGGCAAGCCTGATATTATAATCGTAAACTGCCTGATAATAATTTTTCTGGGTATCGGTCAGGAGCGTATTAGCATCAAGAACATCGGTATTTGTAGCAATTTGGTTTTTGTAGCGGATAGTGACCATACGCAGATTTTCTAAGGCCTGAGCAACGGCAAGTTTGGCCGTTGCAATATTCTCGTACGCAGTCTCAGCTCCAATAAAATTACTCTGAACTTCCAATTGGACTTCGTCAATAACTCCGGCTAAAGCGTGACTGGATTCCCGACTGGCAGCCTTTGCCCGGTTAACCTCGTGCTTGGTTTGTCCCCAGGCAAAAAGTTCCCACGACGCATAAACCCCAATCATAGTTTCCCGGGAGTCCTGAATATCACTGAGGCCGTGACCATCGACCCAGGGATCCCCCCCATAACGGTTATGGGAAGCACGGAGAAAGACTTCTGGATAATAGTTGCTTTTAGCCAGAGTAATCTGTTTTTTAGTCGCTTCCAGATTATAGTTGGCCCGCTGTAGTTCAGGTCTGTCGACCAGAGCCTGCTTAATAAAAGATTCTGCATCACCGGATAATCCGTCCAGATTTATTGAGTCCTCAACCTCAAATTCTGAGGACAAAGGTTCCTTAATAATCTTTGCCAGCGCCATCCTTGCCATCCGGGTATGACTTGCCGCAACCAGAGCCGCCTGCCGGGCATTGGCAAAGTGAACCTTGGATTGCAGTAAATCATTTTCGGGGATAATTTCGTTCTTGAAGAAGTGCTCTGAATCATTTAAATGCGAAGCAAGCTGTGCCAATGCTGCATTGGCAACCTGTTCCAGCTTCTGATACATCAAAAAATTATAGTACGCCTTGGTGGTCCGAAAAATAATATCCAGTTGTGCCAGCTGTTCTCCGGAGATTGCAACCTTAAGTCCAAGGTCAGCCAGATTGTAGGTTTCGGTTAAACGAAAACCGGTAAAGAGAGGCTGATCGATATAAAGACTCATCATATAGTTATCATGTTTAGAGATGCTTATCTTGTCAATGCCCGGGATACCGGGGTCAAAATTTTCTTGGTCATCGAGGTAGGTGTAGGAATAATCCATCTTCAGGCGGGGAAGAAAATTATCATGGACTGCTTTTTTCTGCCATTCGGCCTGAGCTTTTCTCTCGATACTTGCCAGAACCAGCGGATTGCGGGCCAGAGCCATCTCAACACACTGCTCACGGGTAAATATCTGAGTGGCAGCGATTACCGGACTCGAGATCCCGACAATAAGAAGAATAAAAAGGACAAGTTTGAACTGCTTATACATATGTAAGCTCCCGATTATTATTTAATCTGTACTGATTTCACCAATTGGCCTGTGAAGACTGGACTTCAACACAGCAATATAACGTAGTTCTGCAGTTAAAGTCTATAAATTCCTATAAATCTGCCGGGATTTTCATCAACCTAGCGTCACTAAAGATATCATGTCGCAGCAACTCCGGTAAAGAAGCCCGAAAATAGCTTCGGCAAGAGAGCGTTCTGACAGCCAATCATCTCTATTTCATAGCGAGCAAATCGAGAAATTTCTGTAGAGGAACGGGACTGAAAATGGTATCATTGACCCGAGGTAACGGCTCTCGGACAGACGGCAGTGTAGCCACAATCAGGTGATAATAATTTTCAAGGACAGGGGAAAATGGCAGCACCCCAGACAATTGATGACTCTCTGTTTGCACTGATTCTCCGCTTTGCTGGCTTCAATCAGGAGCTCTCCTTTAACCCGGATGAATTCTTAAAAAAACAACTCCAGGAAATCAAAACTTATGTTGATCAATTTCGCCCGGAAGAGCGGGGAATTCAAGCCATCGAATGGGTCGAGCAGTATGCGAGTGAGTATCGAAAAAACTGGAATAATGAGATTGTAACCAGAGAAGCTCTGGCACACAAATGTCCCGACTGCCCGCTGAAAAACAAAACCGCTACCAGCCACTGTGAGATTCATACCCAATGGGTAGAATTACTGCAAAAATATACTGCCGATGAGATCAGTTCCCGGGAATATGTTGAAAATGCCCTGGCACTTTTAGCTGAGCACAAAGAAGACCTCAGGGTAAAACTCAGTGATTCAACCCTGTAGAATCCGACAGAAGAACAGTTTAACCGATGTTCTGATAATAAATGGAAATCAATTTTAGCGAGAAGAGGAATTTCTTTATGGCTTCGTACAACAAAAACCTGTGGCAGACGGTGGTATTTCTGTTCTTAAGTAAATTTGTAAAACAGGCCCTAACTCCGTTCCCCCAATACGACCTGATCAATGATAAAAATATCGAGTTGGCCACCCGTTTCACCCAAATGGTCGGGGACACAACCGATAAAAAAAAGGTCAAGTTTGCCCTGCTTAAAGCCCTCAGAAACCTGGAGGAGGAAGAACTGATATTGCGCTTAGATGAGGCCACCCTTCAGCTCAGCAAGGGTGGATTTACAAAAATGAAAACTGAAGTGGCTACCGCCATGCAAAAAATTGCTCAGAGTTTTCCAGAATCAACAACCAAAGAGGATTTTTCCCCAACGGTGCAGTAAATCGACCAACTAATCTCGTGGCACCGCCAACATTCTATCCAGCGCCAGCTTAGCTTTAACCCGCACATCTTCTGCAACAGTGACCCGGGGCTCCAGAGTTTCCAGGCAGTGAAGGACATCTTCCAACCGGGTCAGCTTCATATCCGGACAGACCAGGCACTCACTCGGCATAATAAACTGTTTGGCCGGATTTTCCTTCCGTAACCGCCAGAGGATTCCATTTTCAGTCCCGACAATAAACTTTTCAGCAGGATTGTTTGCCGCAAATTCATACATACCGCTGGTTGAACAAATGTGGTCAGCCAACTCCAGAATTTCGGGCTGACACTCGGGGTGAACCATAAACAGCGCATCTTGATGTTCTGCTTTTGCCCGCTTAATATCGGTAACTTTGAGCCGATCATGGGTCGGACAATAGCCTTCCCAGAGGATACACTCTTTTTCTGGAACATGGCTGGCAATATAGCGGCCCAGGTTCCGGTCAGGAACCAGCAATAACTTTTCCGTTTTAACAGAGCGGGCCACGCTGACAGCATTTGAGCTGGTACAACAGATATCACTCTCGGCTTTGACTGCAGCACTCGAATTGACGTAGGTGACAACCGTCGCATCAGGGTGCTGCACCTTCAACGCTTTCAACCCGTCAGCCGTGACCATATCAGCCATTGGACAGCCGGCATCAGCGCGGGGCAGCACAACAATTTTATCCGGGGCCAGAATCGCAGCACTCTCTGCCATAAAGTGGACTCCACAGAACACGATAACCTGCTTGTCAGTATTTTTAGCCTCAATCGACAGCGCCAGAGAATCACCGGTAATATCAGCAATTTCCTGAATTTCATCCCGCTCATAATTGTGCGCAATAAGTAGGGCATTTTTTTCAGAAGCCAACTGTTTAATTTGCTGTTGTAATGTTTCTTGATTCATAGTTTCAACTTGCCTCTATAAAAAATGGGGAAAAAGCAGCGCAAATGTAAACTAACCACTCTGGATATGTCAATCTTTTCACCGCTCCGGAGAGCTTGACAGTCGTTTCCGGGAAGGCTATTCTCGCAAGGTTAAACGATTTTATACCGCTCATAGAGTGATCCTTCAGCGACAAAATAAATTAATCAATCAAGATTTCTTGATACGAGAGGACAATATTCATGTTTGGAATCGGAATGACCGAAATGATTCTCATTGCCGCCTTGGCACTGATCGTCCTGGGACCGAAAAAGCTCCCCGATCTGGCCCGCTCGCTGGGTAAGGGGTTTGCAGAATTCAAACGTGCAACCAATGAATTAAAAAGTACCATTGATCTGGAAATTAAAGCAGAAGATGAACGTCACAACAAAGAGGTGATGGCCCGAAACGAACAGAAAATTTCGGAGCATGCCGATAAAGTCCTTTCACCGCTGGAACCGGAGCAAGCTGCTCCCCCGAAAGAGACCACCAGTGCTGAGCAAGAGGAGACAACCGAACCGGTGATCGCTGAAAAACCATCCGAAAAGACCAATAATAACGGGGAGACAAAGCAGAATGTCTGAAGGGATGGCCCTGTCCGAACACCTCTCTGAACTGCGCAAGCGGTTGATGATTGCAGCACTCTCCTGGCTGGTCGGGTTTCTTGCCTGCTACAGTTACGGGGAAAAACTCTTTGAATATATCTCCACTCCCGTCCGTCAATCACTTCCGGAAGGGAGTTCTCTGGTCTTTATCAACGCAACTGAGCCGTTCTTTACGATCCTTAAAGTCTCAGCTCTGGCCGGACTGGTCATCTCTTTTCCGATTATTATCTGGCAAGTCTGGAGCTTCATCTCACCGGCTCTCTACGGTCATGAAAAACGGCTGGCAATCCCCTTTGTATTCTTCAGTTCTCTCTGTTTCGGCACCGGAACCTACTTCGGTTTTACCTTTGTCTTTCCGATGATTTTCTCCTTTCTGGTCACCTATGGGACCAATGTCGGAGGGATCAATGCAATGTTATCAATGGGTGCCTACCTGACTCTGGCGTCCCGACTACTGATTGCCTTTGGGCTGGTCTTTGAGCTCCCGATTGTCATCTTTTTCCTCGCCCGATTGGGGATTGTTGACCACAAGTGGTTGGCAAAAAATCGGAAGTTTGCCCTACTGTTAGCCTTTGTCATGGGCGCAATCCTCACTCCACCGGACATTTTTTCACAAGCTTCGATCGCTGTGCCGTTCATTATCCTCTATGAAGTGGGAATTATTGTTGCCCGGATGTTTGGCAAGAAAAAAGTTGTCATTGATGAAGAAGAGGATGCCGAGAGCGAAGAGAGTTAAGGTTGAACCAACCAGCTATAATTAAGGTAAAGCTCTGGTAAAAGTACAGGTTTAGATAAGGAGCCCGGTCAAAATGACCGGGCTTTAGTTTTGCCGAAGTTTCTAAATAGTCGCTTTTCCACCGCTTGACAACCCGGACAG
>Ga0256827_10001368_pt1 | contig 15579 bp, 12 predicted proteins | sample CV84metaG_FD_185977 | JGI IMG/M metagenome (GOLD analysis project Ga0256827, IMG submission 185977) | Hydrothermal vent microbial communities from East Pacific Rise, Pacific Ocean - CV84 | ecosystem: Environmental > Aquatic > Marine > Hydrothermal vents | place: Pacific Ocean: East Pacific Rise... | reverse complement strand
TTGATCAAATAATTAATGAGGGATTGTCTGTCCGAAAAGTTGAAGAACTTGTTCGTAAAATAAAAGATACAGATAAAACTAAAGGCACATCAACACAAAAAAAAACAACATCATCTGAATATAAAGATTTAGAAAGTCATTTAACAAATTTCTTTAATACAAAAATAAACTTTAAACGTAACGATAAAGGAGATGGTAAGATTATTATATCTTTTAAATCTGATGAAGAACTAGAACGTATAATATCTATTTTGGACAAGTCAAACTCGTAAAAATTACTATCTTTTATAAGTATTGACAGATGAGAAATAATAGAAACCTTCGATATGTTTTTTTAGTATTTATAATGATATACAATATTAACATTATAAATGCTCAGTATGCTCCTGAATACGACAAAAATACATCTGATAGCTCTTTCATTCACACTCACTCTCCAAACAAAGCCACATTCTACTCTGCTGTACTACCCGGATTAGGTCAAATTTACAATAAAAAATACTGGAAAGTTCCAATAATATATGCCGGATTTGGAGGTTTAATATACTATATAAATTACAATAACTTTATATACGATAAATATAAAGATGCTTACAATATCAAATTAAGAATAGAGAATGGTGAACTTGGATTAGAAGACATGGACTTATACCCTAACTCTTCAGCCAATCAACTACGCTCTCAAAAAGATATATGGAGAAGATACCGAGATTTATCAATTATAGGAATTGGCATACTTTATGCATTACAAATTATTGATGCTGATGTTGATGCAAATTTATTTTATTACGATATGAGCGAAGATTTATCTATACACGTAGCTCCATATATAATAAACAATAATTTTCAATACTCAAACGACAACACATCTTTAGGGTTACGTTGTTCTATTAAATTTTAAAAAAATAATAAATGATAAAAAAGATATTATACTCAATAATAACATTATTATTATTAAATAACCTTACCAATGCTAGTAATAATGACACATTAAATATTCAAAACAATATATTAACAATAGACAGTTTAAATATTCAAAGCAAATCAACAATAGACAGTCTAATAAACAAATGGTATAATAAACAAATGTCTCAGGGAAGCGATACCTCTTTTGTTGTAGATATACCTTATGATATTGACTTTGTTCCAGATTTTCCTGACTCTATATATATAAATAGACTATCTAACTTACCAATGGTTATAGATATGTCTTACAATAAAATTGTTAGGAACTACATACATATGTACACTCATAAGAAACGACAACTCGTAGAAAACATACTAGGTCTTTCAGATTATTATTTTCCTATATTTGAGCAAATTTTAGATGCAAATAATATGCCTTTAGAATTAAAATACCTACCAGTTATTGAATCTGCACTTAACCCTTCTGCCGTATCAAGAGTAGGAGCTACAGGTATGTGGCAATTTATGTACTCTACAGGCAAAATGTACAAATTAGAGATAAATAGTTTTGTTGATGAACGTAGAGACCCGATTAAATCAACCTATGCTGCAATAAAATTTCTAAAAGATTTATACAACATATATCATGATTGGACTTTAGTTATTGCAGCATACAATTGCGGTCCGGGTAATGTTAATAAAGCTATAAGAAGAAGCGGTGGTAAAAAAGATTATTGGGATATTTATTATCACCTACCTAGAGAAACAAGAGGATATGTCCCTGCATTTATTGCTGCAACATATACACTAAATTATTACAAAGAACATAATCTAAAAGTCAAAAAAAGCGACCTCCCTATTCTATGCGACACCGTAATGACTAATAAAAGAATACACTTAAAACAAATTAGTTATGTTATGGATATGCCTATAAGTGAGTTAAGAGCTTTAAACCCTCAGTACCGAAGAGATATACTTCCAGGCATAGACAAATACTATTCTATTCGATTACCTTTCGATAAAACATGCCTATTCATTGATTTACAAGACTCCATAATGCACTATAAAGATTCAATATATTTTAATCCTGCAGCACTATCTAAAACACCACACTATACAAGATACTTTCCAGGACCTCCAACAAAAAACCATGTTAAATTAATATACACAGTTAAATCCGGAGATAATTTAGGATATATTGCTGAATGGTATAACGTTTCAACATCTAACATAAGACATTGGAATAACATTAGGGGCAATAAAATTAGAGTTGGACAAAAATTAACGATATATAAACACAAATCAAAAGTCTACAAATATAAAAAAATAAATAGTATGACTTTTTCACAAAAACAAGCATCTATAGGGAAGACTGTTAAAGAAAAATCACCTATAATAATAGAACCTCTAAAAGAGGGTGAATATGAGCTATACACAATAAAACGAGGAGATACTATTTGGGAAATAGCTAAAAAATTTCCTAATGTTACAGAAACAGAGATTATGAATTGGAATGGTATAAGTGACGCCTCTAAAATATCTGTAGGACAGCAGCTTAAAATAAAAATTAAAGGTTAATAACAAATATATAATTTAGTGAATCCTAAAAAAATATTGGCTTTTTTATTATTAATTTCTATTCTTATTTTAGGAATAACATTAACTTTTCCTGAAAAAGGTATCGTTATATCAAAAGATTTCACACTAAACCTACACTGGTCTTTCAATCAATTGCAAAATAAAGACACTATAAAACATGCCGACATATCTAAAATAATAGATATAAATAAACAAATCATTAAAACCAATATATCTAAAGGTAAAACTATTAAGAAAGAAATTAAAACTCAAAAAACAGCAAAATCTAATATTAAACTTTTAAAAGAAAATACATATTGTATTGAATATCCATCAGGAAATACCAATATACTAACACCTTTCTTTAAAAAGATAAATAATGCTAACAAAAAAAGAGTTAGAATATTACATTATGGGGACAGCCAAATAGAAGGTGATAGAATAACAGGATATTTACGAAATAAACTCCAAGAAAAATTTGGAGGTAGTGGCCCTGGTATTATGCCTGCAGTTCCTACCAAAGCAGAATCTGCATCAATAATACATAAAATATCTAATAATTGGACAACATACTCTTCGTACTATAAAAAAGACTCTACAATTAATAATAAGAAATTTGGTATTATTGGACAATTCTCTAAATACACACAAAAAAACAATGCTTGGATAGAATTTAAACACTCCGGTATGGCTTTTCCATCTGTAAATAAATTCACTCATTGTCGAATATTTTATGAAAGTAATAATTCTAATGAAATAGTTAAAGGTTATTTAGATGATAAACTTATATGGTTTGAGGAATTTTCAAAGACAACAAAGACTCGTACTATTGATTGGAAATTTAATAAATATCCGAAAAAATTAAAAATAGTGTTTGAAGGAGGATTCAGTCCGAATATATACGGCATATCTTTAGATGCCTCTACGGGTATTGCTGTTGATAATATATCATTTAGAGGTAGTTCCGGTACCGATTTCTCAAAAACAAACTTTAACCAAATGAAAGAAATGGCAAGCTTCCTAAATACAGGACTTATTATTTTTGAATTTGGTGTTAATGTAGTCCCTTATCAAACAAACAGTTATGCTTTTTACGAAAGAGCATTAATAAGAGAAATTAAATTCCTAAAAAAAGCATTTAATAATACACCTATTCTAATTGTTGGTGTTTCAGATATGTCTCAACACAAAGGAACACATTATATATCGTATCCTAATATTGAAAAAATACTAAAAGCACAACGAATGGCTGCTAAAAAAACAGACTGTGCTTTTTGGGATTTATATCATGCAATGGGTGGGCAAAACTCTATGCCCGAATGGGTGTTTGCAAAACCACCTCTTGCTCGTAAAGATTTTACACACTTTAACCGAAGAGGCAGTTATATTGTAGCCCAAATGCTTTTTAATGCATTAATGAAAGAATATAATAATTACAATTAAAACTCTGCATTTTTAGGTGTTCTTGCAAAAGGTATTACATCACGAATATTCCCCATACCTGTAACAAACAATATCAATCTCTCAAATCCTAGTCCGTATCCACTATGAGGAACAGTTCCAAATTTACGAGTCTCTAAAAACCACCACATATCTTCCTCTGGTATATTCATCTCATGAATACGTTTTATAAGCTTACTGTAGCTCTCCTCTCGTTGTGAACCTCCTATAATCTCTCCAATGCCAGGAAATAAAACATCCATAGCTCTAACAGTCTTATTATCATCATTCATTTTCATATAAAAAGCCTTTATATCTTTAGGGTAATCTATTAATATTACCGGTTTTTTATAATGTTTCTCCACTAAATAACGTTCGTGTTCACTTTGCAAATCAATACCCCATTCTACCGGATATTTAAATTGTTTCTTCTTTGCCGGTTTTGAGTTTAATAATATATCTATAGCCTCAGTGTAAGTTAACCTAACAAATTCATCTTTTAAAATAGATTCTAATTTTTCTATTAAAGGTTTTTCAGATCTTTGATTTTGAGGTTTACTTTTTTCCTCATCTAATAATCTTTTTTCTAAAAATTTTAAATCGTCTATACAATTATCTAATGCATATTTTATAAGATATTTTAGCATCTCTTCTGCTAAATCCATATTATCTATAAGATCATAAAAAGCCATTTCAGGTTCTATCATCCAGAACTCTGCCAAATGCCTAGATGTATTAGAATTTTCTGCTCTAAATGTTGGTCCAAATGTATATATTTCTCCTAATGCTAATGCTGCTAACTCCCCTTCTAATTGACCCGAAACGGTTAAATTTGTTGGTTTTCCAAAAAAATCTTCACTATAATCTATTTTACCATCTTTAGTCTTAGGTAAATTATTAAGATCTAATGTTGTTACTTGAAACATCTCTCCGGCACCTTCTGCGTCAGATGCTGTTAATATTGGAGAGTGCATATAATTAAATCCTTTTTTATTAAAAAACTCATGTATAGCAAAAGCCATTGCATGACGAACTCTAAATACCGCTCCAAATATATTTGTTCTAAAACGTAAATGAGCTTTATCTCTTAAGAACTCTAATGTATGTCTTTTAGGTTGCAAAGGATATTCTTCAGGATTGGCTTCTCCCAGAACTATTATCTCTTCTGCATTTATCTCAACATTTTGCCCTGCACCTTGACTCTTAACTAGGTCTCCTATTACAGAGAGTGATGCTCCTGTATTTATTTTATCTAAAATATCATCACTTATTTTATCTTTATCTGCTACAATCTGTACACTATGAATAATTGAACCATCATTAAGTGCAATAAATGCTACATTTTTACTGCCTCTTTTTGTTCTAACCCAACCTTTTACACATACTTTAGAACCATAATTTGTTAATTTTAATAGATCTTTTATTTTGGTTCTTTTTACATTCTCCATATTTACGTATTAAATTGTTATTTTTGATAAAAATTAATTATTCTATTTCCCACTCAAAACCATCTTTTGTATCTTTTATTACAACACCTAAATCTGATAATTGATTTCTTATCTTATCTGCAGTATCCCAATCTTTATTGGCTTTAGCTTCTAATCTCATATTTGCTAATATATTTATTAAATCAACAGATAAATCTGATTTTGTTTCTGATGTTTTATTATTAGATAATCCTAGAATATCAAAAACAAAGTCATTAATAGTTTTTTTAAGTTGTTCTAATCCTTTATTATCAATAGTTTCTTTTCCTACTATCAATAAATTAATAATTTTTACAATATCAAATAGATGTGCTATTAATACCGGAGTATTAAAATCATCATTTATTGCATTATAACATTTATCTGCAATAGATTTTATATCTACAGTAGATTTGTCTGTTACTTTAATCTTATTTATTGATTCAACTCCTGTTAATAAACGGTTTAGTCCTTTTTCTGCTGCTCTTAATGCTTCGTTACTAAAATCAACTGTACCTCTATAATGAGCTTGAAGAATAAAAAACCTAATAGTCATTGGGTCATATGCCTGCTCTAATAACCTATGTTTACCTGTAAATAATTCGTAAAGTGTTATAAAATTATCTAGAGATTTGCCCATCTTTTGTCCATTTATTGTTATCATATTATTATGCATCCAATACTGAACTGACTCATGCCCTAATGCTGCTGTTGATTGTGCTATTTCCGCTTCATGATGTGGAAATATTAAGTCCATTCCCCCTCCATGTATATCAAATTTATCTCCTAAATATTTAGTACTCATTGCAGAACACTCCATATGCCACCCCGGAAATCCATCACTCCATTTTGATGGCCATCTCATAAGGTGTTCTGGGTTTGCTTTCTTCCAAAGTGCAAAATCGTAATTATTTTTCTTCTCTGATTGACCTTCTAATTCTCGTGTATTTTCAAGCATATCTTCTATTTTTCTACCTGATAACACTCCGTATGGATAGTCTTTATTATATTTTACAACGTCAAAATATATAGACCCCTCTGACTCATAAGCATATCCCTGTTTTATTATTTTATCAACCATATCTTGTTGCTCCATAATATGTCCTGACGCTCTAGGTTCTATACTTGGCGATTTAACATTCAATACTCGCATATTTTCATGATAATTCTCTGTAAAGTGGTGAACAACCTCCATTGGTTCTAGTTGTTCTATACGAGCTTTTTTCAATATTTTATCTTCACCTTCTCCAGCTACTTCATCGGTAAGGTGTCCAACATCTGTAATGTTTCTGACATATCGTACTTTGTAGCCTAAATGCTGAAAATAACGATAAACTACATCAAAAGTTATTGCCGGACGTGCATGTCCTAAGTGTGCATCGCCATAAACTGTTGGGCCACAAACATACAAACCTAAATTATTTGGTTTTAAAGGTACGAACTCCTGTTTTTTTCTGGTAAGAGTATTGTATATAAAAATTTTCTGTTGTTCCATAATTTATTATTTTATTGTACAAAACTAAAAAATATTTTTCACTATGGAACAAAATAATTATATATCTATTTTATTTTTGTGATTTTCAAAGAGTATAATATTGTCTCTAATTGTCTAATATATTCTCTTTTATTATTATTAGGGGCATACACATACCCTTCTACTGTTATGATTCTATTTCTATATTCATCTAATTGTGATATACTTACAAATGGGCCACCCATAAAATCTCCTTCAACTTTCCAAAGCCCACGTAATTCTGCTGTATATTTGCCTTTTAATTTATATGAACTAAATGTAGGAAAGACTTTTAATTCTGTTGTCATATATGTGCCATTTCCCTCTCCTGCTACATATTTCTTTAAAAATTCATCTCTTTTATTTATTAATGAATTAACTGTAAATGCATTAGTATCTGTGTAATTATAATAATAAATAAATATACCTTGACTTATATCGGGTGTTTCATGAGATATCCAAATAAAATTATTTGTATCCATATCGTATGTATACCCTTTAGGTATTATTAATTGAATATTTGTACGTTTCTCTATTTTATCAATTAACTTTATTTCTTTGTATTTAAAGTAATTGTCTGTTAATCTCTTTCTCTCCATTTTCAACAATAAGGAAAGAATATTTTTTTCATTTTTATTAAAGATTTTATTAAAATCGTCTTTATCTTTTGCTACTATAGTTATTACTATTTGTGGTTTTGCCCATTTATCATATTCTACTAATATTCCTGTTTTTGTTACATTTTTATTAATCTTAACTATTATAACATTCCTATGTATTCTAAAAAGTTCTGAAAAAGATTTAAGTGGAATGTTTACTAAATCAAAGAGTGGTTCTTTTTGAGGTAAATCAGGCATATCTTCCCCTAATAAGTTCTTAAAATATACCCCTGGAGTATTATTCCAATATATTTTATCCATAACCAACAACACTTCTCCTGCATTACCAGACACCCCCGGCAATAAATCTTTTTTTATTTTTGTTTGGTTACAACTTACTAATATCAGTACTGTTATTGCAGTTAATATGTACTTATTTAACCTTTGCATAATTTATTATATCAAGAAATTAAGCTTCAGTATTATTAGTTTCATTTGAAGATATATCAAGTATAAACCCTTCCATTCCTACTATCTTGTGTCCTATATATACAGGATTTGCCGATAATATATGTTTGCCTTTTGATCCATCTTTATTTTTACGGATAGATATTCTACCTGATATTTTTTCGCCTTGTAATACTTTTGCCAATACCTCTTCTAATACTTGTATATTATCTGCTTCTCTTGTTACTGAAGAGTGTTTTCCTACTATCTCATCTTTAGATGAATATTTATATAAAGTTAACCAAGCATCGTTTACGTCTACAATAAATCCTTTATCATCTAAACGATAATATCCTGCAGCACTGTCTTTAACTATATTAAACATATGTTCTGAGAACTCATCTTGCTCTACTATATCTAGTATAAAGCCTTCCATTCCTACTATCTCGCCATTCTCAATAACAGGATTTGCTGATAATAGATGCATTCCTAACGATCCATCCATACATTTTCTTATTGCTTTTTTTGCAATAATAGGTTCACCACCATTTAATACACTATTAACTAATTCGTCTAGCTCTTTCAAATTTGATTCATCTCTTGTAAAAGAGTAATGTTTAGATATTACGGCTTCTTTATCTTTACACTTGTACATTCTTAGCCATGCATCATTTACATCTATTATATACCCCTTTTTATCTATACGATAATAACCTGCAACACTATCTTCTACAGCTTTATTTATATGTTGCATTCTCATTTCTTTTTCATCTATATCTATAACTTCCCAACCTGTTATCATTGCTTTAATACTTGATAGAGGTGTTTCTCCTGTTGTTGTTAAATAAATATGAGCTATTACAAATGTTAATAATAGAAATGCTCCAAATGTATGTATTACAGCTATTTCTGTCAACCCACCTAAGTTAAACGGATTATTAGGATATATATAAACCATATAAGCTACTCCGGTTATAACTTGTACTGGTATCACCAATAATTTTAATCCTAAATAAATAAGACGTTGTAATGGGTTAAATTTATTATATACAGTTTTGTGTGTAGGATGGGGAGCTCCTTTAAATATACCTGTAATGTAATAAGCAACTTGCTCTTTTATAAATTTACTTGTAGGTATGTATTGTCTCCACTCTCCTGTTACAAAATGCCAAAATATTGCAAATATTATTAAAACAATAAGTGCTATAGCTGCTAAGTTATGCCAGTGTACTACATTTTCAAAACCGAACAATGTAAATGTTCCATGTATCTCAAATCCTGTTAATGCTAAAAACAAAATTAATAATGCTTGACTCCAATGCCAAAAACGCTCAAACCCCCTATATATATATGTTTCTTTTTTCTGCATCTTTAAAATATTTAATTGTTTTTTTATTTCTTTATAATTCTTAAACTACCATGAACTGCTACACCTATAAATGTTAATATTATAAGTATAAATCCTAATTTGTCTAATAGACTATTAGAATCTCTACGTGGTAAATAAAAATCAGTAAGTGTTGCTAATCTTCCATTAGAAGATGTATGACAATCTATACACCTCAGAGCCTCTTCAGATGGTGCAACCATATGATTTAAAGGCCAATCCATTTGTGTAGCAACAAAAGAATATTTACCACTATAAGGCATTCCTGCTCTTTTCATTCCTGTTATTGCAGCTTTATTCCAGTCAAAATTTAACCAATATGATGTTGTGTCTTTTCCAAAAAGATGTGGAACTATCATATAGTTATTTTCAGCATCGTAAATTTGCTTACCTGTAAAGGTCTTTACCGGTATAATTTTAGATTTTTTGTCGGTATAGCTACCTAATAACGTATTTAAATGTACTACTTTTGTTGTGTCTATTTTATCTCCCATCACATAATGTCGTGCTTTTCCATTGAACCACACATAATCAGGAGTTACATTTGTTCCCCATTTAAAGTTGCCTTTTTTTGTATGATAGGTCATGGCTCCTGTACTATCTTTCTCCATTAAAATACCACCATCTGCAGTATGCTTACCGGCTGTTGACCAATCCCAATACATTTTTGTTGGATTAACTTTTGCATACTCGGGTATATGACAAGTCTGACAAGCTATTCTGTCTATATGATTATTTAAAATACTATTCTCATGTGGTTTTGCTGTATGACATTCTTCACAACTAATTCTATTATTATCTTCTGATGCTATAGAATATAAATTACCTTTAATATTATGTCTTTCTGTTTTATGACACTCTATACAATTCATATTTGCACCATCTACTCCCATATGCACATCTACTTTTTTTGTTGTATTGTTTAAAGCCATTTCTAAGTCTCCATGCTTAACATTATTACCTCCTCCTCCAACAAAATGACAAGCTCCACAATTATGTCTTTGTGGTTTTCCTATACTTGTTAAAACCTTATCATAATTAAATGGGAAAGATTTCATTCCACATATAACCAATTTTGTTTTTGTTGGCAATCCGGCTAGCCCCATAGCTTTTTTATATTCTCCGGATTGGTCATGACACACTATACAATCAATATCTTTACTTTTATTAAAATCTTCTGTCATATTATCCCAACCATACCCAATATGACAACTTGAACATAGTAGTTCATTAGACTCTGTACCTATACAGAAGTTATTTAATATATTTTTCTTACCTAGTTGTATTGTATCTCCATTATCTTTCACGTAACTTTTAGCCCACTTCCAGTGCGATGTCATCATAACTTCTTGGTCTGTTTTATTATGACATGATAAACATGCTTCTGTTATTTGTTTAGGAGAAGTGAATTTCTGTTGTAAAATCTCGAATTGATTATGGTCTACTTTTGATATAGTATCTACCTTATAATTTACAAGTTTAATTTCTCCTTCAAAATCTTCTTCATCCATACTATTAACATAAACAACACCTAATACCCATGGGGTAATGATAGCAATAAATAATGCCAAAAGTTTTATGAATTTTTTTTGTGACTGCTTTACTGTTAACATATTATTTTTTATTTTTTGTTAAACAATTTTGTTTTTACATAGTGATATACACCTTAATATTATCAAAATTAAACGATAAAAGTAATAAATGTATTGTTAATATCGTATAAAATATATTAATAATAATATATTAATGCTATACAACACAAAAGTTTAAATTAATTTTAAAATTTATATACCCTTAATAAAATCACACCACTTCTTATAATTGCTATCAATACAAACAATATAAATACTATATTATATTGTTGTGGTATAATATTCCAACATATAAGCAATGCTATATTTATAAATAGTATAATTATAGTTGACCACTTTAATATCTTCTTATGTTCACTACCAATAAATAATGCAAAAATAAGATATAATGGGTTAGCCCATAATAAATTATAATTATTTGCTGTTGCATCATGGTCTGTTGCAAACCATAATAGCAATATTACTATACCTGTTATACCATATGTAATAAATATTATTTTATCTCCTATAATCCAACTCTTATGGTTATATAAAAATGTTAGTAATATTACAATCACTAATACTACTGTAAATATTATTTGTGGCCTTATAATAACTGGAGTAACTGTTAATGGTGCAGATTCTCTTACTAACAATCTGCTACTTGATATTAAAGGCTCTCCATTAATTGTACAGCAATTTGCAAACTCAGACATATAGTCAGGCAAGAATGTTATTTCCATTTCTGTTGCCGGCTCATCTATTACTGAACCTAATGCTATATCTATCCCAAATTTACTCCAATAACTATTAACCAAATATTCATCTATTAAATTTCTAAAAGTTTTAATCTCGTAATTATTTGCAGGATTATACTGCAAACTATCACCAAAAGCTTTATAAAACATTTGACCTATTCTAGTGGCACAATTATCAAAAAAGAAATCGTATTGGTATTTTCTATTCTCCGGCTTATAGTTTTCTTTTAACAAATTAAAAAGTCTCTGTTTTTGATATTGAGTAAGATTCAATTTTTCTTCAACAACTCTTCTTTTATCCCTTCTATATTCATATAAAAAATTATTATATGATGTAAAACTTAAATTGTAAAGTAATTTTCCTGATGCAAATTTCAAATAAAAAAATGGCACATTAAAACTAAATGTTCCATAATTAAATACTAAAAATAAATTTTGTTCAGCATCAACTATCCCAATCGCATTGTGTCCAAATACAGAATAAAGTTCATTTCCGGGATCACATGTTATTAATGATATATACGACGATTTACTTAATGTATCTATATTTGGTAATTCTCTGTATGCGAAGGTGTTAAATGTTATGAAACTTATAAATAACAAATAGATATATTTTCTCATAAGTTTAATACTTTATTACTAAGTAAAAATTAATTATATTTTCTTATAAAATATTTAACAGGATACCAAGATGCAACCAACCCTATAATTACAACGGTAACAAAAACTCCTATAAAATCTAATATATGCATCTTTACAGGATAATCATTTATTAAAAATGACCCCATATTATCTAATTTTAACAACCCAAATTTTTGTTGTAGAAAACATACAATAAAACCTAGTAATATACCTATAAATGCACCACCGATACTTATCATCCAACCTTCGTATAAAAATATCTTCTGTAATCTATCTTTACTTAGCCCTAGATTCCTGAGAGTTTGAATATCTTCCTTTTTATCTATTATAAGCATTGATATAGAGCCTATTATATTAAAACTAGCTACAATAAGAATAAATGTTAAGATTAAATATATTGCAAATTTCTCTGATTTCATCACCCTATATAAAACCTCATGTTGTTGAAATTGATTTTTAATTGTAAAATTATCTCCAATAATATTTTTTATAACTCTTTGTGCTTTTTCAATATTCACATTTGGCATTAATTTTATCTCTATTGCTGATATTTGTGTTGGATAATCAAATAAATCACGAGCAAAATCCATAGATACTAATACATATTTACTATCTATATCTTGTTGTATCTGAAAAACACCTTTTGGAAAAAGATACTTTTTATTAAAAGCTTTTGCAGGATTTATTGAGATATTAGCATTTCGTTTAGGGAAATAAATAAAAAGCGGATCTATAAAATTAACTCCTATTGATAAGAAATATGCAATATTTGCACCAACTACCGCAAAATCTCTATCTCCATGTTTTAACATAAAAGAGCCATCTATAATCATTGTATCTATCATACTAAGGCTCTCAAATTCTTTTGTTACACCTTTTACTATTGCCGGATGCTGTTTTTTATTATACTCAAGTAGAACATTCTCTTCTAATGTTGTACAAACAACATCTACGAAATTCAGGTTTTTAATTTTATTAATCTTTACAGTATCCGGCTCAAAAACCTTTCCTTCTGTTATTGTTACTTTTAAATTTGGGTCAAAAGTACTAAACACAGACTGGATTAAGTTCTCAAACCCATTAAATACTGATAATACTATAATAAGAGCCATTGTACCTGTTGCCACACCAATAACAGATATCATTGATATAATATTTATTATATTATGCGATTTTTTTGAAAAAAGATATCTACGAGATATAAATAATGAAAAATTCATTTTTTATTAACTGTTTTGAGGTTTTCTACACACGTATATAATTTCCCCAATTGGCAAGGCGTACCTTTTTGACAGTTCTTCACCCAGCTCCTCAATAAAATTATTTTCCTCAACAACAAAACCAACTTTACTTAAACGCTTACCATAATCTTTACCATATAAACGGACATGATCATGTTGCCAGAAATATTTCTCCCTCTGTTTTGGGTCTATTATTGAAGGGTCTTCAAATGTATCTTCTCTATTAATATCTATTGGTACTTGAAATATACCCCAACCTCCCGGTTTTAACACCCTATAAAATTCAGACATAGCTAGAGTATCATTTTCCACATGCTCAAATACATGATTACACATCACAACATCAAACTCATTATCCCCAAAAGGATTGTCTGTTACATCCATCTTAACATCTGCCCAAGGTGATATTAAATCACCCGTTACATAATCTATATTTTTAAATTTCTTAAACTTTCGTAAAAAACAGTATTCCGGAGCTACATGTAAAAACCTTATATCTTTTGTGAAAAAATCCGTTTTCTCTTTAAGATATAACCAAATTAAACGATGTCTTTCAAGCGACATACTTAATGGTGCCAAAGCATTTTCCCTAACTTTTAACTGCCCATATGGCAATAGTTTTCTATATTTATTACCATCTATAGGGTCTTCGTAATTATTACCCTTATAAAAAATAGATACAAATATTAATATAAAATGTGCTATTTTTTGTTGAATATGACGAGGTATATTCCTACTGAAAAATGCTATTATTTTTTTCATCTATTTAATTTTAACTTTAAATTACTCATAAAATAATAAGTGTATTTTTTTATTTAAGTAATTTATCTATCTTTTCTATATAATCCAACGAATCATCTACATAAAATGACAACTCCGGAACTCTTCGCAATTGATTCTTTACTCGTTGCCCCAACTGATATCTAACATCTTTCTTTATACTATTTATTTGATTAAGTATATCATCTGCCTTATTTGATGGAAAAACACTTAAATAAACCTTTGCTAACCCCATATCAGGACTCAACCTAACAGATGACACACTAATTAATATTCCCTTAGTCCAATCTTTAGCATACTGCTGAAACATTTCACTTAAATCTTTTTGAATAAGTCTTTCTACTTTTGCTATACGTGGTGATGAGTTGTGCATAGTTTTCTATTTTTTGTTGCAAATGTAAGTATTTTAATAAATTATTGCCATTTTATACATAAATAATTGGGTTAATAGGTTTCTTATTATATGTTTACAATTAATATTATAAATTTAAGATTATGAAAAAACAGATTGTTACTATTCTTATAGGTCTAACCATTGTTGTTGGGGTACAAGATTTTTACACTAAAAAAAACAAACAAAAAGTTGCTAAACCTAGTCAATATGTAATTCTAATATCTATTGATGGGCTAAATTGGGATTACATAAAAAATAACACTACAAACCATCTTGACTCCATAATGAAAAATGGAGTATCTACAAAAAAGCTAACAACTTCTTTTCCTACACTAATATCACCTAATAACTATGCTATAGCAACCGGATTAAACCCTAAAAATAACGGTATTACAGCTGACGATTTTTACAATAAGAAAATTAAAAAATATTTTAAATCAAATAAATATGATTCTAGATTCTATATGGGCGAACCTATTTGGGTTACAGCAGAATCTCAGCATATAAAAACAGGTTCTATTTCTTGGATTGGTTCAAATATAAAAATAAAAGGATATAAATCCTCTTATTACAAATCAGAAGAGCCTTACAATAAAGCTACTAATTCCATTATAAAATGGCTCGAAAAGCCATACATAGAACGCCCAAAATTAATAATTTGGAATATAAACAACATCTACAAAACAAGTGAAAAACACAAATCGAACAGTTCGGAAATAAAAAAAAGTATTACTAATTTAGACAATACTATTGGCAATTTTATAAAACAAATAAACACTCTTAGTATTAAAGATTCTGTTAATATTATTATTACTTCTGGGTGTAGTGCAACCAATAACAGCAATAAAAATATTATT
>Ga0256827_10001367_pt1 | contig 15598 bp, 10 predicted proteins | sample CV84metaG_FD_185977 | JGI IMG/M metagenome (GOLD analysis project Ga0256827, IMG submission 185977) | Hydrothermal vent microbial communities from East Pacific Rise, Pacific Ocean - CV84 | ecosystem: Environmental > Aquatic > Marine > Hydrothermal vents | place: Pacific Ocean: East Pacific Rise... | reverse complement strand
ATTTAATAAACATTATACTTCCTCTAATAAATTTAATTGAAGGGTCAGGCGTTGAATATCTACTCACACCCTCACCTCCCAATACCCACGAGTATCACCCACTCTCTCCAATAATCCAATCTTCTTCAACTTCGCCACATTTTCTTTCACCTATCTCCTCTGGCAACTCTAAAGCCCTAAGTTTAATGATTATTCATCCTGCTCATCAAACTTAGCCTTCATAGTAGGATTCCCATAGGTCAATTTCTTGATGGTCAAATCATCCGCCTTATTGTTCGCTAGGCGTAAGTTGTTTCCCCTCATCACCCATCCCTCAACATCAAAAGCACTAACCCAACCATACGCTCTTTATCGTTAGGATTAGACTCTGCTATGAGCAAGGTCAAGGCAGTCAAGGCATTGGGATTGATGAACTTCTCTACATTAAACCCTGCACGCTTAAGTAGCCAGATGAAACTAAATGCCCCGCAACGTTTGTTGCCGTCATTGAAAGGGTGATTTTTGACTACAAAGTACAGCAGATGAGCAGCCTTCTCTTCTACTGTAGGGTAGGCATCTTCTCCAAAAACTGACTGAAACACATTACCGACTATCCCCTCTAAACTTCTCTGTGTTTTTTCTGTGGCAAATATCTCAGCGGCTTCACCTCGGTTCATAAGCTCCTGTTTAAAGATGGCTATATCATCATAAAGTTTCTCTACCTCATACTCAAGATTGACCTTAGTTATCCCCTCTTTGGGTAACGCTTCTCTATCATAACTGTCCAACCCAAACCAAGTAGCCGAAAAAGCCTTGATGAGCTCCAGTACATCCCCTGCTTTGACGTTATCAGTATTTTGAGAGAGGACTTTTATATCTTCTACTACACGCAAAAACTCATCATAGTTTTTTTGAAGGCGTTCCTTGTTGATGGTATAGCCCTTAATAACGTGTTCTTTTAATGTCTTAGTAGCCCATTTTCTAAAAGATATAGCTATGGTTGAATTAGTACGGTACCCTACAGATAAAATTACATCCAAGTTATAATATTCTACTTGTCTTGTTTGTGTCTTATCTTTATGCCCACCAGATTTTGTGGTCTGTGCAAAAAATGCACATACCTCATTTTTATCTACCTCTTCACTTTTAAAAAGATTATTAATATGTCTTGAAACCACACTTCTATCGATACCATATATATGTGCGATATCTTTTTTACTCGCCCAAATCGTCTCGTTTTCAACATCTTCTTTAAGCTTTATCTCTCCATTGTCAGCTTGATAAATAGCTAATTCTTTAGGTATATTATTCATTTATATCACTCACTATCATTCTGTGCATCAAACTTAGCCTTCATAGTAGGGTTCCCATAAGTCAATTTCTTGATGGTCAAATCATCTGCCTTATTGTTCGCCAAGCGTAAGTTGTTTTCTGATGATAGCAGGGCATCTTTGGTCTTTTGTAGATGGCTGATGGTTTTGTCTATCTCGTCTATGGCAGTTTTAAACTTACGACTTGCCAAGTCATAGTTTCTGGCAAACCCAGTTTTGAACGCATTGATTTTTTCTTCAAAATTGGTGATGTCTATGTTTTGATTTCTCATCATATTTAACTCTGCTTTGTACTCCATGGAGTTCATAGCCGCATTTCTAAGCAATGTAATGATAGGAATGAAAAACTGAGGACGCACGACATACATCTTTTCATATTTGTAAGAGACATCCACTATGCCTGTGTTGTAAAACTCATTGTCGGACTCTAGGAGAGAGACCAACACGGCATACTCACAGCCTTTGTCTCTGCGGTCTTTGTCTAGTTTAGCAAAGAAGTCTTCATTTCTCTTCTTGGTGCTGGTCTCATCGTTCTCATTTTTCATCTCAAACATGATAGAGATAATCTCATTGCCCTCTTCATCAGCTTCTCTGAAGATGTAGTCACCCTTGGTACCACCACGTGAATCATTGTCTTTTTCAAAATAGGCATTTTGAAAACCTGTTGCACGTAATCTGTTAAATTCATATTCACAATGCTGTTCTAACGTTTCACCCACCATCTTGGTGGAAAGCTTTTGTTTAAAATCTCTCAAACGATTGATCTCATCTTCTTTCATTCTAATGGTTTCATCTCTTACTACAAGTTGCTGACTAAACTTTTCTTTAATAGACTTTTCTAGTAGCTCTTTTTCAGTCTCCTTTATCTCTAAAGCATGCATAAGGTCATCACGTTCTTTTTCTATGTTTTTAGTCGCAACTGAGAGTTCAAGCCTTTTTTGGGTCTCAGCATTTTCAATTTTGGATTTCATCTGAGAGAGTTCTAACTCTTTGGCTGCTAACTTTTCTGCAAGCTCTGTGTCACTCTGTGCTTTTAGCTCAGAGAGGAGTCTATCTTTTCGGGCTAATTCTTTTTCTAAAGCAGATTTGATAGTCGCTTCTGCAAGCTTCACTGCACTCTCTTTTTCTGCTTCTTTTGTTTTGAGGTCATGCATCAGTGCATCACGCTCTTTTTCTATGCTCTCAAGAGCATCTGAGATTTCTAGTTGTTTTGTTGTCTCTGCATTTTGTATCTTAGACTGCATTTGGGAGAGCTCTAGCTCTTTGGCTGCTAGTTGTTCAGTGAGTAGTTTATCTTTTTGGGCAAGTTCTTTTTCTAAAGAGCCTCTTAGGTCAGCAAGTGCGAGCTTCACTGCACTCTCTTTCTCTTTCTCAGCAAGGTCAAGTCTATTTGCCAACTCCTCTTCAAACTGATGGTCACGTACTTGCTTCACAATATCTGCAAACCCTGCTTCATCTACTTTAAAAGCTGTGTTACAATTTGGACAAATAATTTCATTCATTTTTTATTCCTAGCGTTATAGTGAGTATATTTTATCGTAAAAGTATGTCAATTTGCAATATTTTTAATAATCTAGTAAAAATTGGGATAATATTTCTATGCAGTCTAATTAGTTGTTTCTCAAACAACAGGTTACGACTGCTGTTTGATATTCGCTAGTTAAATTCTAACTGCGAAAGGTGGTGAAGATAATGAACGACATTATTTTCATTTTGATGATTATTTTAGCTATTCTCCAATATCTGAATAATCATTGATACCATTAGAGGGAGCTAACACTCTCTCTTCAAACATAATTTTAGCATAAAAATCTATGGATGTAAATAGTTACTTTTACACTTCTTTCTCAACACCTCTAACGTATACTTGATATGTCATATTCTCAACAAATGAGCCTTAGCAATACGCTCAATACTCTCCCTATTTACCTCTAACTCTTTAGCTCTTTTAGTAAAACCAGAGAGTACCTCTTGTACATCGTCTATGATGCCTAGGGCATCTTGTTTACGTAGTGACTGTTCTACTGCAAAATCAACTAACATCTTAACTAAGCGTATACATATTATTATCCTTAAGAGATGTTATAACATACTTTATATAACTTTTATGGTTTTAATAGATAGTATAATATACTTTATATAGAATATCTCCTACAGTAAATTATATTTCAGTTTAAATTTAAGCCTAGTATCGTCTCCATTATAGGCTTCTATGACATCGACTAAATTAATTCTGTCGTAGTTAAATATATTGATATCGTATCCTGAAGACTCTGAAGAAGTAGGTTCGTTATGTGTAGGTACATGTAGTCTGTCTTGTTTACCATCAGTCATCTCTTTGATAAATTTGCGTTTTACCTCTACAACATCGACAGGTTTACCTATGGCTCTAAAATACTCACCCACATTTGCAGGCAACATAAATGCAATCATCGCCCAACATAGCCAATCATTAGGGTATCCAAGTTGCGTAAAAACCTCTTTTATCTCTACTACTTCATAGTGGTTTTTATATCCGTATGCTTGTTTAAGTGCTGCATACATGCTTACGCCAAACTCTTTTTTATTTGTCGGTTCTATTTTACAACCCATAGATGTTCTCCCCTTCACTTTAGTGTAAGTAGTATAACAAAATTGTAGGTATGTGGGGTATAGAAATAATTTTTTTGATTGTTTTATAGGAGTGAAAATATGGCATATAGCCATATTTTCATGATTGTGTTTTACTTATTGAATCTAAACTAATTCTTGATACTATCATAAACACCTTGCACCATATTTTTCCAATCTTCATTTACACCATATGAACTACCATTGTCTGCATGTGTAGCAGGATCATTCATCCAATCTAGTTGAATACGTCCGCCTTTATTATCTGAAGAAGATGCAGAATAAAAGACTACGTACTTATCACTCTTATCTAATGCTCTTTCTAATGTAGTTTTCATATCATTAATTCCCACACTATTTGTAGTATCAAACTCAGGATATACTGAACTTGATAAAGGTTCATTTGAAACCATAAAGTCTACATGTACTTTTTGTGCCCATGTGGCACGATCTGATTGGGGAACAATCCAATGTTGCATAGCATCTACAGCATTATTGGTAGCATCAGAAGCAATAGTATGTTTACGCCAAGTATAAGCATCATCAAAATGCTTTTGTGTGCGAAGTCTATAATCTTCACCCATATCATGTAGTGTTGATTCAGAAGACATTCCCTGTTTCAATCCTAAGAACATAGCACCAACCATTTCATGACTACGTTCTAAGCTTACATGTACCACTACAGGGTGCCCATCAATTCCATGATTTGCTTTTATATGCCCCTCAACTGGAGAATGGTAATATAGTACATCTATCGTTGGATATTCAATAACCATCGCCTCCATAATTTGTTTAAACCGTGCAGTAATTTTATTTACATGCTCAGAAAAAGTATAATTAGGATTTTTATAGGCACGTTCATCATACCATGCACCCTCTTCCTTATCATAATTTATCATTTTATAACTCTCTACATCATAAGCTTCATCATCATAAATAATACCTTTAAAGCCTAAATTTTTAGCCACTTTAGCTAAAGTTCGAAAGTTTGCTATCACATTATTCCATACTGAGTCATTCCAAAAATCAGCAGGATAATGCATATTGACCACTAAGAAATTTGATTTATTAGGATATAGATTTTTAACACTTTTAACTTCATCCCATATATAAGCATAAGATAACAAAGGTGCATTAGGTTCCATTACTCTGTTTGTATAAGAATTACCAACCATAGTAAACCCAGAAAAAGGTAAGGTATTAATATATGCAGCCCTTGATGCCATATTACCTGCCATACATGGTAACCAATGTCCTTTTTGGTGTAATATCAATTTCTTTTGAATCTTATTTTTCTTATTAACATCGGCTCTAATAGTAAAGTCCGCTGCTCTGTAACCATGAATAGCTATATAAACATCAGCATCTTTTTTTAATGTAACTTCACATGAGTCTGTTTTTGTTCCACCATTTTGAGATTTACAATCAAAGGCATGGTTTCCTGATTTTTTACCAACTTGCATAAATAAGTCTGCATCTGCATCTAATCCATTTAAAATACCTTTTACAGTATCTCCTGCTAATGCATGAATTTTATAATGTTTCAATTTATTTAGTGCTACAGAACCACTATCTGCTTCTCCACTATTAAGTACTGTGATCTCTTCTACTGCATTTGTTCGTGTTACTTTTATATGATGTTCAACTGTATGTATACAACTCTTATCTGCATAGAGACCTATATATACATCTGTATCATTATCTATCTCTATAGTAACCTCTTCATCTACAAGACCATTCTGATGTGATGAAGCTAGATTATTTCCACTACCTCGTCTTGCTTTAGAACCTAACTTGACATACAAATCACCATCTGCATCCATACCATAAGCACGGATTTTAAGTACATCACCTGCATTTGCATGAATTTTATAATCTCTATGTTTTAGTCTTGGAGTGATTCCAAATACATCTTGATTGTAACCGATTGTTTTTACTTTACTATCTTTAAGAGTAGCTTTCACAGCATAATCAGCTTCTTTATAACCATATACACCTACATATACATTTGCATCTTCAGATAACGTAACACTACATGAATCTACAGTGGTACTACCATTTGTAGATTTACAATCTTTACTACTCGTTGTTGGTTCACTACCTATCTTTACATACAAATCTGCATCTGCTGATAAATTACTAATTTTACTCTCTATTACATCTCCTGCAAATCCTTTTACTTTATAGTAATTCATTACTTTACTATCTACATGTTTATTAGACTCTGTAAAATTGAGATATAAAGATGGCACTGCATATGCAGCCATACTTCCTAATGTCATACACATTAGACCTATTTTTATTAGTTTATTTTTCATCTTTTTTCCTTTTAATAAATTTTTGAATTAACATTAAATACTGTTATAAAATATAAAATACTTTATAACGAGAATAAAACAAAACAAAGTATAACTTATCTATAATTTTTTGTCATTCAACTAGTTTAATATTTGAGAAGAAATAGTATCATCCTTATCAAGTTAGGGTTAAAATATTTTTTCTTTTTTGAATGAACGTAATTTTTTTAGCTAATAATCTGATGAGATTTTGTACAGAGTATCCGAATATTTAGATACTTTATACATTGGAAACAACAATATCATTTACTTCTCTTAGATTATATAACCTTAGTTCGCTATGGATTTTGTCATATTTGCTAAAGCTTCTTTTGTCTTTTTGAGTATAGTTAAACATTTTTCATCTGTAATATGATGTTTCATTTTCCAATACTCAGGGTTAAAGTAACTCACCGTTGTTTTTCCCTCATCATTGGTTCTAAGTAAAATGCGTAGTGGCAAATCAATACCTAAAGATGGATTACACTGCATAAGTAATGTACCAACTTTTGGATTACCAAATATTACTACCGTATCGTCATTGAGTTCCATACCTATGTTAGTAGCATTGGCTTTATGATCTATAGTTGCAAAGTGGGTTAAGCCTTTTGTCTCTAAAAGGGTCTTCAGCTTAGCCAAGGTAGTAGGTACATCATTCTTACTCTCTATCGTCTCAAGCATTACACCATTTTGACACGCAGTAAATGCAAAAATAAGCACTCCTGCAGAGATAATTCTTTTCATTTCTCTCATTTTATTCTCCTTTTACTAATACTATTTCCATTAGTAATTCATTATATCTATAGAGAATTAATTAAGTATTACCGACTCTTTAATACTCAACCCCACCTTGTTTTTCTCAAGGTCTATACTGATTACCTCAACCCTAGGCAAATACTGATTCACACTCAACACTTCCAAAGGATGCTTGATACGTTTTTGACTCATCTCAGAGATATGTATCATCCCGTCATTTTTAAGCCCTATATCTACAAAAGCCCCAAAATCTGCGATGTTACGTACCACACCAGAGACAATGCTTCCTTCACGTAAAGCATTAATATCTGTAAGCCCTTGCTTAAAAGGAATGCTTGGTAGCTCTTCACGAGGGTCAAACCCTGGTTTGGCTAGCTCTTTGATGATGTCTTTGAGGGTGGGTTCTCCTACGCCTAGCGCTAAGGCAATCTGCTTGGTGTCACCGAGGTCACTGTACTTCTCTAGTGCTTTGGCTACTGCATAACTCTCTGGGTGTATACCTGTGTTATCAAACACACTTTTGCCCTCACGTATACGCATAAACCCTGCGGCTTGCTCGTAGGCTTTGGCACCTAAGCCTTTGACTTTGAGTAGTGCCTTTTTAGAATCAAACGTACCCTCACTCTCACGGTGCTTGACGATGTTCTCAGCCACCTTTGCACCCACACCTGCCACATAGCTAAGCAGTGAAGCCGAAGCAGAGTTCACATCTACGCCTACTGCATTTACCAAGCTCTCTACACCTTCATGAAGTTTACGCTCTAGTAGCTTCTGGTCTACGTCGTGTTGGTACTGTCCTATGCCTAAACTCTTTGGGTCTATCTTTACCAGTGTTGCCATAGGGTCACGCAAACGCCCTGCGATGGAGATGGCACCACGTATGGTGACATCTAAGTCTGGGTACTCACGTGCTGCGATACTTGAAGCAGAGTACACCGAAGCCCCTGCTTCCGAGACTACCGTATATGGTAGATGCAAGCCATCGTTATTGAGCTTGGCAAAGAAGGCTTGGGTTTCGTTGCTCGCTGTTCCATTACCTATGGCTACACCTTGGATGTTATACTTTTTAACTAGCTTTGCTATCACATCACGTGACTTGTCATACTCATTTCGTGGAGGCACGGGGTAAATGACTGCATGGTCTAAGTACATACCATTTTCATCTATGACAGCTAATTTACACCCTGTACGATACGCAGGGTCTGCACCCAATAGTACCTTCCCCGTGATGGGAGGACTCATAAAAAGTTGCGTCATATTCTTACCAAAGACACCTATGGCTGCTGTGTCTGCCTTTTCTTTAAGTAGTGCAAACACTTCACGTTCTATGGAAGGATAGAGTAAACGTTTAAAGCCATCTTTGTAAGCTTCTAACAGTAAGGTTTTTGAGCTTCCCATGTAGTCACGAAGCTTATAACGTTTAAGGGCATCTAGGTAACGAACTGTGTCTATGGTAAGTTTAACACTCAGCTCCTTCTCTTTCTCCCCACGTTTGATGGCAAGGTAACGGTGCGAAGGGATGTAGGCTACCTTTTCAGAGTGAGACTTATAGTTTTTAAAACTTCCGTTCTCTACAAACTTCTTTGTCCCCTTGACCTCTATAGTCCCATGTCGTTGTACCATCTCTCTAAGTACTTCACGCTCTTTGGGTTGCTCAGCATAACGCTCTGCGATGATGTCTTGTGCACCTTTAATGGCATGGTCTACATCTTTTACTTCACCACGTATAAAACCTTTGGCTTTACGGGTAAACTCCTCTTTACTTAGCTTGGCAGACTGAAGTATGTTAGCTAGAGGTTCTAAGCCTTGTTTGATGGCAGTAGCAGCTCTGGTATTTTTCTTCTCTTTGTAGGGTCTGTAGATATCTTCTAAGGCTGTCATAGTCTCTGCACTTTCTACCGCAGAGTGTAACTTAGCATCTAGCTGTTCACGCTCTTTTAAGATGTACAGTATCTCCTCTTTACGCTCTAACAAACGCTTAGCAGAGAGATAGACATCATGAAACAAACGCAACTGCTCATCATCTGCCCCACCTGTGAGCTCTTTACGATACCGTGCGATGAAAGGAATGGTATCACCCTTCTCAAGTAAGGTTAAAATGTTTTTAATTTGATTTTGGTTAAGGGTAGTTTTTTTGGCTAGTACTGCCGTGAGGTTTTGCATAAGGTCGCTCCTATATTTCAAGGAGCAATTATAGCTAAATCATTGTCATAGAATTAATTTTATTATCTAGGTACTTTTGGACCTACTGGATTATTTACATTACAGTAGTCAAAATTTTGCTTTTGTGTGTCACTCATATTAATTGTTTCTTTACATGTAAATTTGTATATATTACTCTCTTCTGTTGTTTGAGGCACATTTGCAGAAATATCATCATACTTATTATCCAATGCAACTGCTTTTGCTGCTTGTCCTCCATTCTCAAACTTGTATGAGAGCATGGCACCTACTGGTCTTAGCATATCTTCTCTTCCATCCATTTCGCCTTGCACATATGCATGTGTAGCCCATCCACCACCATTTGTACCATCTTCAGGTAAGCCATCATTCTCAATAAATGAAAGAGCCTTTTCTCCCCCTGGTAATAAATTATATATACTCATAAAAATTCTAGGATCTTGGAAATATTTATTATTACTCATACTGATACCATCACTACCACCAAATTGCAATATAAGTGTCGTGGTATCGAAGTTTTCTACTTCAGCTGAAGTAAGACCTAATGCAAACCAACCATCTAGAGGAATCACAAAACTATTTTCTGCATAATTTTCCTCTTTGAGTCGCTTCATATTGTAAAATACTGAACCTCCACCTGTCGAACTACCTATAACACCAATTTTTGATTTATCAACAAAATTTCCTTGATTATCCAGCGTGGTTTTTATCTTTTGAAAGTCTGTTTCCCTATTAGATGTAGTTGAAACAGCAATGACAAGGTACCCTTTAGAAACAATAAACTCAATAAACTTTACATAACCTTTTCTATTACTATTTGGATCATCAGCCTTACCATCATCAATATATGAACCCCAACCACCCGTACTGAATATAACCACAGGAGCATTTAATTTAACTTGACCATTTTCTATAGGTCTATATACATGTAGGTAATGTTCATTCAACTTCTCTACCTCTACACCATATGCACCATAATCTTCATAATTAACTACAGGGTTTTCAGCACTCACAGTAAACCCATACATAGCTTTAGCTACAGCATTCACGCCATATTCATTATGATAAAAGAGTCTCACTTCATATTCTCCTGCTGGCATACTTTTTTTGTCGGTAGAAAGTACAACTGTACCATTCTTGGTTACCCAATTCCAAGCAATTACATTACCCCAGCTATTATTATCTCCTTTACGATAAATACCTACCCAATCCTGATCTCCTGATAGAGTCATTTGTACATTTACTGATACTGTCTCATTCGTGTTGTATATTTTTTTTACTGTACTTAGTGGATATTTTCTTACTACAAAGCTATCTGATGCTTGTGTAGCATATTTATTATGGAAGAATAGTCTTGCTTCATACTCTCCTTCTGGCATACTTTTTTCTTTGCTAGAAAGTACAACTGTACCATTCTTCGTAACCCAATTCCATGCAATAACATTACTCCATGATGTACTACTTCCTTTGGGATAAATACCTACCCAGTCTTTATCTCCAGAGAGTTCTCCCTGTACATTTACTGAGACTGTTTCATTAGGTACATAATATTCTTTGAATACATTTAGAGAAGACTCTCCATAAGGTACAAAAGTCATTATATCAGCCATCACAATAGGTACCCAATTCTTTTGTGCTATAGACATACTAGTAAAAAAAGCTATAAAGCTCACTATAGTTAAAATCTGTTTTAATATCTGTTTCATTCTTTATCCTTCTATTTCTTTTCAACTTCAAGGACCACCCATGTATGTGGCGCTAAGGTAATATTTACTTTTTTACTGACAGGATCAATGCTTCCTTTGGCTTCACCCGTCATAATATCTTTTAATGTACCACTAGGGATATAATGTAATCCTTTATAGCTTTGATTAAAAGTAATGGTTCTAGGGTTTGCCATCGATGTCATATTTGAAGCAATAATATAGGCTTTATTGTGTGTGTCAAGTCTTGCTTTAATATATTCATATTTATCGTTGGTTTGTGTGATCTTAAATCCAATATAAGGAGTGGTTTCTATGATCCCTATATCACACATCTTATCTAGATATGTTCTAAGTATCGGTAGTTGATCCCACATAGGTAGTTCTGGTATATTTAAATTTCTAAACCCATTAAATAGTTCAACCGAATCTTTCCAGTATTCTAACTTGGTACCCCCAATAGCAACCCCTGCCATAAGTATAGAACCAAAATTCTCACTTGTACCCTGGTTAATCTGTAATAACGTTGCAGGCACATGCAGATTTGGGGAGAGTCGTTGTGCTTCAAAAAGATGTATATTGGTTGTACCCTCAGGATGGTCTTCTTTAACCTCTATGTCATTGGCGATATACGTACCTGTGATATCGATATAGTCATTATACCACGCACTGATCGCCTCAGTTCCATTGAGCATCTGTATAGGTTTGTCAGGGATGGTTTCTCGTATCTTTGCAATACTCTCTTTAAACTGTTGATTTCTATGATAAAACTCATTGTCTATTGTAAGTGTTGTTATACCATCCCATATCTGGTTATTTTCTTTAAATGTTTGCATAATACTACTAAAATCGTTGAAATAGTAACTACCTATAGCATAATCTGGATTTCTCAAATAATTAGTAATAGGTACAGACATCGTAGTCATACCATCTGTTATCATCTTACTAATTCTGTCATCTTTGCCTGCATCCCAATGTTCATAGTGAGCTTCCATAAGTGTTCCAGTTATTCCTTGCGTAAGGTACTGGTTCGTAGTTCTTTCTCCTGTAGTGATAAGATTGCCATCTTTATAGATGGTAATAGGGAAAACTACTTTACCGTTACGTCTAAAGACACCTTCCTTATCCATCGTCATGTTTCCTTGGAAATGTGTCTCTTTTAAGACAGGTTTTGGTAATTCTATTACCCCTTCATAAATTCTAATATTTGATATTTTCAACGTACTGTTAGCCAGTGTATCTCTACGAGAAAAAGAAAAACCTTTATGACTTGTTGTATCTAGATCATCTTTACTCACTATTACAGTATATAAAGTTTCTTTTTTATTGAGCACTACATTTTGATACCCTTGACTAAAATAGCCTAAGAAAGAGAATCTTACAATAGGAAATTCATCTTCAGGTACATTGCCTGTTGTTTCCATATCCCACACCACTGTATATTTATGGTGTGGCAACCAAATATCTCTAGGAACAGAGTAAGAACTGCCATCATATTGACCTATGAGATGCAATGCACCATTATCAATATTTTCTGGACTTGTCCAATGGTTAAAATTTGGATGATTAGGATCCATATTCATTGCTTCATTCTGCATCATATCTTGTGGTAAAGCTTCAGGGATATAAGGTATGACATTATTGTTATCGATTACATAAAACTGGTACCTAGCTTCATCACGATAAGAGTTATGGAAAAAAAGACGTATTTCATATTCTCCTGCAGGCATAGGTTTTTTATCTCGTGTCAGTGCAGTAGTACCCTGACCTACCCAATTCCAAGCTATCACATTTGCCCAGTCATTGTTATCTCCTACTTTATAAATACCAACCCAATCTTTATCACCAGAAAGAAAACCATCAATCTTAATAGTAACCGTATCATTAGTATTGTAAGTACTTTGTGTTGTATTTAATGGGTTTAGGGGAATAAGTGTTGTTATATCTCCCATCATTATTGGTACCCACTTGAGATTAGATGCAGCAAGGAAACTTGAAAGTCCTATGATCAGAGTCATTATTTTTAATAATCTAAATGTAATCATTTTAATCCTTCTATTATATATTATAATCTTTTTGATTTATTCAGTGCCAACATATGAAAATCACCCGCGACATCAGCAAGATACATTTCTAAATCAGTATATCCCGCATTATTAATAACAACATAAGGATCAAAATCCCAATGTCTATTTGTACGTACGGCATTGTTATTAGCAACATCAGGGTCGAGATGATGTGCAAGCTCCCATGTATTTGGCATACCGTCTTTATCTGTGTCATAAAAATTTAAATCTACAGCTGGTTGTGTATTAAATTCTGGATAAGTAAATCGTACAGAATTTCCTAATGCAGTAGTACCTTTAAAACTATCCATATCTACAGGTCCCCCATTATTTTTTGCCCACTCATTGATATACATCTCATCTTTAATATCATCTATATATGCTGTACCATCTTCAGTAAATCTGATATTTCCTCCTACATTATTTAAAATATTTTTCTTTACTTCATTTGCAGGTAGAATAGATACAGCATGTAATGCATCGGTAGGGTTACCTCTTAAAGTTAAATGGTGATCTTCTTCATTGAGGTTACCTGCAGGATAATTTAATCCTGTGGTATCTTGCCATCTATAGAGCATTAATCTTGGATTATTTTGGATTTGATTTGTAATATTTAGTACATTCTCAAGTGGACTTAAAAATATATTTCCTGATATGTAAAAGTTTGGATTATTTAATAATGGCTCAGGTTCATTAGGCATAAAATTCCCAAAATCATAGGCAAGAAGATTACTATTGGTAAATTCTGGAGAGTAAAGTGTTCTTTGGAATACATTGTTAATAAAGTCATTTTCTGAATTTCCTGCTGTTCTTGCGATTCTTACATTAGAATCTCCCAAAAATCCATACATATAATTATTGATGATTTGAAATTTAGCATTATCACTGCCAGCAATATTTGGAAATCTATGGCTTACCCCTATATAAGCATTTTTTAGAATACTAAATTCACCCATCATATTCCATTCGTCATATTCACCACCATGTCCTGACCTACCTAAAAGCATACCTACATTATGGTTATGTTGATTTGCATCTATATTGGCAGGAATCATTGTACCTTCATGTACCAAAGAACGTTGTACGGTAATATTTCCCAATATTTTTCTAGGAGTCAGGGTATAGTTTGTAATAATAAAACCATACGATGACCACCCAGATGTCACATGGTCGATTATTAAATTATTTACATCGACAAAACGAAGTGTTGGCTGATGAGACTGACTATCTCCTTCTCTATAAAAAAAATGCCAATTATATCTACTATCAAAGTACCTAAGTATCATATTTTCTTGACCACCTACAGAAAATGATCTTTCACTACCATCAGTTCTACTCGTAGCTAAATGAACACCTCCTTTATCATTGGCTGTTTGTCCAGCAAGGGTAAAATTACTATATTTGTCAAAATCTTCATTAAAACTGTCATTGGTATGTCGATTTCTTTTCCACTGACCAAGAAAAATACTTCTGTCAACATTAAATCGTCCACCAATTGCAAATACTATTGTTCGCTTACGATCAGTACGCAATGCTGCTCGAAGACTTCCATTCCCATCTGCATCTCTATTTGTCACATACACTACATCACCGCCACGTCCTCCACTAGTACCTGCACCTGCACCTTCTGCTGTAGGGAATGCTTTGAGTATATCTAAAACAATTACTTGAGGATTGTCATACTCAACTATAGAATAAAGTACATCACTAGCAATAAGGTCATTCCACTGAGAAGCTTGACCCAAAGTACCAGAACCTACTTGCCATTCCGTTAAAGACATCCCTAAGGCATCTTGGTTACCCACATTATCAGGTTCCCGTTGTGCTTCATTGTTATACGTATTTTTACCCCAGTTATTATATAATTCACCAACCACATTACCATTCGCTCTTCCCTGCCAAAATTGAGCATTATTATCTTCCCATACCCAAGAATCTTCTGTTGTTAAATCATTTCCACCTAACCATACATAAGATGCTCCTCCACCATTAGAGGCTACTGTATTTGCATATTCATTTTTAGCAATAAATCTATAAAGTCTAGAATATACTTCATGATTTTCTGCAATACTATCAATATGAGTGAGATAGCCACCATCAGCATGTGCTGCTGTTGAAGCATCTTGCCATGAAAGTTTATTTTTAACTATTTTATAATTATGTCCATTATACGAAAATGTTTCTAATCCTGCTCTTGTAGAAGTACTAATATCATCTAGTCTTCCTGACCCTCTTATAGAAAATCCAACTATTCTCGTTATTGTATCATTAGGATAGACCACATTAAAATCTGCTTCGATGTCTCTAGTAAAGGTATGCCATAGACCATCATTGGCATCTGTACCTAAACCATTATGTATAAAACTACCATTTAATCCTCTACTAATATTATCTGGTGTATATTCCATGTAGATATTGCTATCAGGAGAATTTAGACTTCTGACTTGTACAAAAAATCTAAAATTATTGGTATATTTTAATCTCCATGATGTTACAAATCCTTCTGTAATATTAAGACCAGAAAAGCTAAAACCATTATTGAGTCCATTATTGCCATGTAACGCAATGACATGATTACCATTATCTAATACATTTTCTATAGTAGAACCTGCTGTAGTAGCATAAGTATTCCACCC
>Ga0256827_10001366_pt1 | contig 15599 bp, 19 predicted proteins | sample CV84metaG_FD_185977 | JGI IMG/M metagenome (GOLD analysis project Ga0256827, IMG submission 185977) | Hydrothermal vent microbial communities from East Pacific Rise, Pacific Ocean - CV84 | ecosystem: Environmental > Aquatic > Marine > Hydrothermal vents | place: Pacific Ocean: East Pacific Rise... | reverse complement strand
TAATTTCACACGATCTCCTCTACTAAATCTAAAGTAAGTGCTATGATTTCATCTTGAGAAAGTGTTGATTTTACACCATAAAGATCTGCTTCGGAGGCTAAAAAGTTTTCAAAAACGTCTTTGTCATGAAGTTTTACCATGAACTCTTCCATCTTCTCTTCACCTAAAGCCTTTTGAACAGGCTCCGCAATATAAATCACATAATTGTAATCTTCATGATCAAACTCATACTCTTCTGAATCAAAATCTTCATAATTCTCATCCACATTGAGCAAATGTCTCAACTCTACCTCTCTATCTTCAAGTTTATTAAAAAGTTTTGGGTATTTCGCTTCTAAATTCATTTTTTATTTCTCCATTATTGGTTAGTATTGGGCAGTGCATCTCTAGAAAAGTCAAATACATCAAAAGAAATTGCCTGTGTAGGACAACGTGAGATACAGAAACCACAAGCCGTACACTTCTCATCGTCTATCACAGGGTTGAACATGCCGTTAAACAAAATAGCATCATCAATACAAGGTTCTTTGCAAGCATTACAAATTACTCCATGATGTGCCACACAGGCTTTAAGTGAAATACGGAATATTGCATTCAAATACTCTGAAGTCTCTTCATTTTCCAAAGAAAGCACATCGGGTTCACATACCTTAGCACACTCTTCACAAAAGGTACAGCCATTTTTACTAAAAGTAAGTGTAGGGGTACCATCATCCCTAATAAATATGATCTTTTCATCACAAGAAGCAACACAACTTTTGCTTTCGCAAGAGGGACACTTACTCTGAAAAAGAGATTCTGATTTTCCGTAAGGAGGTCTAAGCAAAAGAGGAATTTCTTCCTCTCTGGCCTGACTTAATGGTTTTGCAAAAGATTTAAAAAAATCCCTTCTGCTTGCCACTATTTAACACCTTCATTCATTGCATCTGCAAGACTTGAGTGAGATTTGAACTCTTCAGTCAGTCCATCTGATTTAAATGTATTACCTACCGCTGTATCAATTTTCGCTTGTGGTGCATGACACTGTGAACAGTTAAATCTACCTTGGTAGAGTTTATCTGATTTTTTAGCTTTAGCAACAACAATATCGGATACATTACCCATATCGCCTTTCTCAAGTCCAACTTTTTTCCCTTCTTTTATCAGTTCACCATCTTTATATACCGTTGTAGGTCTATAGTTAGTGAAGTGTGTTGTTGGGATCGGTGTAGCACCCATTGCTTTTGCACTCTCCGGCATGTGACAACCAAGACACTGGTTATTGTCTTGTTTAATCGGCAATAAACCATCTACTGAGTGAGGGATCATTGGCGGTGCATTTACATACGCTCTTTCAAACTTTGTAGATGACCCCGGTGCCGGTCTGTCAAAATCTGCTGCATTTGGTGACACTTTGTCTTCTGTATATAGATCTGCTTTTCTAAGACCTAATGTTGATTCTGTAACCGTTTTTTTATTTCCTAAATCTTCTTTATCTAATCTTTTTGAATCAGACACTTTTGCATTGATATCAATCAATTTTACTACATCTGCTGCATAAAGACTTGACCCTACAAGTAAAGTACTTAATGCTAATAACTTAAATGTTTTTTTCATTTCAATCCTCCCTAATTACTTTTTAATTTCAGCTGCAATTGCTTCAATAGCCGCATCATCCAAAGCTTTTACCTGTCCAGCCATTACGCCTTTCATAGCCCCACCATAAGAACCATCTTTGTAGCCTTTTAGTGCAGCAACAATATCCTCTTTTGACATATCTTTAACAATTTTAGATTTCCCTAAAGCTGCTTTTTCAAAATTTGCACCATGGCAACCGGCACATGCAGCTGTTCCACTTGCAAATACCATAGTTGATGCAAGAAGTGAACCTACCGCAACTACTTTAATCATTTTTTTCATTCTTCTCTCCTACTTATTTCTTATTTCCAAAACTTCGTATACTAAACTTTAAAGCATCATCTCCGCAGACATCGATACAGCGACCACAATTGGTACACTCACCGTCTGTCACAGAAATACTCTCCTTATTTATCATATGTAGCACCTGATTTTCAGGACAAACTATCTTACACTCCATACAGTTCGTACATGCCTCATGATCATGTTTGACCCTGATCAGACTTACTTTACCAATGAGTGAGTAACTTGCTCCTAAAGGACATAAGTGTCCACACCAACCATTTTTAACCCCAAAAAGGTCAAAAAGGAAAATCGCAATAATAACTGAAATACCTGCACCAAAACCAAAGACAATACCTCTTTGCATAATAGTAATAGGACTCAAAACTTCAAAGGCGGCAACACCTACTACGGCAGAAACAATGAGACCAAGAACCATGAGCCAGTAACGTGCTCTTCTTTTCAGAAAACGGTAATTGACCTCTTCTTTATCTAAATTGAGTTTGCGTCTAAGCCAGTTTGCCAGGTCTGTCACCATATTGATGGGACATACCCAGCTGCAAAAAGCCCTTCCACCTACTACCATGTAGAATAAAATAATGATCAATGCACCTAAAAGCACATCTGCACCCAATACAAAACCTGTTGCAAGAACCTGCAAGGCTGTATAAGGATCTGCCAATGGAATGAAACCGAACAGTTTGGAAGCACCAAAAGTACCTTCCAGCATATGCCAACCATAGGCATTTGCACCAAAATAAAGTACCAAAAGTGTGATCTGTGTTACCCGTCTCAAAAGGAGATATTTAATGTTAGACATTAGTACTCTACCTCCGTATTCAGATAATCAGAAGCTTCTTTTTCACTTCTTTCATTTTTTGTTTCGATCTCATCAAGCTTACGGTTACCTGCTCTAAGCTGGTCTTTTTTGTCCCAGCCTTTTACATAGTGATCGCCCGCTTTTCCGGTTGCCTGTTCTACAGGAAGTATGAATATTGCCGGCTCTTCTGTGACACAAGCCTGCTCACAAAGTCCACACCCTGTACATACATCTGAATGTACAATAGGAAGCAAAAATGCATGTTTCCCTGTACGCTTATTTTGATGATATTCCAACGATATTGCCTCATCCATTAATGGACAGGCTCTGTAACACGCATCGCATTGTATACCCCAAAAGGCGATACAGGACTCTTTATGTACTACAGCCAGACCCATTCGCGCTTCATTGATGTCAAGTTCTTTTTCTTCACTCTTTAAACTCAAAGCATCTAAAGCACCCGATGGACAAACAGGTACACAAGGCACATCATCACACATATAACAGGGGACTTCTGTAGGTATAAAGAATGGCGTACCAATCATACGATGGTCTCCACCTTTTGCCATTTGAAGTGTACCTGCTCTATTACTTCCGTCTTTGTTTTTATTACTATCCCGATTCACACACGCTTCAGCACAAAGTCCACACTTGATACATGCTTTGAGAAAATCATCCTCAGGCAATGCACCCGGTGGTCTCAGTACCAATGGTGATGCTTTCACTTCATCTGTATAACCACTCCACAACAATCCACCAAGAGCTGTTAAGCCTACGCTTTGAAGGGTCGTCGCAAAAAACTTTCGTCTATTGTTGTCGGAGTTAGCCATCTATCTATGCCTTTGTAATCTTAACTGCACACTTCTTGTAGTCTGTCTGTTTAGACATTGGACAAGTAGCATCAAGACATACTTTGTTAATAAATACTTTTTCATCAAACCAAGGTACAAATACCAAACCTTGAGGTGGTCTGTTACGTCCACGAGTCTCAACTCTTGCTTTGACTTTACCTCTTCTAGACTCAACCCATGCAAGCTCACCTCTTTTGAGACCTTTTGCTTTTGCATCACCAGGGTGCATATAACAAAGTGCTTCAGGAACCGCTCTAAACAATTCAGGAACTCTCATTGTCATTGTTCCAGAGTGCCAGTGTTCAAGTACACGACCTGTACATAACCAGGTGTCATACTTCTCATCTGGCATTTCCGGTGGATCCATGTATGGTCTGGCAAAGATCTTCGCTTTGTTCTTCAATGCTTTTTTACCAAGTTTTTTATCTGGACCTTTTAAGCTACCTTGGAGAAGGTTTTTCGCCAATGGACCGTAGAATGCATGCGTAGAATCAGATCCTGCTGCTTTTGCCGCTTTTGCTGCATATGGGTCATATTTAACGTTAAATCTCCACTGTGTTTCTTTACCGTCAACAACCGGCCATTTAAGTCCACGTACTTTATGATACACTTCAAACGGTGCCAAGTCATGTCCATGACCTCTACCAAATGATGCATACTCTTCAAAAAGGTACTCATGAACCATAAATCCACAACCTTTAGCCTCTTTACCGTCACCACCAAGTACTTTACGGCTGTCACCGTTACAATCGGAGTTGTCATAACCCTGCTGTGGGAATTTAGTGAGATCAATTTTGTAAGACAAACCTTTTTTATTTGCAAAAAGAATATCATACATAGTAGTATCATCTTTATATCCCATTTTCTTCGCATCTGCAATAACATCTGGAAGTTTCTTAGGATTACCTTTTTTATCTTTACCTCTTAGTGGTTGCTCACCCCAAAGATCTTTCACAGTAAATCTTTTTGAGAACTCCATCCACTGCCATGTATCTGACATTGCTTCACCAACCGGTAAAACCTGCTGTCTCCAGTGCTGTGTTCTTCTCTCTGCATTTCCGTATGCTCCCCACTTCTCGTAAATCATCGCTGATGGAAGTACAAGGTCAGAAACTTTTGCTGAAATACCAGGGTATCCGTCTGAAGTTACGATGAAGTTATCCATCTCTCTTGCAGCTTTGATCCAGTGAGATGCTGACGCAGAATCCTGATATGCATTACAAACATTCACCCATGCAAACTTCACTACACCATCTTCGATGTCTCTGTGAATTTTCATGATATGCTGGTTACCTACAGGGTTTAATGTTCCTGCCGGAATTCCCCATACTTTTTCTGCATGTGCTCTGTGTTTAGGATTTTTCACCATCATATCTGCCGGTAGTCTGTGACAGAATGTACCTACTTCTCTTGCTGTACCACATGCTGAAGGCTGACCAGTCAATGAGAATGCACCTGAACCTGGAAGCGCTTGTTTGTTCAACAAAAAGTGCACATTATATGAAAGTGTATTTACCCAAGTACCTCTAGTGTGCTGGTTCATACCCATTGTCCAGAATGAAACGACTTTTCTTCCTTTTTCAATATAAAGATCTGCAAGACCCTGAAGCTTTTTCTTAAACTCTTCAATATCTTCGTTCGGATCACCTTTTGCAATTTTTGCTACATAGTCAAGCGTAAACGGCTCAAGAGATTTTTTATAATCTTCAAATGAGATATGCCAGTGCTTCAATGTACCTGGAGTATGCTTCATTTTGTCACCCTCTTTGATACCATATGGTGCCAATGCAGGTGCTTCTTTTGCTGAAATTGTTGTTTCCATCTCTTTAGAGATCGTTTCCATCTCAAGATCAGTATACTTTCCGTCTGTAAGTGATTTCTCACCTGCTCTTCTCATACCGTAACCAATATTTAACGGTCCAGCTGTAAAGACAATGTTTTTCTTAACAAAATCCCAGTCAATTGCTTCAGGATGATTATATACGATCTCATGAGCGATATAGTTCCATAAAGCAAGGTCTGTATTTGGAGAGAAAATGATGTTAATATCACCAATATCACATGTTCTGTGTGTATACGTCTGAATATTAACGATTTTTACTTTATCAGGATTAGAAAGTTTTCTATCGGAAACTCTTGACCAAAGAATTGGGTGCATTTCTGCCATGTTTGAACCCCAGGTAACGATCGTATCTGTAATTTCAATATCATCGTAACAACCTGATGGCTCATCAATACCAAATGTCTGGTAGAAACCAACAACTGCAGATGCCATACAGTGACGAGCATTCGGATCGATCGCATTTGAACGGAATCCAGCTTTCATCACTTTCTGAGCTGCATACCCTTCCATCACTGTGTATTGACCAGATGCAAATACTGCCACACCTTCTGGACCAGAAGCCTTTAGTGCTTTTTTAGCATATTTTTCCATCTCATCAAATGCACGTTGCCAAGTAACAGGTTTGAATTTTCCATGCTTGTCAAATTCACCTTTGTCATTCATTCTTAACAGTGGTGTTTTAAGTCTATCTGCACCATACATGATCTTCGCATTAAAATAACCCTTAATACAGTTCAGTCCTCTGTTTACCGGAGCTGCAGGGTCACCTTTGACCGCTACAATTCTCCCTTCTTTGGTTGCAAGCATGATCCCACAACCTGTACCACAGAAACGACAAGCTGCCTTATCCCATCTCCAATCTTTCTGAGCATCAGTTGCTGCTGCATTAAGATTAGCCGGAACAGCAATTCCAACAGCACTTGCTGCAGACGCTGCAGCTGCGCTTTTCAGAAATTCTCTTCTATTTAAAGCCATATTACTTCCTTTGTAAATTGATTTTAGAGTTATATACTACATATAACAACGTATACAGTTTAGCATATTGAGGTCAACAAGAAAGATGATATATATCAATAAAAGCAAATATTGTTATAAATAACACAAATACGTAACAATATAAATTAGAGTAAAAAAGTCTTAGATAAATTATAAAAATGAAGTTGTTGAAAGTATTAAAAAAAGTTGATGAAATCAGGAGTTAAAAACTCCTAATTATATTTTACATACCGCCTAAAGCATTCTTAACATTATCATCTGCCATAGAAATATTCCATGCCGGCTCCCAAACAACTTCTACTTCAATAGCACCTACATCTTCAATTCTCTCTACTGCCTCATAAACCCATTGCTTGATCATTTGATGCAGGGGACAACCTTGCGTTGAAAGTGTCATAATCACATGTACATCACAAGTCTCTTCGTTGACGATCGCATCATATATGAGTCCCATTTCTACCAAATTAAACCCTACTTCAGGGTCAATGACCGTAGAGATTGCTTCAAATACATTATCTTTGCTAATACTGCACATTTATAAAAATCCTTATATTTATTTTGTATATTTTACTAAGGAGCAGAGACTTTAATCCCGTTAAACGGGATTAAACTCCCTACTCCCAAATCGTTAAAGGTGGAAAATCCCACCTTCATCATTCTCCGTAAGCTAACATCTTCTTCATCGTAATATACAGAAAAATAGCTCCGGTAAATAAAAAACTGCCGCCTGCTTTAAACAATATATCACTCTCAAATAGTAATCCAAAACCACCAAGTATTACACCTGCAGCAGTAAATCCAAACATCATATTTGCACCCTCTTTTGAGTACATTTCATGAAGCATCGGTACTTTTTCTTTACCAACCAGTGGTGCAAAACGTTCAAACCACACCAAAAACGGGACGATCTTATAGAGATGCCCTGTAATGAAAGAGGAAATAAACCCTAAAAGCAGGAACCACACTGAAGCATGAAGCATACTCTCCATATCTGTTACAAAATAAAGCAAGCCCAATATAATTGAGAATACTAATGTAACAAAAGCAAAAATGATTGACTTTGCCCAAACATCCAACTCTTTTCGAACAGTCAGTTTCGCAATGATATACATTTGCCACATATAGAAGAATATACCTATGGTATTGATCACATATCCTATCATCATCAACCATTCCTGAGCGATCAATGCTCCAATGAAAACAATACCTACACCTGTAATAACCAGTTTAAATGCCATATTAATCGCTTTTTCATCAAAACCGTGTGCCAGAGAAAACATTGGTATAAGGATCAAAGACAAACCTATGATCGTTAATACCACATACCCGCCAAGTACTGCATAAACATGGGCTTTTAGCATAAGCGAAACATTAATACCCAGATCACCGCTTAAGCCTAACGCAATCGCAAAACCTGTAAGAATACCAAGTAATAAATACCCGTTACTCCATGCAACTGTGTCTACTGTAAGCGTTCTTATCTCTGTTTTTTTGAGGGTAGCAATATTTTCAGAGGCGAAAATAAGCATACCTGTAAGTACCAGAAGACCTCCATAGGGAAGAAGTGCCGGCATAAGCCAAAACCCTGCAACCATAACAGTTGCACCTATACCTAATAGAGGCAAAATAACATAATAAACATCCACAACCACATGCCCTACTTCAAGTACTACAGGAATGAGCTGCGCCATGGCACCAAAGATGATCATCATTACAAATCCCAGTAAAAAGAGATGGACCCATCCTGCTATACCCATCTGCTGATAAGTAAAGGTAGGCTCAAAAAAGAGCAGTGCCAACATTGAAAGCAGATAAAAAATCACTCCAAAGCGAAAAAATGGAGCGATGAGTTTAAGGGGTGGTGCAAAATCTCGAGAGATCGGATTCATTAAAATTTATCCCTCACAAGAATTTTGGGAAAGATCGGCAGATTCACTATCTCCAGTTTTGTAAGAAAAAATAAGTTTGACACGACCGTCATCAAGCTTTTCTTCTGCAATATCATAATTCTCACCTATCTTTGCAAGTAACCCACCAGGACTTTTATGGTTAATCATTACTACTTTTTTATTTGCTGCATCCAACAATTTTAATCCTGCCATTGCATTAACCATTGGGTCTGGTGGTCCGCATTTAGACGTATCAAACTCTATGTATTGTGTATCTTCTATTGTGTAAGTAAAAAAGGGAACATTTGCTCCCTCTACTTCTATTGGTTCTTTTATTAATTCAGACATAAACTCTCCTATTTAGTTTTTCTTATTGTAATGACTTATATTTAAAATAAACTTGACTTATATCAATTTAGATCAAATATTGCTAAACTCACTTAAAATATTTTTTAAAATACTCCTCGACAAGTATATCAAAATATTTCATACGTTCTTTCCCTTTAGGGATCTCTGAACGCATTGCTTTCATCTTCTGTAAAAATTCTCCTACAGAATCAGGAATGATCTTTTCAAAATGCCGACGTATCTGCTTTGCAAATGCAGGAGAAGCACCTCCCGTAGAAAAAGCAATAGTCAAATCTCCCTTTTGTACATACGAAGGAAAAATGAAATCACAATAATCTGTATTGTCCACAGAATTGACAAGAATTCTGCTACCTCGTGACTCTTCATAGATCGCTTTATGCAGATCCACTGTATCTGTTGCAACAATGACAATATCAAAACCTTCTATATCTCCCCTGCTGTACAGACGCTGGTAAAGTGTCAAACAGTGTTCTTTTATAAGTGTATTTGCTTCTTCACTTACTTTATCTGCGATTACTGTGATCTCTTTAGTAAAATCTACCAGTTTCTCAAGCTTCTCCGTGGCAATGTAACCACCTCCGACTACCAAAACTTTCAGATTTTCCATGTCCATATACATAGGGAAAAAAGACATAACGTTCCTTTTTGTCAATTGTGTTTCATAATTTAACAAAAGTCTATCATAATTGCTTTGATATGTATCAATCTTTGCTAAACTATCGCTTACTAACATCAAACTAATTATTTACGGGATAGAAAAATATGGAAAACGAATTACTTTTTGAGATGCAAAATGCATTTCCTATGACAAAACAACCTTTTAAAGAAGTAGCTGAAAAATTAAATGTTACCGAAGAAGAAGTACTGACTTTGGTACAAAATCTCAAAGATGAAAAGATCATCAGACAGACCTCTGCTATTTTTGATACAAAAAGACTTGGCTACAAATCTTCATTGGTTGCCTTCAAAGTAGCAGAACACAAAATTGATAAAGCTGCAGATATCATCAACCAACACCCTGGGGTCAGCCACAACTACCTGAGAAATCACGATTACAACATCTGGTTCACTATGGCTGTTGCTCCGGATTCCAAACTGGGTCTGGAAAAAACCATTGACATTTTAAAAGAGCAGACAGGGGCAGAAGACGGCATTGTATTACCAACTTTAAAAATGTTCAAGATCTCTGTAAAAATGGATACTACCGGTAAAAGAGCTAAAAAAGAAAAACTTAAGAAACTGGCACATAAAGAGATTGAACTTACATCTCAACATATTGCTGTCATTAAAGAGTTACAAAAAGATATTTCTGTAGTCACGGAACCATTTAAAGAAGCAACAGAAAAACTTGGACTGAGTTATGATGCATTTTTTACCATTGCAAATGAGTTAAAAGAGTCCGGTGTTATGAGACGATTTGCTACGATCCTTAATCACAGAAAAGCCGGTTTTGGAGCCAATGCTATGTCTGTTTGGGCAGTCCCGGAAGAAAAAGGTGAAGAGATCGGTAGGGAGATGGCAGAATTTTCAGCGGTAAGTCATTGTTACCTTAGACCAAGTTACCCAAACTGGCCGTATAACCTTTTTGCCATGGTACATGCCAAAACCCAAGAGGAGTGTGATACACTTATTGAAGAGATGGCCAAAGAGAGTGGCTTGACGGAGTATGGAAAGCTCTATTCAACCGTAGAGTTCAAAAAGCAGCGTCTTGTTTATTTTGATGATGCATTTGAAGCATGGGAATCTAAAGTATAAACATTGTAGAGGGTGCATAGTTACGTACCCTACTACACAAACTAGTCTAATCCTAATTTAGCCTTAAAATCAGCAATACAATTGGTACAATCTTTCATCGTATTTGTTTCAACAATATTATAGAGAGCATCTTCATTCAGTATTGTCACTTCATGTTTTTGTACAGAGACAATACTTTCTTTTTTGAACTTTGTCATAATACGCGAAAATGTTTCAGGCGTGAGATTAAGGATGGAAGCGATCTCATTATTTTTAAGTCGGTTAAATATAGCCACCTTTTTAATCATCAGGTCAGCCACTTTTGCTTCAGAAGAGAGAATGGTCTCTTTATGCACCAATGCAGAAAGCAACATCACTTTTCCAGTCAATGACTTGATGAGTTCCAAGGAGAATTTTGGCTGACTAAGATATTCAAGTAGTCTGTCAAAATGAAGCAACCCGATAGCCCCATCACTTACAAATTCGCAGGTAGCAGGAAAAGACTCCTGCTCAAAACAGGCAAATTCCGCAATAAGTGACGGAGAATTAAAGCGGTTAATCTGTATTTGAGACCCCTTAGGAGATGTTTTATAAAGTTTTACACTTCCTTTCATCAGAATATGAAGATAATCACTCTGGTCACCTTCGTAAAATACAATACTGTCTTTGGTGAAATGTTTAATATGTATATTATTTTGGAGTTCTTTTATATATGATTCACCTAATGCAGAGAACATTGGTATTTCTTCAAGTTTAAACATTGTCATGCCTCTTTTCATTAGTATCCTCCATAAAAGCTCATCAAAAGCGATAGAAGGTTCCATTATTCTATAAGAGCGTACTATACAGTACAAAAGATAAGATATATCCTATATTCTTTCAATAGTAACACTGTTTTAACTACAAATAACTTAAAAATCATAAATAATGATATTAGGTTATAATTTTATATTATTTTTCAAACCAACTCAATTGATCACGTAAATTAACCACTTTCCCTACCACAATAAGTGCAGGGGTAGGAAGATCTTTTGCCTTTTCATAAATATCTTCAAGTGTCCCTACAACAGTTTTCTCATCAGGTCTTGTACCCCGAGAGATCACTGCAATGGGATAATCTTTTGGTTTTCCTATACCTATAAGCTTTTTACAGATCACTTTAAGACGATGAAGACCCATCAAAAAGATAATAGTATCATCACTTTTATAGTTATCCCAAGGAATCTGTGAATGGTCTTTCCCACTTGATTCGTGTCCTGTTACCACCCGGAAAGACACGGTGATACCACGGTGTGTAACGGGGATACCTGCATATTCAGGTACTGCTATAGCTGAAGTGATCCCCGGAATAAACTCAAACTTTATATCACGTTCATACAGGTAGATCCCCTCTTCTCCTCCACGTCCGAAAACAAAAGGATCTCCACCTTTAAGACGTACTACATTTTCATATTTGAGTGCTGCCTGATAAATCACTTCATTGATCTCTTCCTGCGGAAGGGTATGATGGGAATCTTCTTTTCCTACATAGACAAATTCACAACCATCTTTTGCTTCCGCAAGAATATCAGGATTAGCTAACCTGTCATAAATAATAACATCTGCTTCTTTCACTACACGCAAAGCTTTAACTGTCAACAATTCTATATCTCCAGGACCTGCTCCTGTCAAATATACTTTACCCATTAATTGCTTCCTTGTGTTTTTTCTTCTGTCAAATAACAGGATGGATCTTCTGCCCACATATCGCCATGAATCGCATACGCACGAGATCGTGAACCACCGTTACAAATATTTATGTATTGACATGTTTCACATTTTCCAGTTAACTCTCTTGGATGTATTCTAAGTTTTTGCAGTAACTCTGTCGGCTTATTTGTCCAAATATCTGAAAAATCCTGATTGAGTATGTTTCCTATTTTCACGGGGAAAAATGGATCCGGTTTCACAAACCCTTCTGAGTCGATGTTCAACAGTTTACGACCTGCAGAATTCCCGCCCCAGTCGATAAGACGTTTTTTCATCTCATCTGCATATTTAGGATATTTCTTTTCAAATCTGTCATAAAAAAGGATCGCATCCATCTCCATGTTCCCCGTAACGATCTCAATGTCTCTGTCTGTTTCATGATACTCAAATGCTTTATCTAAAATATAATTCACCGCAGTGATACGCTGCTCTTTACTTAGATCCATTTCCAGATTTTCCAATCCTCTTCCACTATAAACAAGATGAGAAATATACACTTTGGGGATATTGTGTTTCTCTGCCAGATCAAAAATGAATGCTAAATCATCATAAGTATCTTTGGTGATCGTGAATCTTATACCAACTTTTGTTCTTCCATAGCTGTTAAGCAGGTCCACTGCCTTCATAGACTCTACAAATGAGCCTTTCAGCCCGCGGAATGCATCATGCACATTAGGACTTCCGTCGATACTGATACCGATATAGTCAAAAGTATCCAAAATCTGCTCTGCATTACTCTTTTTAACATAAAGTCCATTGGTGGAAAGATAAGTAACAATACCCAGCTCTTTACAACGTGCAGCAATGTCATAAATATCTTTTCTTGTCAATGGCTCCCCACCCGAGAAGATAAGAAACTTTACACCGTTGGCTTTGAGTTTTGGCAGTGTTTCCATAATATTTTCGGTGGTCAGTGTATCTACAGCATCAAGATCTGCTTTTGAATAACAGTGCAAACAGGAAAGGTTACAACGGTTGGTAAAATTCCAAATAGCTATACTTCCGTCAAGTACTCTTGCAGGTTTTCCTGCTGTGACTGTTTTAAGTAAGTTCGATAGTCTAAACATTATTTTGATTCCTTATTCACTGCTAAATTCGGATAGGGCTCTTTGACCTTTGTACCGTTAAGTTCTTTACTTTCATTACTGTCTAATTCATCTGCATCTTTAAATGATAAAATATAATCTGTAATTGCTTTAAGTTCTTCTGCTTTCAAAGTAAATGCGGGCATAGCATTTCTTTTATACCCCAAAACTTTAGAAACAGAAGCAGGGTCTGTGATCATTGCATGTATCTCTTCTGCTGTTCTTTTAGAAGCGATCTCTGAAAAAGGAGGTCCAAATGCTACTGCTGTCTGATGGTGACATCCCCAACAGTAGGTCTCGAATACTTTTTTACCGCTTTCTGCCAATAGTGGCAATGATAGCGTCAAGATGATAAAAAAAGTAGTTACTATTTTTCTCATTACATTCATCCTTTGCATAACTTATTATGAATGAAGGATAATAGCAATTTTTTAATGTTGGTAAGTTGATTTAGGACAAAAAAGTACTAATTGTTGTTCTCCTCATCCATAACAAAGCCAACCACAAGCAGTGCAACAACAAAGAGTATAACAAGTCCTATATAAAGATATTCCATATTTTATACTCCTAAAATCTTATGATGTACTTTTGCCATCTTCTTAAATCTGCTTTTATCTTCTATAGAACGAAAGCCGTTTGAAGGGATGTAATGAAAATGCGGATATTTATAGATCATAATATCCTCATCCAAAGGAACTATTTCATTGACCTCATCCCAAGACCACTGCGTCTTCCCCTCATTTCCTTTAATAACAAAACCCTCATCATTGACTTCCATATGAATAGTTTTATCTCGAAATGTTGAGTTTTTAAATGATCTTTTGGCACGTCTCTTAGCAATTATTTTTTTACCGTAGTACCAGTAAAATAACATTATGGTTGAAAAAAGCAAAAGTTCAAAGGCCCCTTTCTTCAAAGCAAAGACTACACCAAACTGCATAAGTGCAATCAACAACCACCCTATGTAACGTTTTGCCGAATGGCTGAATTGATACCGATAAGACTCTTCAAAAAGCCTTTTGACATTCTCTTTATCCCATACATAACTTATGTTCACCATGTTAGACATGTTCTTCACACTCTTCAATAATAAGATCTGCTTTTTGTATGCAGCCTTTTTCTTCCAGTTGCACTATCATCTCTAAAGTCTTTTCATATTTCTCTTCAAATATCTTAGAATTTTCAGCATACTTTTTTTGCTGTTTTTTTGCATACCACCAGGCAAAAACAATACTACTTGCAAAAACGCTATAAATCCAAAGCTGCCACTCTTTAAGATCCAAAAGTACAATAAAATACTGCACAGAAAAGAGTACAAAAAATTCTACAGAGAAGATGATGACCAAAGTAGAACTCTGTTCAAAATCCAATGTATATTTCTCTATCTCCCTTAAGTGTGTCAAATTTTCATTAATGAATTTCGCTTCATTTTTGCATGCTTCATCAATATCATTCAATTTAATATCTCTTAGATGAATATTACTGAGATTATACTCAACATTGATCTGTTTATAGTCTTCAAGAATTTGAGGATTGTGCTGCATGATCTCTAAGATTTCGTTTTCGCTTACCTTGGATTTGTCTGCAATTTTCTGCACATCCTGTAAAACTAAATCGTACAAACCAATAGTTTTGATCTCTAAGGCTACTCTGTTTAAATGTATCAATATTTTTCCTCATGAAGCAAAGAGAGCTTTGCTCTCCTTGTTCTTTTATTTATGATTTTCAGCAATCGTTTCAGGTTCTATCCCATAAGAAGCTGTTTTATCTTTCGCAGGCAGGAAGATCCCGATCAACCCTTTGAGCCCTACAGACATGATAATATTAAAGAGAAACAATGCCCATGCAGTAAGAAGCATCGTACCACAGATCGCTGCCAGGATCATCCATGTATTAAACTCTCCATTCACATAGAGGTGACGTCTAAGCATACCATCAAGTCCTGCCATTCCCATGAATGCACCCATACCGATACCACCGATCAGATGTAACCAATAGTGTGTATTTGCAATCTTCATTGAGTAAAGCTTTGTGTTGTTTGTCACAATTGGCCAGAGTACAAAAACTGCTGAATACAATGTCATATAAAGTCCAACAATCAATGCAATGTGTACGTGTGCCCCGATGATCCATTGTGTATTATGCAAGACCCTGTTCATTCCCATATCTGCCTGGATGATCGCTGCGGGAACAGCTAAACCAAACCCAACCAGACCACCAAGAAGATATTTCAATTCCAGTGTCATTTTAAGCGGTCTGGCTTTCCACAATGTCACCAGCGTAATAAAGAGTGCAAGTCCCTGAGTCAACAGCTCAAAGGCTGTTACCATCTCGCCAGAGATCAGTTTCATCATCTCAGGCTGT
>Ga0256827_10001365_pt1 | contig 15603 bp, 15 predicted proteins | sample CV84metaG_FD_185977 | JGI IMG/M metagenome (GOLD analysis project Ga0256827, IMG submission 185977) | Hydrothermal vent microbial communities from East Pacific Rise, Pacific Ocean - CV84 | ecosystem: Environmental > Aquatic > Marine > Hydrothermal vents | place: Pacific Ocean: East Pacific Rise... | reverse complement strand
AGAGCAGATGAGGCACTATATAGAGCAAAAGAGAGTGGGAGAGATAGATATGAGGTTAATTGAAAATCAAAAAAAAGTTTTCCATAGTCAAATTATTAACTATATAGGTGTAATATAACGGCAATAAAATATCTTTAGTAGGAGACATATTTGCCAGAAAATAATCCTCATTACAATATCCCATTACATGATATAAAACCTCTTCTTGAAGTACAAGAATACTCATTTTATTATCTTGTAGCTATCATTTTAGTTGCTATCTCTTTAGTTCTAGGAGTTTTATATCTCCTATATAGATGGTTCGAAAAAAGAGATAAGTTTAATATACGTAAAGAGCATTATGATGCTCTCAACTCCCTTGATTTTAAAGATAGTAAAAAATCAGCCTATCTTATAACTCTTTATGCTACAACATTTAAAGATGATAGTCCTAGACATCTTGAGATGTATAAAAATCTTGTTGCTCGTCTTGAAGAGTTTAAGTATAAGAAAGAGGTTGCATCTTTTGATAATGAAATCTTAGGGTATATAGAACTCTATAAGGGGATGATAGATGTTTAGTGGTCTTTTTTTTGAATTTCCCTTTTTTATAGTTATTCTTTTACTTTTTATAATGTGTGAACGCTTTTGTAAGATGAAAACATCAGCTATATATTTTCCTCATCTGAACCAATTTATGAAGCAAACAGTTTCCTCCTCGAAACTTCTTGTAGTTTTAAAATGGATTACTATTGTTATGTTAGTTTTAGCATTTATGTCACCTGTAAAAGATGAACCTTATGAGTTAGAACCAAAAAATGGATATGAGATAGCACTTATATTAGACGCTTCTCAATCTATGCAATCACAAGGTTTTGATAGACAAAATCCTAGATTAACACGATTTGATGCAGTAAAAAATATAGTTGGTAATTTTATAGATACTCGTAAAAATGACAACTTAGGTTTAGTTGTTTTTGGAGCTTACTCTTTTATCGCTTCTCCTCTTACTTATGATAAACATATATTAAAAAGTGTAGTTTCGCAACTTCAAATAGGTATGGCTGGACAATACACAGCTCTATATGAATCATTAGCACAAGGTGTAAATCTTCTCAAAATGAGTCAATCAAAATCGAAAATAGCTATTTTATTAACAGATGGATATAGTACTCAAGGTGTTGATAAAATTCCTCTTGATGTAGCATTAGAGATGGCTAAAAAAGAGGGAATAAAAGTATACCCTATCGGAATAGGAGGTTCAAATGAGTACAATAGAGCCGTGTTACTTGATATAGCAAAGGGAACTGGTGGTGTTGCTTTTGGTGCTTCAAATGCAGATGAACTGTTACAAGTTTATAAAAAAATAGATGAACTTGAAAAATCTGAGATAAAAAATGAAACATTTTCATATCTGAAATATTATTATACATATCCACTTTTTGTGGCTTTTTTAACTCTTATTTTATATGTTTTTCTTAGAAATAGAAGGGGATAGCAGATGAGTTTTTTATATCCAGATTTTATATATTTTATATTGCCGATTGTGTTTATCTTATTTGGTTTTTTACTGACACAAAAAGAGGCTCAAACTCATTTTTTTAGTGATGAGGTTATGGATAAATTACGAGTACATTCGCATACACTTACAACACAAACGAGAAATATACTCTTTTTTATTACGACTATCTTAATAGTTGTAGCTTTAGCTGGGCCTGTTATAGATAATGGACAGATAAAAGTAAAAGCAAAGAGTGCAGATATTATGTTAGCTTTAGATATTTCCGATTCGATGTTAGCAGAAGATGTTTACCCAAATAGATTAAAATCAGCAAAACAGAAGATGATAGAACTTTTAAAACTTGCATCAACAGAGAGAATAGGAGTTATAGCATTTGCTAAAAACTCCTATCTTGTTTCCCCTCTTAGTTTTGACCATAGTGCTGTTAGTTTTTTGATGAAACAGTTAAGTACAGATTCTATAACAGAGAAGGGAACTGACTTTTTATCTATATTAAATGTTGTAGATAGTGCCATCAAAAATAAGGGTAAAAAATATCTTTTACTTTTTACAGATGGTGGAGATAGTAAAGATTTTTCTCAAGAGATAGCTTTTGCTAAAGAGAAAAATATAGTTGTTTTTATCGTTGGTATTGGAACAGAAAAAGGAGCTCCAGTGAAGTTAAAAGATGGTAGTTTCGTAAAACAAAATGGTGCTATTATTATCTCTAAACTTAATGAAAATATAGCTGACCTTGCTACAAAAACAGGTGGGGTTTATATAAAAAATGTAAACTCAACAGAAGATGTTAAAACTATGATGCAAGAGATAGGAAAAGTAAGTGAGAAGAAGGAGCTACGAACAGAAGAGATTACAAAATTTATACCTCTTTTTTATTACCCTTTAGGTTTGGCTATTTTGATTTTACTTTTTGCTACTAGTTCTTTTTCAAAACAAAATTTATCTAAGTTTTTCTCTTTATTGCTTTTAGCTTCTTTATTTATGTCACCTCAAAATGCGAAAGCTGGTCTATTTGATTTTTCAGAGTTAGATGATGCACATAAGGCATATAATAAGGGTGAATTTGATAAATCTCAAAAGTTGTATGGTCATTATGCTTCAACAACAAAAGATTCAGAAAGTTATTATAATGAGGGAAATGCTTTTTATAAAGAGGGTAAGTTTGATAAAGCACTTAATGCTTATAATAAAGCCTCATTTAAAGATACTCTTTCTCAATCAAAAAAGTATGCAAACATTGGAAACAGTTATGTAAAACAGCAGAAAAAAGATTCACTTCAAAAGGCTCAAAAAGCTTACGAAAAATCTTTAAAACTTTATGAAGATAAAGATACAAGAGAAAATTTAGAAGCTGTTAAGAAAGCGATACAAAAGCAGAAAAAGCAACAGCAGAAGAAGAAAGATAATAAGCAAGATAAAAAAAATAAAAAGGATAACAACAAAAACAAAGATAATAAAAAGGATAGTAAGAAAAACTCTTCAGATAAGCAGAATAAAGAAAATCAGAAAGATGATAAGAAAAATTCTCAAAATAAAGAGGATAAACAAAAATCTGATAAACAGAAAGAGAAGGATAGTAGTCAGAAAAAAAATTCTGAAAATAAAGATGCTGATAAATCTAAAAAAGAGAAAAATTCTCAAAAGCAAAAAGAGCAATCTTCAACAAAAAAAGAGATACAAAAAAATATGATGAGTGATGCAGAACAAGCTAAATGGTTAAAACAGTTAAATGCAAAACAAAATACATATATGTATAGATTGGGAAAACAAAAAATTAATAAGGAAAATAGTGATGAAAAACCTTGGTAAAATAGTAATATTTTTATTTCTAATAGGAGTAAATAGTTTATATGCAAGTGTAGAGGCAACAGTGGATTCAACATCAGTAGTAAGAGGGGATAATGTAACATTAAACCTAATTATAGAGGGTGAAGATATACAAAAGCCAAAGTTATATAAAATTTGTGATAATCCAATCTTATCTACAAGTTCTCAAACAAGTATACGTATGATAAATGGAGATTATAAAAAACGATATACTTTAAGTTATCAATTTTCTCCTAAAAAAAGTTGTACTATTGACACGATAGAGTTAAATATAGATGGTAAAATTGAAAAAACTGAACCTATTCAACTTAGGGTAACAGAGTATAAAAAGCGTGTGAATGATGATTTTGAACTGACATTAAAATCAGATAAAAAAGCATTATATGTTGGAGAACCTTTTACTCTTACACTTATTTTTAAACAACGTAATGGTGCTGAAGCTGTGGATAGTAAATTTATTCAACCCGATTTAAAAGGGTTTTGGATGAAAGGAGAGAGCAAACCTAGACGCTATAAAAAAGATGGATTTACGTTTACTGTTATCAAGTATAGTTTAGCATCTCAAAGAGCAGGAAAACTTACTGTTGAACCTGCTCAGATGAAAATTGCTACACGTGTAAAAGATAGAAATAGTTGGGGGTCTTGGGTTTTAGATGTTAAATGGAAAAGTTATTTTTCTAACTCGTTGGCTCTTGATATTAAATCATTACCTCAAGGTGTATCTTTAGTAGGTGATTTTACTATTAAATCTATGGTAGATAAGCGAGAGATAGGAAAAAATGAAGCTGTTAATGTGACGGTAGAAGTGGAGGGTAATGGAAATTTAGAGGATATAAAAACTTTTAAACCTAATATAGATGGTGTAAGTGCTTTTGATGAAAAAATTTCTATCAATGGAAAACAACTTACTCAAAAAATAGCACTTGTTGCTGATAAAGATTTTATAATCAAACCATTTAAATTAAAATATTTTGACCTTACAACACATACTGTTAAAACTATATCTACACAAGAGGTTAGGATAAAAGTAGATGGTGTTACAGAAGAAAAATTGGTAGTGAAAAGAGATATTAATAAAACTCAAGAGAAAATAGCACAAAATATCAAAGTTGTTACAACTACACAACAAATATCTTTACCACTTTTTCTATCTTTTATAATCTTTATTTTTGGATTGATAGTTGGTGTTATTTTAGGACTATATAAACCGTGGACGTTGATAAAACGAGAGAAAAAATTCTCTTTAAAAGACCCTAAAGTTCTAGTGATAAAGTTAATGCCTTTTCAAGATGATGTAGAAGTTGCAAAATTGATAGAAGAGTTAGAAAAAAATATCTACTCTAATGGGAAGATTGAAATAGATAAGAAGTTGGTTAAAAAACTTATAAAGAAGTATCAATTTAAACTATAATCGATAGGAATACGAAGTATCATCTCTATTCTTGGTTTAGGAAATTGAGATGATAAATTTTTAATAGTTTGAATAGCTGAACGACTTAAAATCTTATGATTTGATGAGATAACTTTAATATTATCTATCTCTCCATCTGTTTTAAGTCGAAATTTTAAAACCACCTCTCCTGTAATTTTTTTACGTCTTGCTTTACGAGGGTAGTAGAGATTATCTTTTATGAGTTCTCTTATTTTATAAAGATTATTATCTATATAATTTACTATATAGTTCTCTTTTTGCTCTCTTTGTATCTCCTCTTGAGTTTTTTGTGGTGGAATAGGTTGTACTTTTTTTATAACAGTTTTTTCTATCTTTTTCGCTAATTCTTGTTGTTTTTTAATTTTTTCTTTTCTCTTCTCTTTTTTAATAGGAACAACTTTTTTAGTAATATTTTTTTTATCTTTAACTATCTTTTTTTTAAGAACTCTTTTTTTAATCTTTTTAACTATCTTCTTTTTGATTTTTTTAGGAATAGCTTTTTTTATAGGTACAGGAATAACTAAAGGTTTTTTTTTGATAAAAGAAGAAAGTTTTATAACTGTTTTTTTAGGAGAATGAGGATTCTCTTTTTTTATAGGTTTGTTTATGTAAAGATATAAGAGTATCAAACCTAAAAAGAGATGAAAAAATAGTGAGATAAAAAGAGAGCTACTATGTCTAATCATAATAGAATAGTAGCAAAATTTTGTTATAAAAGTGTTAAATTAGATAGCACGTTTAAATTCTGGATAGGCTTCGACACCACATTCATTAACATCCATACCTTCAACTTGAGCATCATCTTCAGCTCTAAAAGGAACGATTTTATTGATAATATATAAAACAGCAAATGAACTACTAAATGCAAATATAGCAACGATAACGATACCTTTTATCTGCTCTATTATAGATATATCAGCTACAAATATACCAACAGCTAATGTTCCCCATATACCATTTACAAGGTGAACCGATAATGCACCAACAGGGTCATCAAGTTGTAATTTGTCAAAAAGAGGTACAGCAAATACAACTAATGCACCACCAATAGCACCGATGAGGATAGGAGTATACATATCATACAGGTCAGGTCCAGCAGTTATAGCAACAAGACCACCTAAAGCACCATTTAAAATCATAGTAATATCAAATAATTTGTATCTAAAGTACATTAATGCAGCAGCGATTAAAGCACCTGCTAAACCAGCAGTATTTGTATTCATAATTGTTTTTGCAACAGCATTAGCATTATCTACTGAAGAGATAGAACCTACTGAACCACCATTAAATCCAAACCAACCTATCCAAAGTAAAAAAGCACCAAGAACAACTAATGGAATATTTGAAGCGGGGATAACTCTTATTTTTCCTTTAACATAACGCCCTTTACGAGAACCCATAATAAGAATAGCAGCAAGTAAAGCCCATCCACCAGTAGAGTGAATAACAGTAGAACCAGCTAAGTCATACATATTTAAGTCAAGGAAAGTTCCTGCGATGATGTCAGCACCCCAACTAATATTTACAACTGTAGGATAGATAAGCCCACCCATAATAACAGCAAAAATAGTTAATGGAATGATACGTACACGCTCACTCACACCACCACTCATAATATTGATAGTTTTACCAACAAATGCCATCTGAAAAAGAAAAGCAGCATAGATACTCATACTATCATTTTCCCATGCACCAAAAGCGATATTATATCCAATAAGTAAAAAAGCTAAAGAAGCAACAGCATAAATCATTACATTGATTGTTAAAACAGAACTAACATTTTTTGTTCGAACTAGACCTGCTTCGAGCATAGCAAACCCCGGAACCATAAAGATTATAAGCACCATAGAAAAGAGAGCAAAAAAAGTGTCGATAATATATTTAAAATCAGCTTCAACCATAAAAATACCTTTATAAATTAAGATAAAAATATACTAGCAAATTTTTTCATAAAAATTAATTAATTCGGAAGAACTATTTTAAAAGAAGCACCCAATAAACCATTTTCAACTTCAAGTTTTCCTTTCATATGTTGCTCAATAATAATTTTAGACATATAAAGACCTATACCCGTACCACCCATACTCTCTTTTGTTGTAAAATATGGTTCAAAGATTTTACCTATAAGTTCTTCAGGTAATCCTCCTGCATTATCATCAATAGTGATAATAATATCATTATTTTTACTATCTTCAACACTGATAGATATCTCCCCATTTTCAATATGATTAACTATTATTGCATCCATAGCATTTGCCATAATATTGACTAAAACTTGTGCTAATTCATTTGGAAGACAGTTTATAGTTTCATCTTTTTTAGAGTAAACATTTAAGATAATACCTTTTGTTTGTATAGTAGGCTCTATAATATTTAAAGCTTTTTCAATGATTTCAGAAACTCGACACATTATATACTCTTTATCTGCTCTAAAAAAATCTCTAAAATCATTTATAGTTTCTGACATTTGAGATATAATCCTATTTGCTTGTTTACTAGAACTTTCTACTATACTTTCATTTAGATTACCTTTTTTATAAGAGATAAGAATTCTACTAAAAAGAACACTTAATGAGTTTAATGGTTGTCGCCATTGATGACCGATATTTTCTATCATCTCCCCCATAGATGCCATTTTTGATTGTTGAATAAGCATCTCATTTTGTTTCCAATTTTTTTCAGATTCTAGTGTAATAATTTTTGATAGTTCATCACTCTTTTTTTGCATTAAGGAAACATCAAATCCTATAACAACAATCTCTTCTATATTTCCATCTTCATTAAGAATAGGTGTAAAAGTTAGTTGAAGATATATCTCATCCTCTGTTACATTTTTTAACTTTAGTGTTGTTTGAAAAGATTGTTTTGATGCTAACTGTTTTTTTAGTTTAACAATTTCATCAAAAGAGGAGGTGTCTATACAGTTTTGAAAATCCTCTCCTATTGGAATTTTAAAGAGTTTGTCTAGGGTTGTATTTGAATATATAGATTGAAAGTTACTATCCAGTTTTAGAAATAGAGTAGAACTATCAATAGCATTGGTATACATTGAAAATTTATTTTCTTGCATTGCAATCGTACGATATTGTTTCAACTCATTCATCATCTTATCAATTTTAAGAAGTAACTCTTCAGAAGAGTAAGGCTTATGAATAAAGTCACTTGCTCCATTTTTAATAACTTTAGCAATCTTATCTGGGTCATTCGTTCCTGAAACAACCATAACAGGCATAAGAAGATTTTTTTTATTTTTTTTAATCATTCCTAAAAGTTTATTTCCATCCATTACAGGCATTTCAAGGTCTATAATAGCACCATCTATATTATATTCCTTAATAATGTCAAGTGCTTCTTTTCCATTCATAGCATCATAAACATTAAATTTACGTTTTGATAGTAATATTCGTAGTTGTGTTCTCATAAATCTTGAATCATCCACGATTAAAATATTTAATGTATCATTTGTAGATATATTTTTAATTAATTGAACAATAGCTAATTCCATATTGGCAAAATAGCGTTCTTTAGTAATATAATCTATAACATTTTCAAACTCAAAAAGTTCTTTACGACGTTGTTTATCTCTATCGGATGTTAAAATAATAACTCGTATCTCTTGATGTAGTTGAAGATGAGGTAAAAGGTCTTCACCGACACCATCAGGTAATTCTAAATCTAATAAACAATAGTCAAAACTATTTGTTTTTAAAATATTTTTAGCAGATTTAATATCAAATGCTTGCGTTACTGTGAAATTTCGTTCAGATAAAGATTTATAAAGTGCATTATTTATAAGTTTTGAGTCATCTACAATAAGGATTGTTTCTTTTTTCAATATTTTCTTCCAAGATTAAATTATATCTATAATAATAGTTTAATTTTAGAAATAAGTCTATCTTTTAAAGTGATATTTTTGTAGAAGTTATAAGAAGAAGGAACATTTTTTGAGAAAAAACAGTTTTAAACTGTTTTCTCTCTATGGAAAGATTATATAGCTTCAGTATCTGTTTCACCAGTTCTAATACGAATAATTTGTTCAATATCACTAACAAATATCTTACCATCACCAATCTTACCAGTTCTAGCAGCTTCAACAATAGCAGATGTTACTTGCTCTACCATTGAACCATCAACTATCATCTCCATCTTGATTTTAGGTAAAAAATCTACAACATATTCAGCACCACGGTAAAGTTCACTATGACCTTTTTGACGACCATAACCTTTTACTTCACTTACAGTCATACCTTCGATACCTATCTCAGCTAAGGCATCTTTTACATCTTCAAGTTTAAACGGTTTAATAATCGCTTCTACTTTTTTCATCTTTATTCTCCTAGAAAGGGGATTAAACTCCCCTTATTATTTATTTTTAATAATTGTAACCATTTTTATAGTTTAAATCAAATAAAATGATTAAAGGTTAAGACCTTTTTCACCATGAACAGCTTCATCAAGACCACGAGCTTCAGTCTCTTCATCAACACGTCCACCACCAGTAAGTGCAGAAGCTATAAAGAAAACAATAGCAGTTGCTATACCTGAGTAAACAACCGTTAATCCAATAGCTGAAAATTGAGCGATAAGTTGGCTTACCATATTGTAGTCATCAGCCATAGCATAATCAGCGATAAAGATAGCAGTTGCGATAGAACCCCAAATACCAACTAAACCGTGAACCCAAAAAGCATCTAAAGAATCATCAACTTTAAAGATATTTTTAAGTTTAGAAACACCATAGAAACCTAAAGCACCACCAACAAGACCGATAATAATAGCACCTTCAACACCAGCAGAACCAGAAGCAGGAGTGATAGCAACAAGACCAGCTACTGCACCAGAAGCACCACCAACAAGTGTAGCTTTTTTATACACTAACCACTCAACTAAAATCCAACCGATAACACCAAGAGATGCAGCAACATTTGTTACAAGGAAAGCAGATGCAGCAGTACCATCAGCAGCAACTTCACTACCAGCATTAAAACCGAACCAACCGAACCATAATAAAGCAGAACCAAGAGTTACTAAAATAGGTGAAAAAGGTTTCATTGCTGATTTACCATAATCTTTTCTACGACCTAAAATCATCGCTACAACAAAACCAGCAACACCAGCATTGATATGAACAACAGTACCACCAGCAAAATCCATCTCACCAAAGTTTAATGTTTCACCACCACCCCATGCCCAGTGAGTTACAGGAGCATACACAACAACTACCCATAAAGCAGCAAAGATTAAGAATGTAGAAAACTTAACTCTTTCTATCATAGAACCAGATGCGATAGCAACAGCAATAGCAGCAAAAGTTCCTTGAAATGCAACAAAAAGAAGTTCTGGAATAGTTCCACTTAAACTTTCATTTGTAATACCTGAAAGTAAAACTTTTCCAGTACCAATAAAATCACCATCACCAAAAGCGATAGAGTAACCAACTAAAACCCATACAAGAGTTCCAACAGCATAAGCACCTAAACTCATACCGATAGTATTTAATACATTTTTAGAACGTGTAAGTCCTCCATAAAAGAGAGCAAGACCAGCAGGTGTCATCAACATAACAAATGCAGTTGCAACTAACATCCAAGCAGTATCACCACTATTTAATTTATCTTCAGCAAATACAAATGTTGGTAATGCAAGAAGAGCAATGAAAAGTCTATTCATTTTTTTATCCTTTTTAAAGTTTAATTGTTAAAATTATATAGGATAAATTATAAAAAATAGAGTTCTGAGTGATTAAAAAGTAACCAATAAAAGTGTATACTTTCAAAAATAAAAAAATAAATTGTTGGAGATAGATATGAAATTTAGTGGAAAAAATGTTTTAGTAACAGGTTCAAGTCGTGGAATAGGTGCAGAGATAGCAAAAACATTAGCTGGATTTGGTTTAAAAGTATGGGTACATTATAGAAGTGGTGCAGTTGAAGCTGATGCAGTGAAAGAGGCTATTGAAGCAGAGGGTGGAAACTCTGCTGTTATAGGTTTTGATGTAAATGATGAGAAAGCATTTGTTGATGCTATTAAAACGATAGTTGATAGCGATGGGGAACTTTCATATCTTGTAAATAATGCAGGTATCACAAATGATAAACTTGCACTTCGTATGAAAACAGAAGATTTTATGTCTGTAATAAATGCAAATCTTACTGCAACATTTGTAGGTTCAAGAGAAGCGATGAAAGCGATGAGAAAGAAAAAATTTGGTGCAGTTGTGAATATCTCTTCTATCATAGGTGAAACAGGAAATGCTGGACAAGTAAATTATGCTGCAAGTAAGGGTGGTGTGAATGCGATGACAAAAAGTTTTGCACAAGAATCAGCTACAAGTGGTATCCGTTTTAATACTGTAACACCAGGATTTATAGCTACTGAAATGACAACTGTTTTAAGTGATAATATTAAAGAGAACATAAATGCTAAAATTCCAATGAAACGTATGGGTGAAGCAAAAGAGGTTGCACAAGCCACAGCATTTTTACTTTCAGATTATGCTAGTTATATTACAGGGGAAACTCTAAAAGTAAATGGTGGGATGAATATGGCATAGTTAAAGGCTTTTTTTAAGATAAAATAGCTATAATAATGCGATTAAATTAAAAAAACAGGAGCTATAGATGGCACTTATAGATGATATTAAAGAAGTAGTAGTTGAGCAACTAAGCGTTAGCGCTGATGAAGTTAAAGATGATGCAAAATTCGTTGAAGATTTAGGTGCTGATAGCCTTGATGTTGTTGAATTAGTTATGGCTTTAGAGGAAAAATTCGATATTGAAATTCCTGATGATGAAGCTGAAAAAATTCAAACTGTTGCTGATGTAGTAGCATATGTTGAGAGCAAATAGTCTTTTTTTTAATTGAAGACAACTTACTGAGGTATGACCTCAGTAAAATATTTTTAATAGTTAATAAAATTAATTTTTAAAAGTATTTTATATATATTGTATGGAGAGTGTTAAATGAGAAGAGTAGTAGTAACTGGTCTAGGTATGATTAACTCAGTTGGAAATGATAAAGAGACAGCTTTTAAAGCTATTTGTGATGGTGAATGTGGAATAGATACTATTACAATTTTTGATCCTGAAAATTTTAGTGTAAAAATTGCTGGTGAGGTAAAAGATTTTGATCCATCTACTGTAATGGCTCCAAAAGAGGTTAAAAAAGCAGATAGATTTATTCACTTAGGTTTAAAAGCAGCACAAGAAGCGATGGAAGATGCAAACTTTTCTGAAGATATAGATATGGAAAGATTTGGTATCAGTGCTGGTTCTGGTATCGGTGGATTACCATCTATTGAAAAAAATTCTGTAATTTTAAAAGAGAGAGGACCTCGTAGAATCTCTCCTTTCTTTATTCCAGGTGCATTAGTAAATATGTTAGGTGGATTTGTTTCTATTGAGCATGGAACAAAAGGTCCAAACCTTTCAAGTGTAACAGCTTGTGCTGCTGGTACTCATGCTATTAGTGAGGCAGCTAAAACTATTATGTGTAATGGTGCAGAGAGAATGTTAGTTGTTGCTGCTGAATCTGCTATTACAGGTGTTGGTATTGGTGGTTTTGCTGCGATGAAAGCTCTTTCAACTAGAAATGATGATCCAAAAACTTCTTCTCGTCCATTTGATAAAGATAGAGATGGTTTTGTGATGGGTGAGGGTGCTGCATCTCTTGTTTTAGAAGAGTATGAAAGTGCTGTTGCCCGTGGTGCTAAAATCTATGGAGAGTTGATAGGTTTTGGTGAAAGTGGTGATGCAAATCATATAACTACACCATCACTTGATGGTCCCGCTCGTGCTATGAAAGCAGCATATAAAATGGCAAATGAACCAAAAGTAGATTATGTTAATGCACATGGTACTTCAACACCAGTAAACGATAAAAATGAAACAGCAGCAGTAAAAGAGCTCTTAGGAAATTCTACACCAATGAGTTCTATTAAAGGGCAAATAGGTCATTGTTTAGGTGCTGCTGGTGGTATAGAAGCTGTTACTTGTCTTATGGCTATGAGAGATGGTATTATCCCTCCAACTATCAACTATACAACACCAGATGAAAACTGTGACTTAGATTATGTTACTGAGGGTGCTAGAAAAGCTGAATTGAATGTAGTTATGAGTAACTCATTTGGTTTTGGTGGAACAAATGGTGTTCTGATTTTCAAAAAAATCTAACAACTTAAAGGATCTGATTTGGCTATATACTTAGACTTTGAAAAAAAGATTAAATCTACACAAGAGGAGATAATATCTGCTCAAGTGCGTCATGATGAGGATACAGTTGCGTTTTTAAAAACAAGACTAGATAAAGAGGTTACAAAAATCTATGGAAAACTTTCCGATTTTCAGAAACTTCAATTAGCTCGTCATGTAGATAGACCTTATGCTCTTGATTATATAAACTTAATTATGAGAGATAAATATGAGATTCACGGAGATAGACATTTTCGGGATGACCATGCTATTGTCTGTTATATGGGCTATATCGGTGACGAAAAAGTTATGGTTATTGGTGAGCAAAAGGGGCGTGGTACCAAAAATAAATTGAAACGTAATTTTGGTATGCCTCATCCAGAAGGGTATAGAAAAGCTCTTCGTGCTGCTAAAATGGCCGAGAAATTTAATATGCCAGTACTTATGCTTGTCGATACACCGGGTGCATATCCAGGGATAGGAGCAGAGGAGCGAAATCAGAGTGAAGCGATAGCTAGAAATCTTCTTGAATTAGCTGAACTAAACACTCCTACTATATCTATTGTTATAGGTGAAGGTGGTTCTGGTGGTGCTTTAGCGATTGGTGTTGCTGATAAATTTGCGATGATGAGATATTCAGTATTTAGTGTTATCTCTCCAGAGGGATGTTCAGCTATATTATGGAATGACCCTAAAAAAGCTGAAGCTGCTACAAATGCTATGAAAATCACAAGTGGTGACCTTTTAGAGTTAAAATTAATTGATGATGTTTTGGATGAACCTTTAATAGGTGCGCATAGAGATAGAGAGGGTGCATCAGTTGCAATAAGTGAGTATTTTCTTACTGAACTTGCTAAACTTCGTAAAATGAGTAATGAAGAGCGAATGAGTGCAAGATATGAAAGATTGGTAAGTCCTGGAGAGTTTAAAGAGGTAGAAGAGAAAGAGTAATTTTACTCCTTCTCACTTTCTATCTTTTCCTCTTTTTGTAAAGGGTCAAATTTAGGGCGTTTCAATCTTGGTGCATTTTTTGAAAATTTAATTAAATCTTCTACATTATTGAGATGTTCATCACAATTTTTTAATGAAAGTTTAAAAAGTCCAAAAGTTGTTAAAACATCACTCATAGCTCTATGATGTTGTGCATTTGGATTAAGTGAATAAAGCTCATTAAGATAAAAAAGAGCATATCTAAATGATATGACTGTTCTTTCTGCAAGTGCTAGTGAACATAGACTTCGATTTAAAAGTGGCTCAAGTCCATACATCTCAAAAGAACCAGATATAAAATTATAATCAAACTTCACATCGTGAGCTACAAATATAGCATCACCTAAAAAAAGTTTAAATTTATAGAGTACATCTTTAAGTTTTGGAGCATTTTGTGTATCTTCAGCTGAGATACCTGTAATAGCAGTTATATGTTTATTGATAACATCACATTTTACTAATGTATCAAATTTATCAATGATTTTACCATCTCTTATTTTAATAGCTGAAAGTTCTATTATTTGATGTCTATCAAGATGAGAACCATTTGTTTCAATATCCACTATACAAAACTCAGCATCTTCTATTTTTATAAATTTTGTATCAAAGAAAAAATAACCATGTTTTTTTAATATATTTAAACCTTGCGCTCTCCATAATTCAAGAGATAGGTCTAATCCCTCATTTAATTGAGAGCGAATAGCAGGAAGGGAAAGACCACGAGAAGCTAATCTGGAGATACTTTTTGCATCTAATGGGAACTCTTTATTTAGCATTTTTTATAAACTCTTTAACTTTTTTACTATCTTTAATTCCCTTAGATAGTTCAACACCACTACTAACATCAACACCAAAAAAGTTATAGGATTTTAATGATGACACATTAGAACTGTCAAGACCACCAGCTAAAATAATTTTAGAGCAATCAATATCATTAAACCATTCGATATTTATGCGTTTACCAGCTCCACCATAAGCTTCACAGTAAGCATCTATAAGTCTATATTCATCAGAGTATTTTAAAATATCCTCTTTTGAATTTGCACGAATAACTTTTATATGGGGAACTGTGAGTGCATTATAAAGTTTTTCATCTGCTTCAAAATGAAGTTGAGCTAATGTCGCACCCATTTTATGGCAACTTTCATTAATAGTTCTTGCATCTACATTTACAAAGAGAGCTACTTTTTCTATAAATGGAGGAAGTTTTGCTATGATATTTTTAGCATCTTCTACTGATATATATCGAGGAGATTTTTCATACAATACAAATCCAAGAGCATCTGCCCCTGCATCTATTGCTATCATCGCATCTTTATAGGATGTTATTCCACAAATCTTAGTTCGCATTAGATTTGTAAACTTTTGATAGCTTCTGCTCTATTTTTTTGTTTAAATACATAACTTCCAGCAACAACAACATCAACACCAGCATCTTTTAGAGTTTGAATATTTTTATCATTTACACCACCATCTACTTCTATAAGACAGTTAGGATTTATTTTATTTCTCATATCATTAAGTTTTTTAGCTTTTTCAACAACAGAATCTATAAAAACTTGACCACCAAATCCAGGGTTTACACTCATAAGTAAAACCATATCTAAGTCAGCTAGAAGATATTCAATAGACTCTGGAGGAGTATGAGGATTTAAAACGATAGC
>Ga0256827_10001364_pt1 | contig 15608 bp, 16 predicted proteins | sample CV84metaG_FD_185977 | JGI IMG/M metagenome (GOLD analysis project Ga0256827, IMG submission 185977) | Hydrothermal vent microbial communities from East Pacific Rise, Pacific Ocean - CV84 | ecosystem: Environmental > Aquatic > Marine > Hydrothermal vents | place: Pacific Ocean: East Pacific Rise... | reverse complement strand
TCATACAATTCTCCATCTGGAGAGTTGTAACACTTCCTCTCTCTTCTCTTCTTTACTACCAAATCGAAATCATATAAGAGATATTATATATATAACAAATATAAGCTTATAGATATAGAAAAAATAACTTCTAACGCCAATATATTGATATAATTGTGGATACAGGAAACTTTACAAGAGATTGTTAGGAAATTTTTTATAGATATATTAAGAGTATAATATACTAAAGAGAGGATTTTACATCCTCCTTAGTTTAGGTTATTTAAAAAAGTTTCTTAAATAACTTATTTATCTGCTTATCTATAACTTTTGAAGCTTCTTTTTCTATTATTTTACTAGCATCTATCTTAACGCTAGGACTATTTACATCACCTTTAAGATAAATCACTAATGGATGTTTATTTGCAATTATATCTAGCTTTGAATTTAGTATCTTTGTCTTAGTATTTAATCTTGTATTTTTTGTTTTTATAGATGATTTATTTGAATTCAAATTAAGTGTTGTTAAAATATTTTCTTTATTTATATTTGCATAAACATCACCTATAAATTTTTCTTTATAAAGATCTCTATGTGCATACTGTTTCGTTAAATCAAGTATTTGGTTTTTAGTAAACTTACCATCTTTCAGTGTTGCTTTAAAAGTACCCTTTGCATGAGCAAGGTTATAATTTAAATCACCATCTATCTTAGAAGCAAAGATCTTAGGATATATCAATATATCTAGTATATCTAATGTTTGAAGTGAATCTAGATTAGCATATAAATCATCATTATGAAGTTTAGCTTTTAACACTCCACCTGCGATATTACTTCTCATAGAAAAATCTAAATCTTTTGCTTTTTTCACATCACCAACTAGTTTTATACCACCTTTTAATTTTCTTTCTGTTACAAAATAAAGTTTATTTAAATCTTTTATATCTAAAGTATAATCACTTTTTAAAGAACTGTCATTTAGATTAAATTGTGCTTTTCTCACATCTAATATTGCTAAATTCGAATTAAAGTCAACCTTTGTGTCTATAATATTTTTATTTAATGTTGTATATGTTTTAGCATTAAAAGTTGTTTTTGGCATATTATACTTAAACTTATACGCACGTGTTATATACTTTGAATCAAGCAAACCTCTCGTTATTGTTGACTTTACAGTACCTTTTAGATTTTTTACTGATGCATCTGTTATATCTACATCCATATCAAAAAGACCATCACTATAATGTGGCTGATTAACCATATAAAGTGCAGTTTGTAATTTTAAACCTTTAACCTTAGCTTTTAATGTTTTTGGTTGAAAATCTTTTAAAGATGCACTAAAAACTGTATCAGAATCTGCAACATCACTATAACCAGTTACTAGTAATTTTTCCTTATCACCTTTTACATCACCATTTAATTTTATAGAACCTCTTAAATCTGCACCTGTTATAGGTTTTAATAAAGCAAGTTGTGCTACATTTAGTGCATAAGTTATATCCATTTTCATTGTATCTGGTACAACATTTCCTTTTGAATTTATCTTCGCTAAGTTCGAGTTAAAATATGTTGTGTAATCTATATCTTTACCCTTTAAAATAACATCTGTTTTAGAACTAAATGTTGTTTTTGGTAGGTTTACTTTATATGACTTTTTCATAACTTTTCTGTTTACAACACCATCTTTTAAACCAAGTTTTAGTGTTCCTGCTAAGTTTTTTGGATCCAATGAAGTTAATTTTACATCCATATCAAGATTTGCTTTTGCAAACTTTGGTTGTCCAGCCATATATAAAAGTTTATCTAGTTTAGCACCTGCAATCCTAGCAATAATACTTTGTGGCTTAAACTCTTTTAACTCAACATCATATGTTGTTTTTGAAGCTGCAAGGTTTGAGCTACCTTTGATTTTCATCTCTTTTTTTGAACCAACCACTATTCCATCTGTTTTAAATGCACCTTTTAATGGTGCATTTGTAATAGGTTTTAGTACTGCTAATTCTTTGATATCTACACCATACTTTATATCCACTTTTAAAGGCTCTGGTACTACATTACCACCTGAACTTATTTTAGCTAGATTTGAGTCTAGTATATAAGTGTATTTAACATCATCACCCTTTAGTTTCGCATCAAGATTCATACTAAAAGCAGTTGTAGGTATAGTGATATTAAAATCTTTTTTCATAACTTTCGAGTTGATTTTACCATTTTTTGTAACCAAATATATATCACCATCTAACTTATGAGGCTCTATATTTTTAAAGTTTATATCAAGATTAATATCTGCACTTGCATACAGTTTTTGATTTACCATGTAGAGTAGTGTTTTTAAATCAGCATTATTTATTTTAGCTATTATTGATGTTGGGTTGAAATTTGTTAACTCAACATGATAACTAGTATCACTTTTTGCAATATCACTTTTTCCATCAACTTTTATAAATGCCATATCTCCAACAACCTGCCCTTGAGTATGAACATTACCATTTAGTTTTGTTTGTGCAAGTTTTTCTATCTCACTCAACTTATCAAAACTAACCCTATAAGCTACATTAAAAGATTGAGAAAACAAAGAGTAATTACCTTTTATATGTAACTTATTTTCTTTTGTTAAATGTAATAATATTTCGAAGTCACTCATAGTAAGAGAAAATTTATCAAGCTTACTTTGAAGATGTGTATTTTCTTGAATTTTTGACTCTATTACTGGCTTTAAAATATTATTTCCTATAGCAGTAAAAGCCACTACGTAAACTATTAGAAATATACTAAGTATAACCCCACCTATCCATGCAACTGTTTTCATATCTCAACTCCATCTATTTTTTTTTGAATTTCCAATGCCTGTTTATGTTCAAAGACATCATGCACTCTCAATATACCTGCACCATTTCTATAAGCTTCAAGATGTAACGCTAAACTTCCAGCCAATCTATCTTCAACCTTAGACGAAAAAATTTGATCTATCATAGATTTTCTTGATGCACCAACTAAGAGTCTCTTATCTAAACTTATAAAATGTTCAAGATTTTTTATCAAAGATAAATTATCATCTAAAGTTTTTCCAAATCCAACACCAACATCAAGTACAATATCTCTAACGCCAAAACTCTCAGCTTTTTGTATTCTTTCTTCTAAAAACTGATATATATCACTCAATACGCTAGTATATTTTGGATTTTTCTGCATATTTTGTGGTGTTCCTTGCATATGCATAATAATAGCTGTTGCATTATACTCAGAACAAACTTTACAAACCTCATCATCACTTAGACCCGTTATATCATTGACAATACTAAAACCACTATCAAGTGCTTCTCTTAATACCTCACTCTCATAACTATCGCAACTAAATTTTACATTTTCATATAGCTTATGTTTCTTTATAAGATGTAGTATAGGTCTAATTCTTGATAATTCCTCTTCCAATGAGACTATATTGGCGTTAGGCTTAGAAGATACGGCACCTATATCTATAATATCTGCACCATCTTGACACATCTTGTCTATTTGCTTTATGGCATTTTTATCCTTAAACCTACTTCCACCAAAAAAACTATCATCATTGGCATTTATAATTCCCATAATCTCAACTTTTTTTGAAGATTTAACATCTAAATACTTTTTTAATTTTAAAGCTAATTCTTTCAATCCGAATGGTTGTAAAAGCTCTTTTTTTGATAATTTTTTCAACTGAGATGTTGTAGCTATCAAAATAACATCCACTTTTGGCGTTAATGCTAAAACTGTACCTTTAGGAACTGCTAAATCCGCTCCAACAGAAAGGGCATCTTGCTTTAAAATATTTGCTCCACCAACATTTAATTCTTTTATATGTATAAGATGTATTTTTGCTTTTGAAGATAGTATATTAACACCACCACCATCAACACCTATCTTTTTTAGATGTTTTCGTATATCACCATCATTTGAGAGTTTTTCTATGATCATTATCGCTCCCTTGCAAATCCCATCAAAAGCATAGCAAGTACACTTTGTGGTCTAGAGTTTAGCGTTAAAAGTCTATAAGCCATATCAAAATTTTCAAGTTGTTTTGGTGTTAAAATCAACATATCTTTTACAGTAGCTCTATAAAACAAAGCTTCAACCAAATCTTTTGCATCCTCTTTTTTTACTCTTGAGTTCTCTTTTAAAAATGCAAAAACATCTTTATAGTCAAGGTTTATCAATGAAAAATCTATATCTATTTTTTGATGAGAATTTTGCACTTTTAAAATAGGTAAACGGGAACGAACGGTTGCTAAAAGATTTGATTTTGTTGGACTAATGATTATAAATTCTATATTTTTAGGTGGTTCTTCAAGTAGTTTTAACAAAGAGTTTTGAGCAACATCAGTAAAATCAATAGCACCTATAACTATATACTTAACTTCTGATGAGCTTATATATGCTTCAGAAACAACTGCTTTAGCATGTTCTATCTTAAAACTCTCATCAACAACAATAAACTTAACGATTCTAAAGGGTTTTAATTTTTCTTCTAATCTCTCAACTTCATCTTCGATCTCATCAGATATTATGATGTGACCCTTGGTTATATCAAGAGCTTGCATCTACCTCTCCAAACATTGTTGCATTAAGCGAAGCATCAAACAGTTTATAAACTTGAAGAAGTTTTATATCTAGGTTTTTATCATATGACTTTAGTGTAAAAGCATTGTTAAAATCTTCATCAAATATCCAAAAATAACTATCATCTTTTCTTTTTGCTATATCACTTCTCTTATCTTCTCCATCACCTATATACCAGAAAAAATAATCATCTTTATAAGATAAAGCAATCATCCCATCTACGATATCTATCATATCTCCACCACTTATAAGATTGTAATGAGAGTATATAGCATCTATACCGATTATAGGGATAAGAGGTCTTTCCATAGAGGTGTTATTTAAAGATGTTAATATATAATTTTCTAACCACTTTCTTTTATCATCCGTTATAAGTATGATTGTTTTTCCATTCAGTATCTGTTCAAGAGCTAAAGCAGTGGTTTTTGCCCATTCAAACCTTTGCTCTTCAAGCCAAGAAAGACTTCCACCCTCCTCTCGAATAGCATCAAGGCTCCATTGTGCAAAATCTGGCACGATAACTACTTATCTAACTCATAAGCATCATGCAAACCACGCACTGCAAGTTCTGCATACTTCTCATCTATAACCATAGAAACTTTGATCTCAGAAGTTGATATCATATTTATATTTATGTTGTTATCTGCCATAGTTGAAAATGCACGAGCAGCAACACCAGCATGAGATTTCATCCCTACACCAACAACAGAAACTTTACATATATCTTCATTGTAAGAATCATCTTTTATCTCACCATTTTGAACAAAAGTATCTACCACTTTTTTCGCATCATGAAGATCACCAACTGGTACAGTAAAATCTATATTTGTACTTTCATCAACAGCTTTATTTTGTATAATCATATCTACATTCACCTCAGCTTTTGCCAATGAGTTAAATATATCTGAAGCTATCCCTGGTCTGTCTTTTACACCTAAAAGTGAGATACGAGCTTGATTTCTATCCAATGCTATTCCGCTAACTAATGGTTTTTCCATAATATTTTCTTCCTTAGTGATTAATGTTCCCTCTTCATCTGAAAAGCTTGTTCTTGTTACTAGATTTACATTTAATTTTTTTGCCATCTCTACTGATCTGTTTTGAAGAACTTTTGCACCTAAACTTGCAAGTTCTAGCATCTCATCATACGAGATTTTATCTAGTTTTTTGGCCTTTGGCTCTATACGCGGATCAGTAGTAAAGATACCACTAACATCAGTATATATTTCACACAGTTCTGCTTTTAATGCTCCAGCAATAGCAACAGCACTCAAATCACTTCCTCCACGACCTAAAGTTGTAACATCACCATTTTCATCAACACCTTGAAAACCTGCTACAACGACTATCTTTCCAGCATCTATAGCATTTCTCATATTTTGAGGATTTATCTCTTTTATACGTGCTTTTGTATGATGAGAGTCTGTTACCATACCTGCTTTTCTACCACTCATAGCTACAGCACTATATCCCATCTCATTTAATGCTATAGATAATAACGAAGCAGTAACTCTTTCACCTGAACTAAGTAACATATCCATCTCTGCTCGAGATGGATTAGCTGAAAAATGTTCAGCATAGCCAACTAGCTTGTTAGTCTCTCCACTCATAGCAGAAACTACAACAACTATATCATTACCTGCATCTCTAGATTTTGCCACACGAGTTGCAACATTTTGTATACGCTCGAGATCTCCAACACTTGTTCCACCAAATTTTTGAACTATTAACATCTACAGTAGTCCCTCTTCTTTAAAATAATTTATAACTTTTTCATATACCGGTTTTTTAAAATGTGCTATATGCTCCATAAGTTCATTAAAAGGAACAAACTTATAGTCCATAAACTCAGGATGAGCAGTATCTATATCTATCTCTGCATTATCTTTTAGCTTCATCAAAAAGTATCTTTGTGTTTGACCCTTGTAAGGTTGCATTTTCAAAGCTATCTTATCTGGAAAATCATAACTTATCCATTCTGGATACTCAGCTATAATTTCTGCATCTTTAGTCCCTATCTCCTCTTCCATCTCACGGAACAAAGCATCTTTTACCTCTTCTCCGTTATCTATACCACCTTGAGGGAACTGCCAAATATCCAAAAGGTCATTTCGTTGAGCAATAAAAATCTCTTTTTTCTCTGGGTAATTATCCGAAACAATTATCATCGCTACATTTGGACGATATAAATCTTTTTTACTCATTTACTTTACCTATTATATAATTATCGCAATTATACAAAAGATGTAATTAAATAAAGATAATAAGGTACATAGATATGAGTGAAGATTATGAAAACAAGATGATAGAAGCATTTATAAATAAGGATGAAAAAACTTTATGGTATCAAAATGCTTTTTCAAAATTTAACATAAATGGTGTTGATGTTATGAGATGGCATTGGAGTTGGTGGGCATTTGGTACAGGTTTTCTATTTTTACTTTATAGAAAACAGTATATCCCATCACTTGTACTTTTTATACTTTCTGTTTCTATAGGAGTACTACCTTTTATAACTATCATCCTTATGATACTATCTGGTGGTTACGCAACTTACTTTATCTACAAAGGGTATAAAAAGAAAAAAGAGGAGATTGAAGCTAAGATAGAAGATGAAGAACTAAGGATAGAAACTATGCGAGTAGTTGGAGGTTATCATCAATGGGTTGTATGGTTATATATAGCTTTTACACTTTTAACTTTTTTAGGTGTAACATTGATTATATTTAACAATGCACAATAGCAATCTAATGACTACTGCTATTCATAGTCTCTAATTTAGAGTTTATTTGATAAGCAAGATTTTTATATAGTGTAGCAAGAGCTGCTGCACTAAATTCCATATTTTCATGGTTTATCACAAAACTTAAAACTGTTACATCTTTACTGGCACACGCTACAGTTGCATTTCTTTTTTTCTTAAATATAGCAGCAGTTTCACCAAAAGTTTTTCCAGCTTTAAGTTCTCCAACTTTTTTTTTGTTTACAAACACATGACATTCACCAGAAAATATAAAAAATATCTCCTGAGAAACTTCACCCTCTTTTACTATTATATCTTTATGATTATATTTTGAAAATTTCAATTTTTCTATAATGATGTCCAAATCATACTTATCTATCCCAACAAGTATAGATATTTTATCTTGAACATCTAAAAGTCTTGTAAGTATCTTATTTTTAGAAAGTTTTTCATTTACCTCTTGATTAAGTTCTAAAAAAGTTTTTATATCATCTTCATCATATATAACTTCTCTTAACATTCATATATCCTCATACATTTTTGTAAGTACTGATAATCATCAGTATATGGTAAAGAAACTCTAAGTCTTTCAACAAGATAAGAGTAAGAGTTTATCCTACCTTCAAGCTTTAGAGCTTGAAGTTTTTTATATACTATCTCAGATTCTATAGCATCTCTCCACAACAACTTTTCAAAATAATAGATTTTAGAATTCATTATAATCTCTAAAGATTTTATTATATATTTATGTTGTTGAATAAAATCATCCCTAAAGTATATAAAATATACATTTTTCATATTATTATAATATTTACTTGAATAATCTTTCATATCTACAAGCACCCTATTATCTTTGGAAAAAGTATAAAAAACTTTTTTGATATTTTTTAAATCATCTTGCTGTTTTATGTAAAGCTTATTTAAACTGTTTATATCTTTGTATATCTTTTTTAAAGTTGATGATGAAAACTTATAATCTAGACTTGAAAAGTATTTCATCAATGTATTTAAAAATTTTAATGTAAAAAGATAATTTACTTTAGGCTCATATAAAGAGTATTTTTGCATAAATTCAAAATTATACTCTATAAGATCAAAGTTTTTTTCAAAATACTCATCTATAAAATCTGATATCTCATTTTCCATTCTATCAATAATCATGAAATATTATATCACTTTATATCTCAACTTAAATATAATTAGCTACAATATCTTATGCTATTATATATCCATATACCTTTTTGTGACTCAAAATGCTATTACTGTGCTTTTAACTCTTATGTTGATAAATTTCATCTAAAACAGGAGTATATGCAAGCACTTCTTATACAACTAAACTATGAACTAGAAAGATACAAGGTAACAAAGAACTCTATCGAAACACTCTTTATAGGTGGTGGTACTCCATCAACTATTCCACCAGAGCTATACAAAGATATATTTGAAACACTATATCCATATCTTCAAAAAGATGCAGAGATAACAACTGAAGCAAATCCTAACAGTGCTACAAAAGAGTGGCTAAATGGTATGTTTGAGATAGGGGTAAACAGAGTGAGTTTTGGAGTACAAAGTTTTGATGAAAAAAAACTCAAATTACTAAATAGAGCTCATACTCCACAGATGGCATTAACTGCCTTAGAAAATGCAAAAAACATAGGATATAAGAATATCTCTCTTGATCTCATCTATGCAACATACGGTGATACAAAAGAGTTACTTCAAAACGATATAAAACTTGCATTAGCATCACCTATAAACCATTTAAGTGCTTATGCTTTAACAATAGAAGAAAACACACCTTTTGAGAAAAAGCCACAAATGTCAAGTGAAGATTTGAAATTAACAACATGGCTTTTTGACACCATAGGCTCTTATGGTTTTAAACAATACGAAATAAGTAATTTTGGATCTTATCAATCAAAACACAATAAAGGTTACTGGTTATATAAAGATTATATAGGTCTAGGTGCAGGAGCAGTAGGAAAACTTGACAAAAAAAGGTACTATCCAGATACAATTATAGAAAATTATATAAAAAATCCACTCAATAGAAGAGTTGAAGAGCTATCGGATGAAGATATAAAAATAGAAAGGTTATTTTTAGGTTTTCGATCCATTATTGGCGTTAGAAAAGATATCCTAACGCCAATAGAGCTTAAAAATGCAAATATTTTAGTAGCAGAAGCAAAACTTACCTTAAAAAATGGTATCTATATCAATCAAGATTTTCTTTTAGCCGATGAACTTGCACTTTTTATATCATCATAAAATCAATATTTAATCATTCTTTTGGTAAAATTATCCACTTAAATAAATAGAAGGCTTTTATATGTTTGGTATGGGTTTTACTGAGATACTTATCATTGCTGTTATTGCTATATTGTTTCTAGGTCCAGATAAACTACCTAGCACTATGATTGAGATAGCTAAATTTTTTAGAAATATGAAAAACACAGTAGGTAATGTTAAAGAGAGTATAGAACAAGAGATGAATGTCTCACAGATAAAACAAGAGGCTCTTGCTTATAAAAATGAACTTGACAAAGCAACAAGCACTATAAGCAAGGTTACAAATGTACAAGAAACTATACAATCAAGTATGCATAGTTATGCAGACTCTATTTTAAATGATGAAGATGAAGATGAGAATATAAAAAAAGCTCCTACGGAATCTCAAGAAGTAACATTTAAAAAGAAAAAAAAGAAAAAAGAAAAAAAAGAAGAAGTAACTGATGTTTGATGAACTAAAACCACACCTTGTAGAACTTAGAAAAAGGCTAGCGATATCTGTTGGTAGTTTGATAGTTATGTTTTTTGTGATGTTTTTCTTTCACGAACCTATACTTAACTGGATGGTAGATCCTCTAAATACAGCACTTATAGAGGTTGGTAAAAAATCTGTTCATGCTGCTGATGGGATGATAACAACAAGCCAAGTTGGTGGAGCATTTTTTGTTGCTTTAAAAGTTTCATTTTTTGCTGCTATTGTTGGAGCCTTACCTATAATTCTATCTCAAATATGGCTTTTTATAGCTCCTGGCCTCTATTCAAATGAAAAAAAGATGATTATACCATTTATAGTTGGTGGAACTGTTATGTTTCTTGTTGGTGTTCTTTTTGCCTACTATATCGTTACACCTTTTGGATTTGACTTTCTTATAACTTTTGGTAGTTTTAAATTCACCCCTTTGATAAATATTGAAGATTATGTTGGGTTTTTTACAAAGATTATGTTTGGATTTGGACTTGCTTTTGAACTCCCTGTATTTGCTTACTTTTTAGCACTTCTTGGACTTGTAAACGATAAACAAATGATGGCATTTTTTAAGTATGCTATAGTTATCATCTTTATAGTTGCAGCACTACTTACACCTCCAGATGTACTGACACAACTTCTTATGGCTGGTCCACTTATCATCCTTTATGGTGTTTCTATACTTATAGTAAAAGTTGTAAATCCTGCTGAAGAAGAGGAAGAAGATGAGGATGAAAATATAACTGAAGACAATGATGAAAAAAGCATAGAGATAGAGAACAAATAGTGATACAAAAAGAGCTTTTAACCTCTAGTTATGACTTCATCCTTCCAGATGAACTCATAGCAACACACCCTGCATCCCCAAGAGATAGTGCCAAACTCCTTGTTTATAAAAAGGATAGTGACACTATCATACATACAACATTTAAAGAGTTTCAAAACTATATCCCAGATAACTGTGCTTTGATATTTAATGACACGAAGGTTATAAAAGCAAGACTTTTTGGTAAAAAAGAGAGTGGTGGTAAGATTGAACTACTAATCAACAAAGCCTTAAATGCACATGATGTAAACGTCTATATAAGAGGAAAAGTAAAAGAACAAACTCTTATACATTTTGATAAAAGTTTAGATGCGAAAGTTATATCTCTAAATGAAGATGGAAGTAGAGTTGTAAACTTCTACATAAAAAATTCTATACTAAGATTTGAAGATATTTTACCTATTATAGAAAAGATAGGACATGTCCCTTTACCACCTTACATACAAAGAGAAGATGACAAAAGTGATGAAGGGGAGTATCAAAGTGTATTTGCCAAACAAGAGGGTGCTGTAGCAGCCCCTACTGCCTCTTTACACTTCACTCCACAACAACATAAAAAAGTCTGTAGTAATTTTAAACACGCCTATGTAACACTTCATGTTGGTAGTGGGACTTTTAAACCTGTTGATACAGAAATCATTACAAAACACCCTATGCATTCAGAATATTATGATATATCAAATGAGGCTAAAAAGATCTTGGATTCTGATATAAAGATACTTAGTATAGGTACAACATCTACAAGAACAATAGAATTTTATGCAAAACATGGAAATATACAAAGAGGAGAAGCAAACCTTTTTCTACACCCAAACAACAAGCCAAGTAGAGTAAACTATCTGCTTACAAACTTCCATTTACCAAAATCAACATTACTTATGCTTGTAGCTTCATTTATAGGTCTAGAAAAGACTCAAGAACTATATGCAGAAGCTATAAAGAAAGAGTATAGATTTTACTCATACGGTGACGCGATGCTTATAGTTTAATACTAATCCATTTTCCATTTAAATATCAAACTCGCATATGCTGTAACCATTCCATTAAAATGAAGATCTGTATTGTTTTTTATGTTATGTGCATCTATATTCATATATCTACCACCAAGTTCCAAATCAGTAAAATCTCCCATATGTATATTAAAACCTAAATCAGCATTATAATAGCCATCAGATATTCTTCTATCAAAATTTTCACCATCAAAAGTAAGCTTTGCCTTTGCAACACCACCACCTAAACCTATAAAAAAGTTTGAAGCACGAGAAAAGTTAAATTTATACTGAATATCTACACCATAAGTATCAAGATAATCAAAATTTTCATCTATATCATAATAATATCTAGCACCCAAAAAAATTCTATAATTATCTGTTTCAGCACCTATCTTCAATCCAAGGTTAGCCAAGTTTGAGTCATGTGATTTATAATTATTTACAGCAGTAGTATCTGCAGTTGCATATGTATAACCACCCTCAACTGCTAGTAATGAGTTTGCATTATACGTATACCCTGCCATCAAAGATGAGCCTATTAGCATACTTGCAAATGCCATTTTTGTAAATCTACTTTGTATCATATATATTTCCTTATTAGAGTAAAAACATCTTAGATTTTATTTGGAACAATTATAACTATCATCTTATAAAGTACTCTTTAAAGTATAAAACTATTTTATACTTTTTGCACATACATATGCACTAGAAAATACCCACTGAAAGTTATATCCACCAAGTTCACCAGTAACATCGACAACTTCACCTATAAAGTAAAGATCTTTTACTTTTTTAGACTCCATCGTTTTTACATATAGTTCATCTACTAAAACACCTCCACGAGAGACCTCAGCTTTTGAAAAACCAAAATTTCCTGCAGGAGCAAAACTATAGTTATGTATACACTTTAACTTTAACCTATCATCTTTTGTTAGCTTATAGCACTCTTTATCTTCTACTCCTATATTTAACAACAGAGCAGTTGATAATCTCGATGGAAGAGGTATAATCGAACTTAACTTTTTTTTACCACCACTACTAAGGTCAAGTATATTTTCACTTGGTAAAAAATCTATATCTATATCTCCACTTTTCCAATACAAAGAGGCAGAAAGAACAGCAGGGCCACTAATACCTTTATGTGCAAAAAGCATCTCCTCCTCTATCTCTTTATCTCCAACTTTTATCTTTACTTTACAGCTAAGTCCACTTAACTTTTTCATCCAAAACTGATCTTTTTGAAGTGTAAGCCCAACTAGTGCTGGTTCAAATTCCCTAACGCCAATATTAAAGCTTTTTGCTATCTCAAGCCCTATATCACTACCACCTATATGTGAAAAACTCTTTCCACCAGTTGCTACAACAACTTTTTTTGCTTTATATATAGTTTTATCTGTATATATTTCAAAGTTTTCAGAATCTTTTTCAACTTTTAAGACTTTAGTATTTGTATATATATCAGCATGTTTTGAATTTTCTAGTAACACATTTATAATATCATCTGAGCTATTTTTACAAAAATAATATCTATCTTTTCTTAGCTCAAGTTCTATATGATTTCTATCTAAAAATCTAAGTAAGGAGTGTTTTGAAAATTTTTTAAGGATAGTTTTTACAAAATCTTTATCACCATTAAAATTACTGAAAGAGACATTAGCATTAGTGATATTACATTTACCACCGCCAGATATTTTTAACTTTTTAACAACTTTATCATTTGATTCTAGGATAGCCAATGATACTTTTTTTGAAAGGTTCGCTGCACACATAAGTGCTCCAGCTCCACCACCAAGTATCACAACATCGTAAACTTTATTCAACTCTTTCTTGCTTGATAAAATTTAAAAAGAAAACTAAGAAGATACCAAGTATCAAACTTGTGATAAAAGAGACAACAAGGATAAGTGCTCTTTTTGGTTTTGCTTTAGCTTTGATGTAAGGAACTTTTGCTGGCGTTAAAAGATCACACTGATAATATCTCTTTGATTTCATCATCACTTTTTCTTGAAGTATCTTTGAAATGATTTGAGATAAACTTTGTCTTAATTCAAAACCATCAACCTTTGACATTTCAGTTTGAAAATATCTAAGCCTATTATTTATATTTTTTAAACTATTTTCAACAAGATACTCACTTGCATCTTTTAAAAACATATTTACAATTTTAGGAGCATAAAATCTGTCATTGTCCATATATGAAACAGTAATAAGTCCAGATTTTTTATCTGCTGTTACAGAAAATTGCTGCTGTAGCTTTTTAGTAAGATCATATATCTTATCCTCTTTATTTTTCACCACTTCATTATTTGCTCTTGTTAGATTATATATCCCTTTTATACCAAATGCAAAAACATAATTTTTATCAAAATCATCACTAGTATAATAATCATATATACCATTTTTAAGTATAAAGTTTTTCATAAAATCATAATTGCTTAATAATGAATTAAAAGCTACATCAGGTGTCATACTACCACCAGAGCCTATGTTCACCCCAGCCATAGCGGCCAATCCACCAAGTCCACCCAATGATGCTCCACTCTTATCTTCTGTTGGTATCAAGATAGCTTCAGATTTATAACTGTTTGGCAACTTAAGAACATATATAAAAGTAGATAAAACAACTAAAATAGTAATACTAAATATAATAAATTTACCTTTTTTTATAGTATCCCAAAGTTCTCTTAAGTCTATCTCATCCTCTTCTATATAGTTAGCTTGTTGTTGTGTTTGAATATTTTGCACTAAAATACTCCTATAGTATTTAGTGTAGCAACTGTTACTGCAAAACTTGCTAAGATTTTACTTACACCTTCCCATAGATCAAGTTGGTTATACTCTTGTATATAGATAGGAACCACTACTGTATCGCCTTTATTTATTTGTGCATATGATTTAAATATCCACCAACCACTAACAGCAGGTTCACTTGTTCCATTTGCATGGATTACATAAACACTGTCTTTATCTGCGCCTCTTGTATATCCACTAGCAAGTTCTATATACCCTTGTGCATCTATACCATCACTGTAGATAAATGAAGTTGGATTAAACACTTCCCCAAACACAGTAACTGTATCTATACGAGCAGGAACAGTTATACTATCTTGATCTTTAAGAACCAGGTCAAATTCACTCTCTTTTATCTTTGTGATATTTGAATCTAGTATCATACTAATTCTACCTATTGGCTGATATTTCTCAGCCTCATTCATCACTTCACTCAGTGTAGAGATAGAGTTAGATGAAACTCCAGTTTTTTGTGCATTTGCTGGCATAGCATTGTATATAGCAAGTTGTCTTTTTATCATAGCAAGTGAGTTGTTATACTGTTTAACTTGGTTTTGTCTTACACTTTCTCTTGTAAAGACAGTGCCATCAACAAAAGCTTCATCTGTAAAACCACCTGCTCTTTTTAAAACACTACTTAGTTTTTCACCAGTTTCTATAGTATATGTACCTGGAAATCTAACTTGACCTTTAACAACAACAACTTTTCTTTCATCCCATTTTGGTATTTTAAATATTCTTACTTCATCATAAGGTTGAAGCTTTATATCATCAAATGTTTTATCATCAAGTGATATTTTCATAATATCTCTTTTTCTATTTTCATTTTCATCTATAAAATATCTAACAATCTCTATATTTTTAGAATAAGCTTCGTTTGTTATACCGCCAGCTATATTTACCAAATCTTGAACACTCATATCT
>Ga0256827_10001363_pt1 | contig 15609 bp, 13 predicted proteins | sample CV84metaG_FD_185977 | JGI IMG/M metagenome (GOLD analysis project Ga0256827, IMG submission 185977) | Hydrothermal vent microbial communities from East Pacific Rise, Pacific Ocean - CV84 | ecosystem: Environmental > Aquatic > Marine > Hydrothermal vents | place: Pacific Ocean: East Pacific Rise... | reverse complement strand
CCCCAAGGGGAGGGAATAGCTTCGTTTATTTATTTCTTATTTATTTTAATTTGCCTCTCGTATTAAATCTTTTACAATTTAATAGCCCTCTCTTTTGGAGAGGGTTGGGAGAGGCTTTTAATAATACAAATCTCTTTTCCCTTGTTTAATTTTCTCTATTTTATTTTTTACTGATGCAATTAATTTATCATCGCGTAAAGCTGATAAGTTTTTTTCGATTGCACGCCAACCTTTTTCTGCGGTTACTGGTGTTGCGTAATCTTCTATATATTCAGCCAAAGTTAATACAGCATTAGGAGTACACTTTGTTTTTATAAATCCTGGAACAGAAAATTCCATAAAATGCTCTCCTGTTCGACCTAATCGGTAACAAGCCGTACAAAACGAAGGTAACATATCGTTATCTAAAAGTTCATCTATTACCTCGCTAAGCGAACGGTCGTCGTTTACTTTAAACTGCTCTTTGTTAAGATTTTGTTTTTTCTCATTTAAATTAAGAGAATAACTTCCGAGTTCAATTTTTGTACCTCCATCAATTTGCGATACACCAAAATGAATTACTTCGTTTCTAATTCTAGCACTCTCTCTAGCAGTTAAAATAAGCCCTGTATATGGTACAGCAAGTCTTAATATTGCTATCAAACGAGAGAAATCGTCATCATTAACAAAATATTTTTTTTCTAAATTTGATTTTGAAAAATCTTGAATACGAGGAAACGAAATTGTGTGAGGACCAATATTATAACAAGCTTCTAAATGGTTTGTATGACGAACCATCGCCAACACCTCAAAACGCCAATCATATAAACCAAATAACGCACCTATACCTACATCATCTAAACCAACATCTTGTGCTGTATCTAAAGCTGTTAATCTGTAATCATAATCGGCTTTACGCCCTGATATATGATACTTTTTATAAGCTTCTTTATTATAAGTTTCTTGAAAAATTTGGTATGTGCCAATTCCTGCATCTTTAACTTTGGTAAAACCTTCGGCCGACATTGGAGCAGCATTAATATTTACTCTACGTATTTCTCCATTACCTTTTTTTACACTGTATGCTGTTTTTACCGAATGTGCAATATAATCTGCATCATAATCGCGATGTTCGCCATAAACTAAAATTAATCGTTTCTGCCCTGTTTCTTCAAGGGCTGTTATTTCATTAATTAGTTCTTTATCATCTAATGTTTTACGAACAGCTTCTTTATTAGAAGCTCTAAATCCACAGTAAGTACAGTTGTTTGCACATTTATTTCCAACGTAAAGAGGTGCAAAAAGTACTATTCTGTTACCGTAAACTTTTGTTTTTAGTTCTCTTGCACCATTCTTAATTTCTTCAATTAATTCAGGAGAGTCTGCATTCATTAACACTGCTGTTTCTTCTAAATTTAATCTGTTTTTAGCTAAAGATTTCGCAATAACCTCACGAACTCTTTCTTTTGTGGGTTTAGTATTATTAATATAATCCCATATCTCGTTTGCATCAATAAAAGGTTTTCCTTTTTCATCTGCTATCTTATATTTTTCTGGAGTAAATTTCATATTGTTAAGTGTTTAGTACTTAGTAAGTAGTATTTAGTATTTAGTACTTAGTAAGTAGTATTTAGTACTTAGTAAGTAGTATTTAGTACTTAGTAAGTAGTATTTAGTTATTTGATTAATTATTTCCTTACGGCTCTTATTAAACCATTTATCATTTTCCCTATTTCTTGAATTTTGCTTTCAAATTCTTTTAATTCACTATCTGAAATAAAATTTAAATCATTTGATAAAATTAATTGGGTTTCTATTTCAAAAGCAGAACCTAAAGCAATATCAAGAAACCTTGCAAAATCATTATTTGTTTTCCTGCCAGATCCCTCTGCAATATTAGAAACTATAGAAACACTTGCTCTTTTCATTTGAGAAACTATTGCAAATTTCTCATCGTTAGGATATTTGCTTAATAATTGATATAAATCCTTAGTAAATACCCTTGCCTTTTGCCATACATTAAGTTCTCTAAAATTATTCATCTTTATTTATTTATTTATTTTATCTGTACAAAGTGCTAGTTATTATGCACTAAGTACTATGCACTAAGTACTATGCACTAAGTACTATGCACTAAGTACTATGCACTAAGTACTATGCACTAAGTACTATGCACTAAGTACTATGCACTAAGTACTATTTCTGTATCAAGATTTTAATATTAGCAGATGGAACTTTTCCTATTTTACCGGCAAAGCTATTTATTGTGTTAATATCTGATTCGATAATAACACTAATTATATTATAATTTTTGGAGGGCAAGGACAAACCTTGTCGGGCGATTATTTCGGAAGAAAATTCGCCAAGAATGTTGTTTACATTCTGTATTTCATAACTATCTTTATCAATAGTTATTAGCACTGAGGCTATTCTTGTTTCCTGTTCCATTAGACTTTTCTTTTGGATTAGAAGGACGCTTTTACAACTTCCCTATTATTTAATTTGTGTCTCTAAAAATTAGATGTTATCTTATTTTTAAAGTATCTATTCTTTTTTGTTCGATACCTACGGCATCGGTTTTTTCAATAATTTGTTTTCTATAAATGTATGAAGCTACGGGGTCTTTGTAAAATTATTTTTAATCTCGTAGGGATTATATATTTATAGTTTAAAATTATATTTTGTTTTTCGATCTGTATGTATCGAATCTTGCTTTATTTAGATTCTTCGCGTTGCTCAGAATGACAAAACTATTTAAGGTTTTGTGTAAAACCTATAACCGAAGTTGTCATACTGAGCGTAGCGAAGTGTCTGTTGGTTAAGTTTATAAAGAAGAAATTTCTTTCAACTCTATAAACTTTTTTCTTTCAATTACTTTAATATCTATTACGTTTACGGTAATGAGTATGAAGTAATTCGTGAGATTTATGACCAAGAGGTTTTTCTAAAAACTCTGAATAAATCTGTGTAATCTCAGGATTTTCGTGAGACATACGAATTGGTTTACTCATATCTTCTTCGTAAATAGCTTTAGTACGTTTTGCTCTAATTTCAGCATTTGTTGGTATTGGCTGACCGCCACCACCAATACATCCGCCTGGGCAACCCATAACTTCAATAAAGTGATATGGAGATTTACCAGCAGCAATTTCGTCCATTATTATACGTGCATTTTTAAGTCCGTGAGCAACAGCTACGTTTAAATCTACGCCTTCAAGGAAATTCCATTCTGGTAATGTACCATCAATTTTTATACTAGCAGCTCTAATGCCATCAGTACCTCTAACAGGTGTAATGTTAAGATTTTCGAAAGGAACAGAACGGCCTGTTACAACAGCATAAGCAGTACGTAAAGCAGCTTCCATTACACCACCAGTTGCACCAAAAATTATACCTGCACCAGTTGATTCACCCATAATGCTGTCAAATTCAGTATCTTCCAGATTATTGAAATCTAAACCTGCTTGTTTAATCATTAAACCAAACTCACGAGTAGTTAAACCAGCATCAATATCTCTATATCCACTATCGTTCATTTCCGGACGATTTGCTTCGTATTTTTTAGCAGCACAAGGCATTACAGCTATACTTACTATATCTTTAGGATCGACACCTTTTTTCTCAGCATAATATGTTTTGGTCATAGCACCAAACATTTGTTGAGGCGATTTACAAGTAGATAAATGGTCTAAATGATTAGGGAACATGTGCTCAATAAATTTAACCCAACCTGGAGAACACGAAGTTATCATAGGAAGTTTTATTGATTTATCGCCATCAACTAATGCTCCTTTTAATCTTGTTAAAAGTTCGTTACCTTCTTCAATAATGGTAAGGTCGGCAGCAAAATCAGTATCAAGAACTGAGTCTGCACCCATTTTACGCATTGCAGTAACCATTTTACCTGTAACTCTTGTACCTACTTCGTTACCAAACATTTCGCCAAGAGCAACACGTACTGATGGAGCTGTATTCATAACAACGTGCTTTGTTGGGTCTCCAATAGCTTCCCAAACTTCGTCGAAATATCTACGTTCTGTTAATGCACCTGTAGGACAACGATTTACGCACTGACCGCAGTTCGTGCAAACAACTTCATTAAATGGTAAATCAGCAAAAGTTGAAATTTTCATTTCGTCTCCTTTATGACTTACTGTTAATGCGTTTACGTGCTGTAATTCGGCACAAGTTCTAACACATCTTTGACAACGAACACATTTGCTATCGTCTTTTTCTATAGACCACGATGATTTATCAACCTCAATATTTGGTTTTAATACGCTTAAGTATCTATCTCCATCAACATTATACTCAGCAGCTAAATCTTGTAATTCACAATTAGTATTTCTATAACAAGTTGTACATTGTGTGTTATGTTCAGAAACTAATAAAGAAACTATATCTTTACGAGCATTTCTAACTTTAGCTGTATTTGTTAAAATATCCATACCATCTTCGGCAGGTACGGCACATGATGCCTCTAGTCGTTCGCGACCTTTTACCTCAACAACACAAACACGACAGTTACCTGCAACGCATAAATCTTCGTGATGACAAAGAGTTGGAATATTTACATTTATCTTTTTTGCGGCATCTAAAATAGTCATTCCTTTTTCGACTTCTATTTTTTGCCCATCTATTATTAAATTTATTTTTGACATCTTTTTTAGTTTTAAGGCCTCTCCCTAACCCTCTCCAAAGGAGAGGGATTTGTAAGGCTATGTTTAAACTTTTAGTATTGTGATTAAATTTAAAACTTTAAGTTCGAGGCTTGCGATGTGTTTGAATAAGGGAGTTTACTTTTGTAAATGACCGTTTCAAACACAAGCGTAACGATGAAATTAATGTTTTTAAATAATCACAATTAATAAATCATTTCTTCTCTAAAATTCTTAACTATCGATGAAAAAGAATTAGTAACTGATTGACCTAATCCACATTTAGAGGTTAGTTTCATAGTCTTGCTTAATTTAACTAAATCATCAAGATACGATTCTGGTTTTTCACCAGATTTAACAGCCTCAATACCTTTAAGTAATTGCTGTGTACCTATTCGGCAAGGTGTACATTGTCCGCAAGATTCTTCAGCAAAGAAATCTAAGTAGTTATGTATTACATTGTACATTGAGCGTGTACTGTTAAAAATCATAGTTGCACCACCAGTAGTGTTTCCTTCTCCAATAATTGTTGATTCAAATTCTTTACGAGGAATACAAAATCCTGCTACACCACCAATTTGTACAGCTTTTGTGTCGCCATCGCCATATTCTTCAACAAAATCAGATATTTTCATACCTAGTTCTAATTCGTGAACACCTTCTTTTGGCGAATCGCCTGAAAGTGAGAATAATTTAGAACCGTGTTGGTCTGTTGTTCCGTAAGATTTGTATTCGGTTGCACCATATCGGCAAACCATTGAACAAGCGGCAAATGTTTCAACATTATTAACTAAAGTTGGCTTGCCTAAATATCCGTTTTGAATTGGGAAAGGAGGTTTGTTACGAGGCTCGCCACGTTTTCCTTCCATTGATTCAATAAGTGCAGTTTCTTCGCCACAAATGTAAGCACCTGCACCACTAAAAATTTCTATATTAAATTCAAGATTGAACTTTTTAGCATATTCGTTAAAAACTTCAATTTCATTTTTTAATTCTGGAATTAAATTATTGTATTCGGCACGTAAATAGATTATACCATTTTTTGCATTACAGGCCCAAGCCGCAATTGCCATACCCGAAATAACTTTTCGTGGCACTTCTACTAGTAATTTTCTATCTTTAAAAGTTCCTGGCTCGCCTTCGTCTGCGTTACAAATAACATATTTTGTTTCGTTTTCTTCTTGTGCGAAAAATTTCCATTTCATTCCTGTTGGAAAACCCGCTCCGCCACGGCCTCTTAATCCAGATTCTGTAAGTTCGTTTATTACAAAATCTTTATCTTTTTGCATTGTCCTTTTCAGTATTTCGTAAGGTGCTACTGAATATGAACTGAAAAGTATATCTGCTCTTTTTAATTTATCGTTTGACATTTTTCTTAGTTTAAAGGTTATAAAGTTGAAAGTTCTTAAAGTTTATAAAGTTGAAAAGTTATAATGTTGAAAGGTTCAAAAGTAATTTTAATATTACTATCTACTAATTACTATCTACTAATTACTTTCTACTATCTACTAATTACTATCTACTTATTACTTTCAATTTTCTACTTATTACTATTATTTATTTCTATAAACACTTATCACATCATGAACCTTTTCTGGTGTAAGATGAGTGTAAGGCTCTTCGTTTACCAACATTGCAGGACCAACATCGCATAAACCAATGCAATTTGTTTCTAATAGCGAAAACTTTTTGCAATTTGTTGTTTCTCCGAGCTTAATACGTAGTTCATCTTCTAAAGCTTTTAAAATTTTATGTTTGCCTTTCATTTCGCAAGTAATAGACTTGCAAACACGAATTACAAATTCTCCTTTTTCTTCGTTTTCTATAAATGAATAAAAGGAAGCAGTTCCGTAAACATCAGCTGCAGATAAATCAAGAGCTTTGGCAATGCTTACCATATCTTGATTCTCAACATAGTTTTTTTCTGCAACAATTCCTTGTAGTATAGGAATTAAAGCCTTACGTTCTCTGCCGTAAGTCTCTACTTTTTCTTGTATTATTTTAGCAATTTCAGCCATATTTATATGTATTAAATTGTATTATTTTAGTTTAATAAAGGTATGAAGCTCTTTATCTGAAATAAATGACTTTTGTTGTTTTTTAATGTGATATTTGTCACTGTTACATAACATTTTTGGGTTTGAATTGTTGCGGTTTTTTATTGTAATCTTATGTGTCGTTAATGTACGAATTTGTATTTTAAGCGTTCTTTATTGGCGAAGAGGGTAGTACGATTGATTGTTTAGTATTGTTTTACTCCAGAATTAACTTTTGTGTAGAAACTACACTTTTGCAAATTAGCTTAACAAAATAAATTCCTTTTGCTTGGCGGCTTAGGCTTATTGTTAAAGTGATTACTAACTACTAACTACTAACTACTAACTACTAACTACTAACTACTTTCCCCAATAATAGTTTTTATCAACTTTTTTAAATATTGAAAAGCCATCATGTTCAGAAGTTGCACGACCGAAAGAAATAAATGGAATACGATAGGAGAGTGTTAGTTGTGTGGTAAACTGATATGTGTTATTATTTTTTGCATATTTGTTAGAATAACTACTGTTAAGGTCTGTGTTGTTGTAAACACCATCATATAATTGATTTTTACCATCTTTATTAATACTTAGTAATGGAGTTGTGAATCTAATGCTAATAAGTAAATTACTAATATTTACTCCAAAATCTAATAATAAACTATTGTAGTCGTGATAGAAATTTACTAAATTATAATTATCTTTTTCGCTATAAAAATTTGGATTGTTTATTGAGTTTGTTTCTTTAACAGTTGCAAACAATGTGTTTTTTAAACCTATGCCGATAAATATTCTTTTTTTTGTATTCTCGTATCTTAGAATTAGAATTTTATTATCTATTGTGTAATTAATACTTTTACTGTAAATAAGTTTTGAGTCGGTTTCAATTTTAGAGAAGTTATGTGATGAGTTTCCACGTAAAAACTCTCCTTGAATACTAAAAATGGTATTTTTTGGTTTCATACCGATATAACTTATTGATGCGGCTAAGCCATAAGAATAATATAATGCAAACTGATTATAACTTACTTTTTCGTCAGTTTTAATGTCTTTATTTGTTATTAGAGAAGTTCCTATACTTGTTTTAATTCCAATATTAGTGAAAATAGTACGTGCATTTGCACTACGCTGAGCAAAAGAGTTGGCACTAATTAGTAATAATATTACGATTATTTTATTCATTATATTTTTAACGTAAAAAAGACCTGAAATATTTCAGGTCTTTTAAAATACAATTAATGTTTTTTACCAAACACGTGCTCTATCTTCCTTTTTACGGTATAGTTTATCGTTTTCTGATATTTCGAAATTATCGTAAACTTGGTCTAGGTTAAATAAAGGTACATTTACACGAGCATCGCCAGGGGAGTGAACATCTTCTTTTAATCTACGCATAAGTTCTTCGTTTAATATATTTTGACGCCATAGTTTTGCATACGATAAAATAAAACGTTGTTGCGGATTAAAACCTGCAATTGTATCGGTTGTTTTTCCTTGCTCAGTTGTTAAAAATGCATCCCACGAAATATTTAAACCTCCAAGGTCGGCAAGGTTTTCACCTATAGTTAGCTCGCCATCAACGGTTAATGAGTCAAGTTCAGTATAATTATTAAATTGGTTTATAACAACTTGTTTTCTTTCATCAAATGCTTTTGAGTCAGTTTCTGTCCACCAGTTGTTAAGGTTTCCTTCTTTATCGTAGTTTCGTCCTTGGTCGTCGAAACCGTGAGTCATTTCGTGTCCAATTACAACACCAATTCCGCCATAGTTAACAGCATCATCAGCATCCATATAGAAAAAAGGAGGTTGTAAAATTGCCGCAGGAAAAACTATTTCGTTTGAGTTTGGACTGTAATAAGCATTTACTGTTTGTGGCGACATTCCCCATTGTGCTTTATCGTAAGGCTTGCCAATTTTTGAAATACCATCTTCAAAATTAAATTTGCGAGTAGAAATTACATTTCCAAAATAGCTATCTGGTGTAATATCTAATTTAGAGTAATCTTTCCATTTGTCAGGATATCCAACCTTTACAGTAATAGCATTAAGTTTTTCAATAGCTTTTTGTTTTGTTGTATCGGTCATCCAATCAACATTTTTAATACGGTTTTCGAAAGCAATTTTAAGGTTGTCAACTAATTTAATCATACGGTTTTTTGCCATAGGAGGGAAGTATTTCTCAACATATAGTTGACCTAAAGCTTCGCCTAATGCACCATCGGTTGTAGCTAAAACTCGTTTCCAACGTGGACGCATTTCTTGTTGTCCGCTAAGTACACCTCCATAAAAAGCAAAACTTTCTTTTTCAAAATCGGAGGTTAAGTAACTTGATGCACCGTTTATAATTTTCCATTTCAAGTATATTTTAAAATCATTTATTGATATATCGTTTATAAGAACTGATAAACCTGCAATAAATTTCTTTTGTGCCGCATTAATTTCACCTGTTGCGGTTAAACCAATTGAGTTAAAGTATAAATCCCAATTTACATTTGGTGATATTTTTTTTAATCCCTCCAAATCTACTTTATTGTAGTTTTCGAAAGGGTTACGAAGTTCTAAACGAGTAAAAGCATTTTCCGCCAATTTTGTTTCAATATTAAAAACTATATCGGCATATTGTTTTGCATTTTCGCTGTTGCCAGCTAATGTAAACATATTTGAAATAAATTTAATATATTTAGTTCTAATGTTTTTAGACATTTCATCTTCTGATAGATAATAGTCTCTATCTGGTAAGCTTATACCGCCTTGGTAAATAATTGAAATTACACTGTTGCTATTCTTATCATCTTGAATATTAGAGAAATAAAACAGAGGGTTGAAACCTTCTTTATGCATTTTGGCTACTTGCTTTATTAAATCATCGGTTGTAGTTATATTATCAATAGCTTGCAAATATGGCTCTATTGGTTTAATACCATCGTTTTCAATTTTTGTAGTATCCATACCTGAATTGTAGAAATCGGCAATTTTTTGTGCATTTGTGCCTTTTTCATTCTCATTTTTCGATACCTCTGTAATTAAATTCTTAAGTTTATCTTGGTTGTTGTCGTACAAAATTGTAAACGAACCATACTGAGTTTTGTCGCTTGGTACAGGGTTGTTATTTATCCATCCTCCGTTTGAATATTGATAAAAATTATCGCCTGGTTTTATTGATAAGTTCATGTCGGCTTTATCAATAGCTAAATTTTGTTTCATTGTGGATTCTTCTGTTTTGGTTGATTGTGAACAGGATGCTATTGCTATAACTCCTGAAATTGCTAATGTCTTTAATAATACAGATCTCATTTTTAATTTTTTTTATTAAACAAAAATACTAATAAATTTATTCTAATCCCAATTGGAATATTTAATTAACCAGATAGCGGTGAACAGAAACATTTGTTTCTTTAATTATATCTGATACGTTTGTGACAAGCTTGTAATTTCGCATTAATTAAACAAAATAATTACGTTATATGCTAAGACGGCTTAAGCTTTGAATATGTTACAGCAAGCTTTAAATATACTCAAACCAAATAGCTTTTCAGTTTTTCTACTTTTTCTTTTTCCATTTTTATTTGCTTAAAATTGTAAGCGTAACAAGCTATGCTTAAAATTTTAAACTCTAAAAAAGAAAAAATAAACCCGTATAAATTCCCAAAAAGCTAAAATGGTTTGAATATTTTAAAATAAATTGATTAAATTTACAAAATGAAAACAGTGTTAATTATTATAATTAGTTTCTTATCAGTAGTTGCAAATGCTCAAGATAATGCAAAAAATATTTTTAATAAACTAAATGATAATAATGGAGGCGATATAAAAATATACCAATCGCCACAGCTTCGTTTAGCTATGGAAAAACAATTTGCTTCAATTGATAGTAAAAAAGGTATAGAAGGGTATCGAATTCAAATATATTTTGGAAATGGTAAAAGTGCTAGACAAAAAACAAATAACGTAAGAGTAGCCTTTATTAGCCAATATAAAGATACAAGGGCACATATAGTATACGATAATCCTTATTTTAGAGTAAAAGTTGGTGATTACAGGACAAAAAGTGAAGCACTTAATTTTTTAACCCAAATAAAGGCAGAGTATCCTGATGCGTTTATAGTGCCTGATATAATTGATATAGATGTTAAATAGGTATTTTTATTTTTTAGTAATCCAATCAATTATTTTTTCTGTAAAAGGTTTTTTTCCAGGTTTTACATAACCGTAAAGACTGCCATCTTCGTTAATCATATATTTCTGAAAATTCCACTTTACTTTTGAATTTTCAACACCATTTTGTTCTTTAGAAGTTAACCACTTATATAACGGATGTATATCTTTACCTTTTACCGATATTTTTGCCATAATTGGAAAAGTAACCCCATAATTTAATGTACAAAATTCTTTTATTTCATCATTTGTTCCAGGTTCTTGTTTCAAAAAATTATTTGCAGGAAAGCCTATTATAACAAAATTACTGTCTTTGTAAGTTTGGTAAAGTTTTTCTAAATTAGGATATTGTTTTGTGTACATGCATTTAGAGGCTACATTTACAATAAGTACTTTTTTTCCTTTTAATTGAGATAATTCAAATTTATTACTGTCAACATCGTAAACTGTAAAGTTATAAAATGATTGTGCAAAAATTCCTGTTGATAACATAAGTAGTATTATTAGTTTCATATTGCTATTTTTTACAAATATACTCAAACCAAATAGCTTTTCGGTTTTTCTGCTTTTTCTTTTTCCATTTTTATTTGCTTAAAATTGTAAGCGTAACAAGCTATGCTTAAAATTTTAAATTCTAAAAGAGAAAAAATAAACCCGTAAAAATTCCCGAAAAGCTAAATGGATTGAGTATATATTCTTTTATTAAGTACATAAATTTTTTATAACTATTTTTAACTATTGTAAAAAATTTCTACATTCTTTATGGTTAGAATGTGTAAATGTATTATTTTGCTTGAGTATATAATTTGATAGTAACTTATTCGTTTTATTCATTAATGGTGTTAGTTTTTTAATTTTAAATATCACTTTTATATTTTCGAAAAATAAATTTATTACATTTGTGAAATGAGAAAAGCATTTTCTATATTCTTTTTTATCTATTTTTTTACAGCAGGTGTTCCCTTGTTTATGGTAGCTATAGTAATATGGCTTATTACCAAGCCTTTCGATAAAAGATTAGCCGTACTACATTATTTTACTCAAATTTGGGCTGCAATGTATATTTTTTCTATACCTGGTTGGCATTTTAAGCTAAAGGGTAAAGAAAATTACGATAAAAAGAAAGTTTATATGATGGTTGCAAATCATCAATCACAGTTAGATATACTTTCTACATCATATTTATTCTTTCATTTTAAATGGGTTTCAAAAGCTGAGGTGTTTAAAGTGCCAATAATTGGATGGAATATGAGTTTAAATAAATATGTTAAACTTAGAAGAGGCGATAAAAAAAGTATATTGGAAATGGTTAAAGATGCTTCGAAAGCTATTGATAATGGTAGTTCAGTTTTTATTTTCCCTGAAGGAACACGCTCAACTACAGGTAATTTACGTACATTTAAATCAGGAGCTTTTATTATTGCTAAACGTAAGAAAATACCTATTTTGCCAATTGTAATTAATGGTACTCGCGAAATAGTACCTAAAGATACTCTTAATTTTAATCCGAAAGGAAATATTGAATACATAGTTTTACCTCCTATTTCTTATGAGGAATATAAAGATATGGAAAACTACGATATTGCAAATATGGTTAGAGATAGAATAAAGGTGCATGTAAATGCACATAAAGAAGCCTAGTTTTCTGGAGTTACTTCTTTTCGTTTAAAATCGGAAAAGTTTGTTGTAATTGAGAAATGATGCGACGAACCTGCTGCATGATAAACAGCGTTTCCGTAACTAAAACTAAATTTATATATTTTTATACCAAGTCCCCAACTTATACCAGAAAAAGTATTTGCAGAAAATAGTTTTAGCTCTTGTCTTCTTTGATGATTATACCCTAACCTAATAAAAAAGTTTTTTAATGGTATAATCTCAATACCAAAAATAAGATGACGTAAAACTTTATCGCCATGCTCTTCGAACCATTTTTTCTCCGCTATTTCTCCTGTTATTGGGTCAGGAATATTCTCAGGATCTAGTGTATTTGTGTAAGTTAAATCATATTTATATAAATGATGTGCAACAACCGAAATTCTAAATGGTGCGTGTTTAAACCTTTTAGAAAAGCCTAATTGTAAATCAAAAGGTAATGGCTCGTAATTGCTTTCAATATAAGGCTTAAATTGTGTGCCTACATTTTTTAAAACCAAAGTAATTAAGGTGTTGCTTTTGTTGTTAAAGTATGTTAAACCAGCATCTATAGCCATTCCCATAGATGTATATGTTTCTAATTGAGAATAAATAGTTTTTAAATTTATTCCAAAATTAAAAAGCGTATCAATAGGTATTGAATATAATAAATTTAAAGAATATTCAGCTGCTCTAAATGTCCCTAATTTTTCGCCTGTTTCGTCAGCTTTTATAAATTCGCCATAATTTAAATAATGCATTCCTGCTGCAAATGTTCCTATTTTTGGCATGTCTTTAGCATACGAAACATATCCGTAATTAATATCAGAAAAATAATTCACATAATTAAAAACCATTTGATTATCATTATATGGGGTTAATAACGATGGATTTTCAAAAGTTAGATTTAAGTCGTTATCTTGTATTGAAATTAAATTGCCACCCAACGAAGCTGAACGTGCAGAGTTTGTAAGAGTTAAAAAATCATAAGTATTAGACCCACCTATCTGGCTACTAGCTAGATAAGGAATTAAGATCATTATTATTATATATACTCTAGTTAAATTCATTATTCATTTATTAAAACATTAACGAAAGTATATTAAATTTATTTTAACAAGAAGTAAATATTTATCTTTCTATTAAAATTTAACAAAAAAAATTAGTTGTTAAATAGTAAATATCTATTTTTGTGCAAAATAAATAAACAAGCTATGGGACATACTCTTATTGAAAAAATAATTGCAAATCACTCGAAACACAATAGTGTTAAACCAGGTGATATTATTGATATAACTATTGATGCACGTGCGGCTCGTGATTTTGGTGGACCAAACGTTGTGAAAAATATTGAAGAATTCGGTTTAGGTATAGATGATGCTTCAAAAACAGTATTTACTTTTGATACAAATCCAACAGGAAGCGATCAAAAATACGCTGTAAATCAGCAAATTGTGCGAATTTTTGCACGTAAACACGGTATAAAAGTTTACGATATAAATAATGGTATTGGAACTCATACAATGATTTCTGATGGTCTGTCATGGCCTGGCTCAACTGCTGTAACAACCGATTCGCACGCAAATATACTTGGTGCAATTGGTGCTTTTGGTCAAGGAATGGGTGATAAAGATATAGCCGCAGCTTTTGCTAATGGTTCAGTTTGGTTTAAAGTACCTGAATCTATTAAATTAAATTTAGTAGGTAAACGTCCTACAAACATATCAGCTAAAGATATTGTAATTAATTTACTTTCAATTTTTGGTGCAAATAAGTTATTAGGATATTCTGTTGAAATAGAAGGTGACGAGGTTGACAAACTAACTCTTGATGAGAGAATTACAATTTCATCAATGGGAACCGAGATGGGAACAATTATAGTCTTGTTTACTCCCAATGATGAAGTTATGGACTATTGTGAAAAAGCTACAGGTCGTAAATTAGAAAAAATTGAGGCTGATGCTGATGCAAATTATGTAAAAGTTATTGATGTTGATATAAGTAAATTTACACCAAAAGTTTCGTTACCTGGTGCACCTCACGAAACTGATGATATTATAAATACGGGAAAAGCAAAAATTGATTCTGCTTTTATTGGTAGCTGTACTAATGGTAGAATAGAAGATTTAAGGGTTGCTGCTGAGTTGCTTAGAAATAAAAAAGTAGCACCTGGTGTAGTTCTTAAAATTGTTCCTTCTACTGATGATATTTGGAATCAAGCTTATGACGAAGGTTTGATTAAAATATTTAAAGATGCAGGAGCAATGGTGTCTAATGCAGGTTGTGCAGGTTGTGCTGCAGGTCAGGTTGGACAAAACGGACCTGGCGAAGTAACTGTAAGTACAGGAAATAGAAATTTCCCTGGCAAACAAGGTAAAGGCGATGTGTATTTAGCATCTCCTGCTGTTGTTGCGGCTTCTGCTTTAGCTGGATATGTAACTACTCCTGATGCAATACCTGATATTCCTGCAACTTTCGATATGGAAGAAATTGAAGAGAAATTAGTTAAAGCCACAAAAAAACAAGTTGAAGAAAAACCAACTGTTGTTGAAGGTAGAGTTTGGTATATAAAAGAAGACAATATTGATACTGATATGATTTTTCATAATCGCTATTTGGCTATTACCGATATTAAAGAAATGGGGCAGTATATTTTCGATAATCTTGAAGGGTATGAAGATTTCGCAAAAAAAGTACAATCAGGAGATATAGTATTAACTCAAAAGAATTTTGGAAGTGGAAGTTCTCGTCAACAAGCTGTTGATGGTTTTGCTGCTCTTGGAGTTTCTGTTGTTATTGCAGAATCGTTTGGTGCAATTTACGAGCGTAATGCAATAAATGCAGCTATGCCAATTATGACATACGATACTCTCCAAGATTTAAATATTACTGATGGTGATAGAATTAAAGTTAATTTTGAAACTGGAGAAATTGAAAATATTTCGAAAAATACGAAAATTAATGCAAATCCATTTTCTGAAGTTCAATTAGAAATATATCAGAATAACGGTTTATTCTAAAATAATAATAATTCATACGATGGCTTTAAGTCATCGTATGAATTTAATATTTGAGCATTCGTAGCGAAAAAAATAATAAATACAAAACTCGCACGTTTTATACCCAATGAAAATAAAGTTACTTAT
>Ga0256827_10001360_pt1 | contig 15616 bp, 8 predicted proteins | sample CV84metaG_FD_185977 | JGI IMG/M metagenome (GOLD analysis project Ga0256827, IMG submission 185977) | Hydrothermal vent microbial communities from East Pacific Rise, Pacific Ocean - CV84 | ecosystem: Environmental > Aquatic > Marine > Hydrothermal vents | place: Pacific Ocean: East Pacific Rise... | reverse complement strand
ATCCAGTTTTCAACCATTTTCATTCCATATTCTGTGAGTACCGATTCTGGATGAAATTGTACGCTTCTAATATTATAATCTTTGTGTTTTAGTGCTTGAATTTGATTCAACTCATCAGTAGCAATTACATTTAGTGCTGTATTATTTATACTTTCTTCGTCAACAACCCACGAATGATATCTTGCTGTTAGAAATTGCTTTGGGATATTTGAGAAAATAGAATCTTCAATTTCTGAAGTCTGAGTTGGAATAGCTATACCATGAAGAGGATCTCTAAGGTTTCTAAGTTCAGCTCCAAAAGCTTCTGCTATTGCTTGATGTCCAAGGCAAACTCCAAGAATTTTTTTTGATGAAGCATAAGTTCTAATTGCGTTCATTGTAATGCCGGCATCTTTTGGTAATCCTGGTCCTGGAGAAATAATAAATCCATCATAATCATTAATTTCTTCAATTGAGATTTCATTATTTCTTTTTACCATCACACCATCACAAAACTGCTCTGCATAATGCCGCAGATTATAAGTAAAAGAATCAAAATTGTCGATTATTAGAAGCTTCAATGTGTTCTGATATTAGTGTTTAATATATAGTCTTGATTATTAATAATTAAAGATTTGTGCCTTAGTAATTTCAAGAGAAACAAATATTTAATGAAGTGTTGCTTAGTACATGACAAAAACACAAAAGAACATCTAATTTACCAATTATATGATTCTTATGTTTGGGCTAAAGCCCGTAGAACCCTATATTTATTAGGCAGGGCATTAATGCCCTGCCTAATTATGTATTGATAATATGGGCTTTAGCCCAAATATATAATTTTTGTCATGTACTGTAGAAGTGTTGTCAAAAGTAAATGAAATAGGAATAAATAAATCAAAAATAATGATAAAAATATTTTCAGAATGTAAGTTTTGATGCAACTAATAATTAATCAAAGGATAAATCTAACAACTTAATAAATGAAAAATCATTCTAAAACTCAGAGTATTAGCAGAGTAGTGCTATTTGCTTTAATTTCGGTATTTATTGTTACAGCATGTACCAGTATTCTTCCTGTTGCTAAATCCAATTTTAATGATGCAAAGTCACTAAAAAAGCAAGGAAAATTAGTTGAATCAATAGAGAAAGCTACGGCTGCTATTGTAGTTCAAAAAGATTATGACAATGCAAAAAAGTTTGTGTATAAAAATTGGGATAAATCTATTCCTCCAACATTGGACGAACTTAAAAGAATAGAGAATACAACAGAAATTCATGAAGCAGATAGAAAAGTATATCTTTATGGTAAACTAGTTAAGATTTATAAAAATCTTTCTCAAATAGAGCTTCCATTGAAACATCCAAAGGGAAAATGGACTTGGACAACACCAATGAAAAACTACGAGCCACAAGTAGTAAAAGCTAAAAAATATGCTTTTGCATTATATTTCAAAACAGGTTCTGAATATGTTGATAGAGCAGATTTAAAGGGTTCATATTCTTTGTTTAATACTGCACTAGATGATTATACTCCTTCTGAGAAAAAGAAAGAAGTAAAAATTAGAATTACAAAGGTTTATAATACTTTTGGAGATAAATATCAATCATCAAGCGTAATAGAAGAAGCAATAAAAGCATACAGAGCATACAATTATTCATTAAAGTTTATTAGTAATCAGGCAGATATAGTTGCTAAGCGCGATACCGTTGGTAAGCGAGTTTCTAATTTGTTTTTAGATCGTTCTAAGGAGATGTCAGAATCTAATATAGTAGATACATTGAAGGCTGCTCTTAAAACTTGTGATAAAGCACTTAGTTGGAATTCAAGAAATAATGAGGCAAAAGAATTGAAGAAAACTATAAAATTAGGTATTCATAAAATTTACTTTATACAAGCAGAGGAGCAAGAAAAGAAGAATACTATTGAGTCTTTGGAGGAATCAATAAAGTATTATAAATTGGCAATGAAGTGGAAGAGTAATGATCAATTGTCAAGAGAAAGAGTAGCTGCAAATAAAATAAAGATTGCTGAAATTTTTTACCAGCAAGGTTTGGCACTTGAAAAGCAAGATGCAGGAAAAGAAGAAATAATTGCTAATTATAAAAATGCACAGCGATGGGCTCCAAATTATAAAGATACTAAAAAACGAATTTATATTGTTGGTATTATTGATGAGATGAAGAAGTTGGAGGTTAATGTTAATAGTACTTATTCTGAAAACGAAAGAACAAGAAAGAATGTTAGTTCTACGGCAGCAATGCTTAAGAAAGCTAATACGGGTTTAGATAAGGTAACTTATGTTTCTGATAAGTTTAGAAGTTTGCATGGTAGTATTAAAACAGTTGTTACAACTTGTCAAGCTTTAACTGGTATTCCTGTTATTGGAACGATAGCTTCTACCGCAAAAACTACAATTGGTGTGGCTCGTAAGCCAATTGACAATATTGTATTGGTTTTTGGAAGAATTGAAAAACCAGTTATTACTCCTAGTAAAAAGATTGTTGCCAAATCAAAAAATCTTGTTGATTCTGTCAATCTTAAAATGCAGAAAGTTTCCAAATCATTGGCAATAACTCAAAAATCGGTTAAGAAAATTAGAGTTTGTATGCAGGATATGGAAGTTATTGAAGATATTAAACAAGTAGAAAGAGACATAAAAAATGTAAATAAGAATTTGGTGAAATTTAATAATGAATTTATTAAAATTAACAATAGTCTTGATGGAATTAAATCAGTTGCTAAAACTTTTAATTCTTATGTATCTCCAATAAATAAAATAGAAAGTGGAATAAAAAGTTTTAGTGGTCCAATAAAAATATTAGGTTCTGCTACTCACGAAATTAAGAAAGTATTGAAAACTAAAATTATGGGTTATTCTGTAGAAGAGATACTTCATGCGGCAACAGGTGCTTTATCATATCTTTTAGATGAAGCCATGAAGCCATTAAAACCATATTTGAATAAGCTTGGAGAACAAATTCCACCAATACCTGGAATTGATGCTTTTACTAAGAATGTAGAGGGTTTAAAAGGTGAATATGGAAAACTTAATAAGGAATATAATAAGGCTATGTCGTCATACAAAAAACTAACTTCTTTCGAGAAAGAGATAAAGAAAAGTTATAATAATATAGTAGCCAAAACTGGTTGTGGAGAAAAAATATAATTACAATTATTAATAAACATAAATTCAAAGGATTATGAAAAAAAGTTTACCAATTTTGTTAGTACTATTGATGATGGTATCGACAATAACTTATGCGCAAAATGCTGTTACATTCTGTAATGAAGTAACAAAATCAGCAACAAAACTTGCTAAGAAAGTAAAGAAAAAGCATATTAAGAATGCAAATGCAAATTATCCACAAGCTTTAATGGAAATAGAGAAAGCAAAGTTAGAATATCCAAAGCAAGATTTTGGATACGATAAACTTGTGAAAGAAGTTCCTTCGTGGATAAAAATGTATAAGGCATTAGGCAAATTAGATGGAAATAAAGTAGTAGATAAAAAAGGAAATACCTTTGAGTTTGTGGTAGTAGATTATAAACCATTACTTGAAGAATCTAAAACAAAAGCAGGAGAAGCTCATTTCAATGCTGGTAAAGAGTTAATGACTAATGAAGACTTTGATGAAGTAAAGAAGGGTTTTACTCATTTTAACAAAGCAAAAAAATATGTAGATACTTATAATTCTGAGATTGATGATATGATGGCTGAGGCATATTATGTTAAAGGATCTGAATTGCTAAATTCAAGTTCTATGTTTTCTGAAAAAGTAAAGAGTGTTAGCTATTTCAATAATGCATTAAAAATTAAAAAACCATATAAAGATATTGATGTTTTATGTGCTGGATTATACTATGAAGAAGGAGTTAGATTAATTTCTGAGGGTGAAACTTCAGCAGAACTTAGTAATGGAATAAAATATTTAAGAACATCTTTAAAGTATAAAGAAGGCTATGAAGATGCTGAAGAAAAAATCAAAGAAGCATTAGAAGCAGGTGCTGAAATTGCATACCAAGAAGCTGTAGAATTGGAATCAGAAGAGTCTTTCGAAGGTCAGGCAAAAGCCGCAAAAGCATTTAAAGCTGTTGACCAGTGGGTAGTTGGTTATAAAGATGCAGCTGAAAAAGCAGCTATAGCAGAAGCTAAATCTCAAGCTGATGTATTGATAATAGGAGCAAATGGTAAAGCTATAGATGGGAGCCCAGTAAAGGCAATGACCAATAAATGTAAAAAAGGAATTTATGTTAATACAAGTTTTGATGTCCTCAAAGATCTCGATTTGAACGATGAGAGTAATTATCCTAAAGCAACAGAATTATCAAAAAAACACTTTATTTATATTAAGTTTGGAGATAATGAAGATGGAGATTTTGCTGAAGGAGGACCCAAAGAAACAGAAAAAGAGGTTATCGCATATACTATGCAAGAGAAAGGTAAAGAGGAGAAAAGTATTAGTAAAAAGGAATATGAAGATGGTAAGAAAGCCAATGAATTAACAGGTAATGTTTCAGGTATTACTTTAAGAAAGTATAAAGGGAAAGTAAAATCAGTTTCAGAGTATGTATCATATACAAAGAAATATATTGTTCAAGTGATAGATGCAAGAAATCCGGATTCTCCTTACGAGCTGGGTAATATTACACTTACTAATAATTTCTCTGATAGCAGAATGACACAAACATATACAGGAGATGCAAAGGCAAAACCTAGTCGTTTGGTAAAAGATACTCATGAGTTACTTACTGAAAAGCAATTAATAGAAAAAGCAAATAAAGAGGATGTAAGTATTGGAGCATTATTAAATACAAAAAATACTATTGATGACCCAAGGTATTTGGAGATTGTAAAGATGATGAATGAAAATATAGAATATGTGAATTTTGAATAGGGTGATTAGATTTTAATTATTCAATAAGCCTCAAGAATTTGTTTTCTTGGGGCTTTATTAGTTTATTATTATAATAGTGTAACAAATAGTTGAAAAAATACGTAAATTTGTTGTCTATTTTTTGCTCATTATATAAAAATAGAGTTAATACTGTTTATTCTAAATTATTCTATTAATATGAAATGTACATAATAATGTTGTTGCTATTTGTGGATGCTTAGCCCCATGAATAGAATGTTGTTGTGAATTTTCATATTATCAATTTTAAATTTATGAAAAAGATATCTCAATTTAAATTGAATACCAAGCTGTTAATGTATATTATTACAGCAATAGTTGTTATTTATGCAGCAATTTTTACATATATTGGCTTTCGAATGGGACCTGTTTTAGGTACTATGATGGAAAAAACAGCAGATAATGCTGCTGCTAATTATGCAAATTTATTTAAATCTAATCTTACTGAATCAAAACAAATTTCAAGAACAATTGGCCATACTTTAGAAACTTTTTTGCCATTAAACCCTACCGAAAAAATTAATCGTACTGTAGCTGTATTAGAAAGGTTATATCAGAAAAATCCTGGATATATGGCTGTTTATGCAAGTTGGGAGCGTAAATATGTAGATTCGCTTTGGACAAAAGATTATGGAAGAATAAGAGTAACTTTATTCTCACCTCCAAGTTTTAGTGGTGATATTTCGAATGTTGTATTGGATACTTTAAATACTTATGGCGATGATGTTAATGGTTCGTATTATGGTTCTAAAATAAACCCAGTAGATGAATTAGCAAATCCGTATGAGGATGTGTATTTCGGGAAAGAACAAACGGTAACAAGTGTGTTTAATCCAATGGTGTATAATGGTAAGTTTTTAGGATCCACAGGAATAGATATTCCTCTTTCAGAATACTCTAGGATAATAAAAAATGCAGAAAAATCGTATAATTCAAGTATTTTTTTATTAGCAAATGATGGTATATTCGTTGGTAATCAGAGGGAAGAAATGGTTGGGATGTCTATTACTGATGTAATTCCTGATACAGATCTTGATTTAATTAAAAAAATAAAAAATGGAGAAAAGTTTTCGATGTATGTCGAAAACAATGGAGATGATTATTATGTTGCTTTTTATCCAATGAAAATTGTTGGTGTTGATACTCCTTGGTCTGTTGGTGTTGCTGTACCTAAAAAGGAAATGATTAAACTAATGAAAACTAACTTTATTGCTCTATTTATTGTTAGTTTATTGGGTATTTTAGCAATGATTATTATTATTTATTTCTTGTCAAAAGGAATTACAGGACCTATTACTCATATTACTCATATGCTTAAATTGATGTCTGAAGGAAAGATAAATAAGGTTGATAAAATGGATACCAAAAGGGAGGATGAAATAGGAGAAATAATAGACTCTACTAATAGGTTAGTTGAGAATCTGAGAAATACTGCAGTTTTTGCCCATGAAATAGGAGAAGGTAGTTTGGATACAGAATTTGAAACCTTAAATGAAGATGATGTGCTAGGTAACTCATTGTTAAATATGCGCACAAGTTTACAAAAAGCTAAGATTGAGGAGGAGAAACGAAGGAAAGAAGAAGAAAAACAGAACTGGGCAACAGTTGGTTATGCTAAATTTGGAGAGCTGCTTCGTAATAGCACCGAGAATATGGAGGATTTCACATATAATGTGATTAGTAATCTAGTAAAATATACAAATTCTAACCAAGGAGCATTATTTTTATTAAATGTTGAAGATGAACAAGATCAATATTTAACAATGAGCTCTTGCTATGCTTACAATAGAAAAAAATATGTTGATAGAAGAATAGAAGTTGGTTCGAATTTGGTTGGTCAATGTTTCTTAGAAGCTGAAACTATTTATATGACAGATATTCCAGAGGACTATATTAATATTACAAGTGGGTTAGGAGATGCAAATCCCAATGCATTGGTAATAGTTCCTCTTAAGTTTAACGATAAGGTGTTTGGAGTTATTGAGCTTGCAAGTTTTCACGCTTATGAAAAACATCAAATAGAATTCGTTGAGAAATTAGCAGAGAGTATTGCTTCTACAATTTCTACTGTCAGGGTAAATTTACAAACTATTCAATTGCTCGAAGAATCTAAATTGAAATCAGAAGAACTTGCTGCCCAAGAGGAAGAAATGCGACAAAATATGGAAGAGCTTCAAACTACTCAAGAAGAATCTGCTCGTAGAGAGCTAGATATGAATGGTATTTTGGGAGCATTAAATTCTTCTTATTTGGTTATGGAATTAAATCTTGATGCGGAGATTATTAATATTAATGAGAATGCTAAAAAACTACTTGGTATTAATGGTATTGTGGAAGGGCAAAACCTGAGATCTTTCTTAAAACCTGAAGAATTAGATGAATTTGAAGATGTTTGGCAGAGAGTTGTTAATGGAGAGTCTGTTCATGTGCATCATAATATTAATAGGGCAGGAAAATTATTTATTATTTCTGAATCATATAATCCTATTTTTAACGAAGTGGATGAAATATATAAGGTATTGAATTTAGGTGTTGAGTTAGAGCATTAATTCATTAGAAATAATTATTTAGCTCTTACTGTAAGAGCTAATAAACTATCTTACTGAGATTAACAATAGTATTATTAATCTAGGGTAAACAAAAATAATTCATCAACATATAGAATGTAACAAATAGTTATTTTTTGTACTTTTGTCGTCTGTATTTTCAGGTTGTTATTATTATTTGTCGGTGCATTACATTAGTAATTTACATTAACTAAAGTATTATGCAACATTATTATTCATTTCTGTGTATTATAAGGTAATAATTAGTATTGATATCATTTTTACCTTAAATTTAACTATTTTATATATATGAAAAAGATTTCACAATTAAAACTTAATACAAAATTGCTGTTGTATATTATTTCAGCTATTGTTGTCATTTATTCAGCCATATTTACATTCATAGGAGTACGAATGGGTCCTGTTTTGCAAGAGGGTATTGAAAGTGTTGCAGATAATAATGTAGCAAGGCATGCAAACTTATTTAGGTCTTATTTGGCAGAAGATATGCAAGTCTCAAGAACTCTTGCCGATGCTTTTGAAACTTATCTACCGCTAACACCAAAAGAAAGAGTAGAAAGATCAATAGCATTATTACAAAAATCATTTTATAAGCATCAGTATTTTAGAGCTATTTATACTAGTTGGGAAAGACGTTATGTGGATCCTAATTGGACTAAACCCTATGGTAGAATCCGTATAAGTTTAGGGTCACCACCAAAATCAGAAACAGATAATAGTAATTTAAGATTTGATACATTAAATTCATTTGGTGATGATTTAAATGGTTTATATTATAAAAATAAAATAGAACATAATGACTTGTTAACAGAGCCTTATGAAGATGTTTATGATGGTAAAAAACAAACTGTTGCTACTTTTTCAAATCCTATTGTTAGTAATGGACAATTTTTGGGCGCAATGGGAATGGATATTCCTCTTAAGCGATTTGCCGAAATAATAAATACTTCAAAGAAGTACTACAACTCAAGTGTTTTTCTTTTATCAAACAAAGGTGTATTTGTTGGTAGTCATAGAGAAGAATTAGTTGGCAAGAATATTAATGATATTATTAAAGTAGATAATATAGATTTAGATAAAAATATTAGTGAAGGTAAAATATTCTCTCTTTATGTTGATCAGCCTGATGATGAATACTATGTAACGTTTTATCCTTTCTCCGTAATGGAGGGACAAGATCCTTGGATGGTTGGTGTGGCCTTGCCTAAAAGTGAGATGATAAAAATAATGAAGAGAAACTTTATTGCTTTATTTGGTGTTAGTTTGCTTGGTTTACTAATATTATTCTTTGTTATTTACTTTTTATCAAAAGGAATTACTGGGCCAATTACTAATATTACAAATATGTTGAGACTTCTTGCAAGAGGTGATATTTATAAGGTTGAAGAGATTAATATTAATAGAGAAGATGAAATAGGAGAAATAATAGACTCAACTAATATTCTTGTTGAAAATTTACGAAAAACGGCAGGTTTTGCAAAAGAAATAGGAGAAGGACAGCTAGAGGGTGATTATGAGGTGATTAGTAGTGATGATGTGCTTGGTAATTCATTAATCAATATGCGAAAAAGTCTTCTGAAAGCAAATACTGAAGAAGAAAATAGGAGGAAAGAAGAAGAAAAACAGAATTGGGCAACAATAGGTTATGCTAAATTTGGTGAATTACTTCGTAATAATACAGACAATATGGAGACTTTCACCTATAATGTAATAAGTAATTTAGTTAAATATACTAATTCAAATCAAGGAGCATTGTTTTTATTAAATGTTGATGATGACCAAGATCAATATTTAACAATGAGTTCTTGCTATGCATATGATAGAAAGAAATATGTTGATAAACGTATAGAATTAGGTTCTAACCTTGTAGGCCAGTGTTTCTTAGAGGGAGAGACTATCTATATGACAGATATTCCTGAAAACTATATTAGCATTACAAGTGGGCTTGGAGACGCAAATCCAAATACTTTAGTAATTGTGCCACTTAAATTTAATGAGAAGGTTTTTGGTGTTATGGAGTTGGCTAGTTTCCACAACTACGAAGCTTATCAGATTGCATTTATTGAAAAATTAGGAGAAAGTATTGCATCAACCATTTCTACTGTAAGAATTAATTTGCAGACGGTGCAATTGCTTGAAGAATCCAAATTAAAATCTGAGGAGTTAGCAGCACAAGAGGAGGAAATGAGACAAAATATGGAAGAACTTCAAACCACTCAAGAAGAATCGGCTCGTCGTGAATTAGATATGAACGGTGTTCTTGCTGCTTTAAATTCATCATATATTGTTTTAGAGTTAGATTTAGATGCTGTAATAATTAATATTAATGAGAATGCTAAAAATATGATGGGATTTTCTAATAATGATAATTTAGAAGGTAAAAATCTTCGATCATTATTGAAACAGGACGAATTAGAAGGGTTTGAAGATTTATGGCAAACTGTTATTAATGGAGAATCTGTAAGCAAACAACATACTATTAATAGATCTGGTAGGAACTTTATTATTTCTGAATCTTATACTCCAATATATAATGATATGGATGAAGTATATAAAATTCTTAATATTGGTGTTGAAATAGAAGAAAGTTAAATTAATTAGATAAAATAAATTTTGAAAGGCTGCGATACAATATTGCAGCTTTTTTTATTGTCTATTTTTTTCTTATATTTGCTATTCTGTATCAAAAACTAAAATTCAATGAAAAAATATTCTCAATTTAATTTAAGGGCTAAGCTAATTATTACGATTGTTTCGGTTATGCTATTGTTGTTTGTTTCGATTTTTGGCTATATAGGTATTAGGATGAAACCAATATTAGCAAAGAATGTTGAAAAAATAGTGGATAATAATGCTGCAAAATATGCCAATCTTTTTAAATCATATTTAACTGAAGATATGACAATATCTAGAACAATTGCTGACGATCTAGAAACATTATTGCCTTATAGCGGTGAGGAGAAAATAAAAAGAACAAAGGAAGTTTTACAAAGAGTTTTTCAAAAACACCCTAAATACAGAGCGGTTTATTGTAGCTGGGAAAGAAAGTTTCTTGATCCTAATTGGAATAAGAATTATGGTAGAGTGAGAGTAACATTATATCTTCCTCCTACTAGCGATGAAGATTTTTCTATGGTAACATATGATTCCTTAAATACTTATGGTGATGATATTAATTCATCATATTATAGCTTGAAAATTAATAAAAAGGATGTTTTAGTTAACCCTTATAAAGATACTTACTTTGGTGTTGAAGAAACAGTTACTAGTGTTTTTACACCACTAGTTAAGAATGGAAAATATCTTGGTACATCAGGTCTGGATATTCCAATGTCTCGTTATGCTGATATTATTAGTAAAGCTGAAAAGTTTTATAATTCATCTATTTTCTTATTATCTAATGATGGCGTATTTGTTGGTAATCAGGTTAAAGAACTAGTTGGAAAGTCTATTGATGAGGTTACCAAAGGAAATGGTGTAGATATTAAAGGAAAAATTAAAAATGGAATAGCATTTTCTATGTACAATACTGTGGGTGATGATGAGTATTATGTTACATATTATCCTTTTTCTGTTACAGGATCAGATACTCCTTGGACAGTTGGAATTGCCGTTCCTTCTAGTGAGATTAACTCTTTGATGCGTAGTAATTTTATTCCATTATTTATTATAGGTTTTATAGGATTAACTCTTGTGATAATAATAATATACTTTTTGTCTAGAGGTATTACAAGACCAATTATTCATATTACAGAGATGCTTAAACGTATGGCAGATGGTGAAATAAATAAAGTTAATGATATTACTATTGATAGAGAAGATGAAATTGGAGAGATAATAGATTCAACAAATAAATTAGTTGATAATTTAAAAAATACTGCAGAATTTGCTCAGAAAATAGGAGAGGGTGATTTGAATACAGAATATACAAGTGTTAGTGAAAATGATATCCTAGGAAATTCGCTATTAAATATGCGAGCAAGTTTGTATCAAGCAAAAACAGAAGAAGATAAAAGAAGGAAAGAAGAAGAGAAACAAAACTGGGCAACAGTGGGTTACGCTAAATTTGGTGAATTGTTGAGAAACAATACGGATAATATGGAAACCTTCACTTATAATGTGATAAGTAATATTGTAAAATATACCAATTCAAATCAAGGAGCTTTATTTTTATTAAATATGGAGGATGATAATGATCCTTATCTTACAATGAGTTCGTGCTATGCTTACGAAAGAAAAAAGTATGTGGATAAAAGAATAGAAATAGGAGCAAATCTAGTAGGACAATGCTACCAAGAGGCGGAAACTATTTATATGACTGATATTCCAGAAGATTATATTAGTATTACTAGTGGTCTTGGAGATGCAAATCCTAATACCTTAGTAATTGTTCCTCTGAAATTCAATGAAAAAGTTTTTGGGGTGATGGAGTTAGCTAGTTTCCATAAATATGAATCTTATCAAATAGAATTTATTGAGAAACTTGGTGAAAGTATTGCTTCTACTATTTCTACAGTTAGAGTAAATTTACAAACAATTCAACTTCTTGAAGAATCGAAACTTAAATCAGAAGAACTTGCGGCTCAAGAAGAAGAAATGAGACAGAATATGGAAGAATTACAGACAACTCAAGAAGAGTCTGCAAGAAGAGAGTTGGATATGAATGGTATATTAGATGCTCTTAATTCTTCATATATTGTTCTGGAACTTAACTTAGATGGAGATATTATCAATATTAATGAAAATGCTAAAGAATTACTAGGAGCTACAAATAGTTCTGTAGAAGGTCAAAATATTAGATCCTTAATAACCCAAGAAGAAATGGACGAGTTTAACGAAATGTGGGAAACCGTACTTGGGGGAGAAACTGTTAATAGGCAGCGAGAGATAAGTAGAGGAGGTCATGCATTTATAATTTCTGAATCTTATACTCCGGTATATGATGATATGGGTGATATTGTAAAAATACTTAATATTGGTGTTGAAGTAAAAAATATATAGAACCTATATCTTATAAAGTATTTAATGGGATAATTGATAGACATTATTACATACAAATAAAAGATGTATTATCTATACTCCCTAAAAAGTCAAAATTGGTATTTCAAATGCATAGATTTAATTAGCTGAAATATAAGGATATTGCTGAAATAATGAATGTCTCAGTTAAGTCAATAGAAACGCATATGAGTAAATCGATGAAGATATTACGTGAGTTTAAGGTTAGCCAAGAAAAAATTTCCATGCACAATAATTAAAAACAAGAATGATGAATATTTTAACAATAATGATTCTAATAATTATTGGCCTTGCAGCAGGCATGCTAAGTGGTGTTGCAGGTGTTGGAGGGGGTGTAATTATTATTCCAGCATTAGTTTTTCTTCTTGGAATGACACAGTTTGAAGCTCAAGGAACTTCTCTCGCCATGATGATTCCTCCCATAGGGATTATGGCTGCTTTCAACTATTATAAAGATGGTTATATAAATTGGAAATATGCCGCTATTTTAGCTGTTTTCTTCTTTATTGGTGGGTATTTTGGGTCGAAAATAGCTCTGTCAATTCCTCAAAATATTGTAAAAAAATCATTTGCTGTCTTTATTATTTTGGTTGGGGTTAAGATGCTTTTTGGGAAATAGATTCTTAATATATTATAGCTACATTAATAATAAAAAATATACTACTTTCGCATTCTAAATATTTCACACAATATTTATATAGGTATTCTATAATCTCCTGATAATAAGATTTATAATAATGACAAAGGCATACATACTTTTGCTATTACTAATGGTTCTTCCATTTATTAATAGTTATTCTCAAAATAGTTATAAAAAGATTGAAATTATTGAAAGCAATAATACAATTTTACAAAATAACTACCAACGATTAAATATACCCAATTATATTGATAGTAATAACTACGAAGATCTTAGAAATTATATTCTTGAAGATTTAACAATCAATACAACAGATGAAACTAAGATTTTCTTTACGCTGATGCAATATGTGAGTAAGCAATGGCCACATGATGGCTGGAATGCTGCTCCTGACGGTATGACTTCTCTCCAGATTATTAAGAATGCTAAAACTGGTGAGCGTTATCGTTGTGTTGAATATGGAAAAGTATTGAATGATATACTTATTTCGTTCGGTTATGTGGCTCGTACTGTTGGTGTAAAAAATGTTGATGCAGCCTATGGTGGTGCAGGTATGGGACATGTAGCTACAGAGGTTTGGTCCAATAAGCTCAATAAATGGATATTTCTTGACCCTCAATTTAATATTTATGCAGAATTCCGTGGTGAGCTATTAAATATCTACGATATCTACGAACTGAGTACTATGAATCAGTATAATAGTATTGAGTTTACTCATATTGATAGTGAAACAGGAAAAACTACTTTAGATAAGAAATATGGAGAGTTTTTGAAGAATTATCTCGGATATATTGATATTCAACAGGAAGATGATGGAGTAGATTATTCTTTTATTCTTAAGATGCAAGTGAGAAATAATTTTTTGACTTTTCAAGCATTTCCTAGTGGTAAAAGTATATTCACCGATAAAAAAGAAGATTTCTACTTTGGTGTAAATCAGGTTATGGTAATTCTCAACTATACCGAAGAAGAATATAATAGATCTCAAGATGTTTATGACGGTTTAAACATAAAGACGGTAGAACAATTTGATAACGATATGTACCTATTTGCAGCAAAACCAAATTTTGAATTAGGCTTTTTAAATAATATGCCTTGGTTTAGCAGATATGAGGTTTATCTAAATGGGGAAGAAATTAAGCCAGAAGATTCAAGATATTTTGTGTCTCTTAGAGAAGGAGTAAGTGAGCTCAAAGTTATAGCAATAAATATTGCAGGAGTAAGAGGTGTACCAACTATTATTAAAATTAGGTATGAGTAAATAAAGTCTAAATCGTAAAATGGTCATTCCTGATCGTTTAATAAGGCTAAAGTTTAAAGTATAAAGGCTAAAGGAACAACAAACAACAAACAAGGAACAACAAACAACAAACACTGAAAGATTTTCCTTACTTTCGCCATTCTAAAATTATTAACAAAATAGTACATCAAATTATGCAAACAGCAGAAAGAGTTTCACAACGCGATACTTCCGATAATTACGTATTTCAAAGGTCAATACTTGCCTATGTGGAGGCAGCAAAAATTGTTTCTGGTAAAGTGCTTGAAATCGGTACTGGTAGTGGTTATGGTATTGAAGTCATAGCATCAAATACTGATAAGTTTGTTACCATCGATAAATTTGAATCTGATGTTGCTTCTAATAAGGAGTTATTGGGTGATAATGATGTTGAGTTTGTGCAAATGAATGTTCCGCCATTGACAGGTATCGAAGACAATTCTTTTGATTTTGTAATTACTTTTCAAGTAATTGAGCATATTAAAGATGATAATGAATTTGTAAAAGAGATTCATAGAGTTCTTAAGCCTGGAGGTAAATTAATAGTTTCTACTCCTAATATTAAAATGTCCATCACTCGTAATCCTTGGCATATTAGAGAATATACTGTTCCTGAATTTGGTACATTATTGGGTAAGCAGTTTCCAAAAGTTGAGCAATTAGGAGTGTTTGGAAATCATAAAGTGATGGACTACTATACTGAAAATAAGAAATCAGTGGAGAAGATTACTAGGTTCGATATTTTTAATTTTCAATACATTCTTCCAAGATGGATTCTTCAAATTCCTTATGATATTCTAAACAGAATGAACCGCAGAAAACTTCTTACAGAGAATACTTCTTTGGTTTCAGGAATCGAAATGGACGATTACTTTGTTGATAAAGCCACTGATGAGTGCTTTGATTTATTTTATGTTGCAACAAAATAACACCATTTTGACCTTTATATAGCGTATATAAATTCAAAATATTATTGAGTTTTTACGAGTTTCAATTTTCTTGCATAGCCGTAGCTATGGAATAAAATTTAAGTGAAGTAAAAAACAATAAGATAAAGAATTTATGCATTGTATGAAGGTTAAATTGGTATAACATCTTTAAATACTAAACAAGTATTACATAATTGTATAACTGAACACAAAAAGAGGGGATAAAATCTTTAGATTTTATCCCCTCTTTTTTTGTGTATTAATATCTAAAATTCTTCAAATTTAT
>Ga0256827_10001359_pt1 | contig 15617 bp, 18 predicted proteins | sample CV84metaG_FD_185977 | JGI IMG/M metagenome (GOLD analysis project Ga0256827, IMG submission 185977) | Hydrothermal vent microbial communities from East Pacific Rise, Pacific Ocean - CV84 | ecosystem: Environmental > Aquatic > Marine > Hydrothermal vents | place: Pacific Ocean: East Pacific Rise... | reverse complement strand
CAGGTCATACCCCTGATCATCACAGTGGAAATGGAAATACATATACTGATTGATGGCTGCAAGTTCATCTCCGATAGCTTTGTTGAGTAGTGCTATACTTTTTTCTTTCATCCCTTATCCTTTTGTAATATCTTCTGAAGCCTTTTTAAAGTACTCCTGCCCTGCTTTACAGAGGGGGCATGCTTTAGGGGCTTTTTTACCTCTATGCACATGTCCGCATACTTCACAGATATAGGTTTCATTGTTTTCGCTGTCAAAGAACCCTTCTACTTCCAGTGCTGCTTTAAGTTCGAGATACTCTCTCTCATGCTCTACCTCTACTTTGCCTATCGCTCTGAAAAGCCTAGCGATCTCATCTAGCCCCTCATCTTTGGCGATCTTGGCAAAGTTTGGGTACATCTCTTCATGCTCATAGCGTTCTCCCTCTGCGGCATAGATCAGGTTTTTACGGGTATCAACCAGCTCTCTGTCATATACCAGTTTGTTATAGGCTTTGAATTCGGCCATAGCATGATACTTTTCATTGTCTGCTGCTTCCTGAAAGTGTCTGGCTATGCGATGAAGTCCTTCCTGATAGGCGACATCTGCAAAGAACTCATATTTATTTCTAGCCTGAGATTCACCGGCAAAGGCCTTCATGAGGTTGACGGCAGTAAGGTTATCTGTGATGCATACCATCTCCTCTTTACAGCAGATCAATCTGCCGCCTCCTACCTCTTGTACCTCTATTTTATTACCACAGTGATTGCATTTATAAGTTTCATATGGTCTCACGTAAACTCCTTTATTTTAGTTAAGGATAATAATTCTCCTTAAGAAAGTATAACCTTATATCACTTAAAGGAAAATTATTATTATTTAAAAATTATTATTGATATTATTGTTTATAGCAGAATAAAGTCAAAAAAAAGTCAAAAATTACTCTTTTTCTTAAAAACTTTGCTATAATTTTTCATATGAGGGGATTTTTATACAAATATTAAATCCCCGGGAAGGTATGATAATGGGTTTTTTGGAACAATTTACACTCTATGATGTATTTTTGGTCGCAGTGGGGTTAGTGACAGCAAGTATCGTTCGTATTTTTTATGACTCTTACAAAGAGAGAAAGAGACTGGAAGAGTTAGATGAGCTTGTGAGCGTATATAATGAATCAATGAATGCCTATGAAGAAGGGGTCATGATCATATCAGATCAGGATGAGATCATCTTTTCCAATAAAGAGGGCCGAAGAATTCTAAAAGCTGATAGTGATACACTCACTGTAGACTACCTCAAGAGTGCAGTCAAGATACGTCTTCAGGACTCAACAAAAGAGTCTCATTTTCTATCTACTGTGGAAGAGGAAAAAAATATTTCCAGTGCCCAGATCATTATTGATAAGCACTCCTTACCGATAGCAGTACATAGTAATACCTTTAGCATTACATCCAACAATGAAAGAAATGGCTTATGGCGTATTATCATCATGCAGGATATTACAGGAAAGATCAAACTGCAAGAGAAAATAGAGAGTACAGGGCTAAGTAAGGATATTTTAACAGGGCTTCCTATGAAGCATCATATGACAGGAAAATTACTTTCAACAATACTGAGAACATCACAAAACAAAGAGGAGTCTGCTCTGGGTATGCTGGGGATAGAGAACTACCATAGGTTACAAGCAATCTATGGTACGGATAAGATTGATTTTATCTTGAAAATGATCGTTGAAAGTATTGCTAGAGATATGACAGAAGATGAGACACTCTATCGATTTGATAATGACAGCTTTGCCATTATCTTTGAAAAAATACAGAATGTGAATAAGCTGGAAAGAAGATTGAAACACTTTGAAATATCGATAAAGAACATTCTCTCAAGTGAGGGTATGGAGTCAGAGATACTTACAGGGTTCTCTCTCATTACCAAGCCATATCCAACAGTAGAGGAAGTGATCAATAGCTGCCTTAGTTCTCTTTATGGCAATGGTACTAAAATATCTATGGTGAAGGCAGATGCAAAACAAGGTGTAAGTAAATATAAAGAAGGTGCCTACACACCACCAAAAAAACTAGGAAAAAGAGATTTTGAGCATGCTATTCAAAACAATGATTTCTTTTTCTTTTACCAACCAATCTATGAATTAAACAAAGATAAACTTATCGGTGTAGAAGTACTTACGCGCTTGAATTATCAAAAAGAAGGATTGATCTTTCCTGATATATTTTTACAGCAGGCAATAGAGTGCAATATGATGACAGAAGTTACTTCTCACCTTCTTGATCATGTGCTTTCCCAAAAAAGATTTTGGTCGACACAGATGAATGAAGACCTTGACACAACGATCAATCTAAGCCTCTCGGATATCCATTCCAGTGTGTTTACCGAGGCATTGGAAAAAAAGATCATAGAGTATGAGGTCAACCCTGCGACTATTACTATCGACATCTCAGAAGAGATATTTGAAGAGGATTTCAAGGCAGTCTTTGAGGAGTGCTATATGCTTGAGAAACTAGGGGTAAAATTGGCAATAGACCATTTTGGGAAAGGAAGTGTTACACTCAAAAATTTAGCGGTACTTCCTCTCCATGCGATCAAAATAGATGGGTCAATCATTGAAGGAGTGGAGATAGAAGAGGAGAGGGTGAGATTAGTATCAGGTATGATCTCCATGGGAAGAAAATTGGGCTTGGAAGTGGGGGCTACATTTGTGGATTCTAGAGCAGTAAAAATCGTATTGGGTAGAGTGGGATGTAACTTTGCACAAGGAAACTATCTAGGAAAAGCAGTACCGGCATTTGAGATTACGGATCTGATAAATAGTGCATAAGTGGATGCCTGGATGTGATAGTTCTTCTGTAGCACGATAGGTTATCCTGGATGATCTGACAAATACAGTATGTAGGTCGATACGGTAAGAGGACGATCCAAAGAGTAAAAAGAATAAAATCTACAAAGTTATATTTTTTAATATATACTTAACCGAAAATCTGCTATATTAACGCATATATAGGTTATAAGCAAGGATTTTTGATGCAAGGTCAAGTTGTGATAGTGGAGGAGCAGGGTCGGATCGATAAGCTACTCTCAGGCATACTTGGCAAAAGCAGAAATCAGGTTGAGAAATTGATCCGGGAAGGTTTGGTCGAGGTAGAGGGTAGTGTGATTACCAAACCAAGCTACAGATTGGTTGCCGGAAATCATATTCGCTACCGTTACAGAGAAGCAGCACCTACGAAGAAAGTGATGATTGATTTTGAGGTAGCGGTACTTTATGAGGATGAAGATCTACTCATCATCAATAAGCCAAGCGGTCTGGTGGTACACCCCGCACCTTCAGTCAAAGAGCCTACACTGGTAGACTGGTTGATACATCGTGGTATCTCTCTCTCCACCATCTCTGGAGAAGAGCGTCATGGGATCGTACATCGTATCGATAAGGAGACCACCGGCGCATTGGTGGTCGCCAAGAACAATGAGACCCATCATGCACTGAGCAAGCAGCTACAGGATAAGAGTATGGGCCGGTATTATCTGGCACTGATCGATCTTCCACTCAAAACAGACCGACAGGTAGTGAAGCCGATCTTTAGAAACCCTCATAACCGTCTCAAAATGGCAGTCATAGAGGGAGGCAGAGAGGCAAAGACAGAGTTTATCGGCATCGCTGAAGGCAGTAACGGTACAGCCCTTGTCGCAGCCAAACTCTATACAGGCAGAACCCATCAGATCAGGGTGCATCTGGAGAGTTTGGGGAGACATATCTTGGGTGATGAGCTGTATGGATTCAAGGCTAAAAAAGGCAAGATCCCCAGAGTGTATCTGCATGCCTATATGCTTTATCTTACCCATCCTAGAACAGGAGAGAGAGTAGAGGTGTTTGCACCGCTTTTTGATGATATGCGTATGTATATAGAGAAATATTTTAATAAAGGAGAGATAGATGAGAAGATTCAACAAGATCAGCTTCAAAAGCATTTTATGGATGCTGACTATACTACTTAGCGGGTGTTCAACGCAAGGTATACTGGCAATCGGTAGTGATAAGACCTTGCCAAAGATCATACACGTGAAGCATATCGTTGGTAAGAGCAGCGTGGGATTTGAATGGCCTGCGATCAAAGACAGCAGAGTCAAAGGGATCAAGATCTATAGAGCGATTCCTCAGAATACCAAAGATCAGAGATATACAAAGATTGCTACGATTGATGACAGGTATGCGACACATTTTGTGGATCGAAGGATTGCACCCAACCAGACCTATCTTTATACATTTACTACCTACAGTATACTCAAAGAGTCTCTTCCTGGTAGAGTGATCAAAGTACAGACACAAGAAGCATTTGAAGCAGTGAGCTTTATCAAAACCTATACCAGTGATATGGGTGTGGTCAAGATACTCTGGAACCCTCATCCGAGCCCAGAGATCTCTGGCTATATCATAGAGAGAAAAGTCTCTGGAGGCAAGTGGAAGTATCTGGCTACGATCAGAGGTAGACTCATGCCTGAATATATTGATAAGTCTGCTGCCATAGGATATACCTATGCCTATCGTGTGGTGGCACGCAGTAGTGGTGGTGTCAGAGCATTGCCAAGTGAAGCCTCCCAGATCACCGTGAAGTAGAGGAGAGAAGCAGTGCCGCATATCAAAGTCAAAATATTTGAGACAGAAAGACTGGATCACTTGATCCGTCGAAGTCCTCATTTTACATTTCGTGCGGTTGATCTGCGTGATCAGCATGAGATGCTGGGGGTCTCCTATGCGGATGAGCTCTTTATGCTGGAGCTCAAGCCCAAAGGCAATGCACTACAGATCAAACCTGACAGTATCAGCAGACCATTGGATGTCAATAAGGTCAAGCGTGTGTTAGGACTGTTGGTCAATGAGCTTGACCTGGAAGTGTTGCACTCCAATATTGCTATTTCTGTTAGCAAACCTGCCTTAGCAGAAAGATACAATAAAAAGATCAGAGATTTTGAAGACCCGCAATTTAGCCATGAGAAGATCGCTATTGAGGTAGGTTTTGGCAGTGGAAGGCATCTACTTTATCAGGCTCAGCAGCATCCGGACACACTCTATATCGGGATAGAGATACATACGCCTTCTGCACAGCAGGTACTCAAGCAGATCGCACTACAAGGCTTGGAAAATGTCTGGGTGGTCAACTATGATGCCAGACTTCTTCTGGAGATGATGCCTTCCAATAGCTGTACACATATCTATGTGCACTTTCCGGTACCTTGGGACAAGAAGCCACATCGTAGAGTGATCAGTGAGAACTTTTTGAGAGAGTCGCTACGCGTATTGGAAGTAGAGGGAGAGCTGGAGCTTCGTACAGACAGCGACAACTATTATCTCCATGCATTGGAGACTTTCAGTTTGCCTCCCAAGATCGACTTTAAGGTTGAAAAGAACAGGGATCTCCCTATCGTCAGCAAGTATGAGGATCGTTGGCGTGCACAAGAGAAGGATATCTATACCCTCACTGTGACAGCCAGAGAAGACTCTTTAGAAAAGAATCGTGCGTATGACTTTATCTTTGAGACGATACAGGTGCCAAATTTGGTAGATCTGCCTACGGAGGCACTGGTGGCATCAGAGTATTTTATACATTTTGAACGTCAGTACCAGATCGTCGGAGAAGACAGTCGGATGGTACGTTGTGCGTTCGGAAGCTTTGATAAACCAGAGCATAAATATCTACTACAGCAAGGAAATCAGGTAGTGTACTATCCTCAAAATCCCGTGAAAACAGAGGTCAATCACCTCGCACATCAACAGATAGGAGCGTTACTCTATGGCTAATATTATTTCAGCATCACACCTGACACTGGGGTATAGCAATAATGATGCAGATATCATCAAAAATGCAAACTTCAAAATCAAAAAAGGTGACTTTGTCTTTATCACCGGCCCTAGTGGTAGTGGTAAGTCCACACTGCTTAGATCTTTTTATGGACAGCTCAAACCCAAGAGTGGTAACCTACTTGTCGGTGCACAGGATATGAACAAGATCAGCAAAAAAAAGCTACAGGAGTTGCGTACCCACTTTGGAATCATCTTTCAGGACTATAAACTGATCAATGAGTGGAGTGTTGCTAAAAATGTGGTCTTGCCACTGATCATCGCAGGGTACAATACTGATGTTCAGGAGACACAGGCAAAGCGGCTGCTCAAGCATGTCAAGCTTTCAGAGCATGCAGACAGACTGCCTCTGGAGCTTAGTGGTGGAGAACAACAACGGATAGGCGTGGCAAGGGCATTGGCCAAAAACCCCACGCTTATCCTGGCAGATGAGCCTACCGGAAACCTGGATGAGTACTCCTCCAATGTGATCTGGGATCTGATGGAGAATGCTAATGAACAGCTGGATGCGACGGTAGTGGTGGTGACACACAGGATCCCCAATATCTTTAGCATCCCCTACAGACATCTTATTATTGAAAACAAGGGTATCTATGAAGTACATTAAAGAGCATATCATGTTTATCTTTCCGATGCTGGCGATACTGCTTGGTATCGAGTCGTTTATTGTTTTTGACCGTATGAGCCAAAATTATGAACAGGAACTCAAAGCAGACTACTCGATGTTGGTGCTGGCCAATACCTCTATGGATCTGGCAGCATTCAAGCAACTTGATGGCAGTATCAGTGCGATAGACAGTATAGAAAAACGATCCATCGTAGAAGAGATGGTACAGGGGATGAGTGGCATCTCTGCAGAAGATATTATGCAGGCACTTCCTCATTTTTATACGGTACATCTGGGAAACTATCTCGACACGCAAGCAATCGAACAGATCAAAAACAGGCTGGTTGCTTCTGAAAATATCAAAAAAGTGGAGACATTTGATAAGAGCCACAATGCGAGTTATAACCTTTTTGTCTTTATCAAGATCGTACTCTGGACCTTTGTTGGGTTTATGACATTGACCAGTCTTTTTCTGGTAATTAAGCAGATGGAGATATGGCAGTACTCGCACAAAGAGCGTATGCAGGTGATGGAGATATTTGGTGCTTCTACCATGCTGAAAAGTGGTATTCTTTTTAAGCGGGCTACGATTGATGCTATTATTGCAACGATGATCACCAGTGGGCTTTTTGCCTTTTTACGGTTTATCTGGGTCCATAAAAGTAATATAGAGATGCTCATGCAAAAAGAGGCGTTGCTTTTTGCTTATAAAGATATAGCGATACTGGGTGGTATCGCGATGCTGATCGTCGTGACATCCGTGATCATGGTTGTGGTAGGCAGTAAGGAGAATAAGCTTTGATAAGGATTGTATGGCTCTCCTTGCTCTTTGCTTCTTTGGCTTTTTCTGCCAAGCAGACAAAGATCAAAAGTCTCTGGCAAAAGAGCTCTGGTTCTACACGTAGTCAGATCAACTCAAGCAGAAAAGACCTGACCCAAACGGACAAAAAACAGAAACAGTTGAATCAGCATCTTTCTAAAATAGCCCGGTCTATACTCAAGGCAGAAAAAGACAATAGGGCATTGGCTAAAGTACTCAAGTCCTTGGCAAAAGATAAAGAAACCAATGAAGAGAAATACAGTGTAGCCAAAAAGAAGATCGATGCATTTAAAGGCAAGATCGAGACTTTAGACAATACAATCAAAAAACAAAATAGCCATTTTGTGAATCTATTGATAGACCAGTTTTCTTTGATGATCGTGATGAATAAGATGGAGAAGAAAACAGTAGATTCCGTGATGATGAGAGAGATCTATGAAACCTATAAAGAGAAAAATACGCAAGGGCTCAATACGCTCAAGGCAAAAATAAGCAGTAGTATTAAGAAGAAGAAAGAGGCAGTAGGATATCAAAAGAAGATAGAGAGAAGTATCTCAAAGATCAGTAAAAAACGAGAAGCCTATATCAAGAAAAAGCAGCAGAAAGAGAAGTTGCTAAAAAAGTTGGCAGCAGATGAATCCTCCTATCGCAAAAATATCAAAGAGTTGATGAAGAAACAATCTATGATACGCAGTACACTGGCTAACCTGAATATCATTCGTAAAGAGGAGATATCTAAGGAGAGAGCACTGGAGAAAGCCAGACAAACAGAGATCAATCGTAGAGCAAGTGTACGAAGTAGGGCAAGAGATAGTACAGAGGGACATATCTCTGCAAAAGCTTTTTCAAGCAGTGAAAATGTAAAGCAGGTGGGAAGCTCTTATCATAGGGACAAGATCTATAGATATCGAGGGGCAAAGACCATCTCTCCACTTAAGCATGCACGGGTGGTCAAGAGTTTTGGAACGTATGTCGATCCCATCTATAAAATGAAGATATTTAATGAATCTGTTACCCTTAAAGCACCCCAAAGTAATGCAAAGGTACGCAATGTCCTGAATGGCAAAGTGGTCTTTGCAGGACAAAACAGTATGCTGGGCAAAGTCATTGTGGTGGCACATGGAGGGAAATTGCATACGGTCTATGCTGGACTCTCCAGGATCTCACCGATCATCAAGGTAGGGAGTAGGGTGAAAAAGGGTGCAGTGATAGGTAAGATCAAACGAAAATTGATCTTTGAGGCAACAAAGAACTCAAAGTATATCAACCCTATCAGGCTGATACGGCTTTAAGGTATGCTTTTAGAGAAGCCTCTAATAGAACCTATGGATCTCTTCCATGATATTGCTAAACTCAATGTCATTGCCTGCCTCTTTGAGAAAGGCAACCAGATAGTCTTCTGAGGCTTCTACGCCTTTATCTTTCTCTATCTCTAGGAGTTTGCTATAGAGATCTGAGATAACCTCAATAACATGTTTGGAAACATCTTTTCTGGCGGCATGGTAGCCGATGATCTCACCTGTATCAGTATCTTTTCTGGATTCAAACTCAGTAAAGATCCAGTAGTATCTCCCATCTTTTGCAAGATTTTTTACCACGGCATTGATATTTTTTCCTTGAGAGATCGTTTCCCAGAGAAGCTTGAAGACAACTTTGGGCATATCAGGATGACGAACAATATTATGGGACTTACCTATGAGCTCTTCCATACTGTATCCACTCACCTCTATGAAATAGTCGTTGGCAAAGGTTATTCTACCTTTCTCATCTGTTTCACTCACGATATAGCGTTTGGGGTCAAGGATGATCTCTTCATCGATCGGTGTTGGTTTGGTCATCTTATATCCTTCCATTGAGTAGTTTGATCAGTGCATCCGAGACTTTGTTAAAAGGCATGACCCTCTTACCATTGTATTGCTTGGAAAACTTTTCTGCTTCTCGTTTAGTTTTGAATGCTGGCAGATCATCTCCTGCAGGAGAAGTTGTAGCGTTTGCACCATAGACAAAGTATGCTTCCTCTGCATTGATAGGCTCCAGCGTACTGAAGTCAGTGACGACTATCTTGGAGAAATCCCTTTCGCTTTTGACGCCTACATCATACCATTTACCTGGTCTGAAATAGAATTCAAACAGTGACTTGGGACTACAGAAATAGACGGTCTTCCCACCCCGTGTCTCTATCTTTGCTACCCACTTTGGATCTTTGTAGACCGGTATCTGTCTGACCAGACAAGTGGTGTTCTTGTCAAAGTTTAGAAAGTATTTCTTCCCTACATTAAAAGGGGTCATAGGGGCCTCTGCCCATGTAAAAGAGGCAGTAAGTATACACAGTAGCAATAATCGTTTCATTTGAAACTCCTTATACGAGGTCTTTTTTCTTAAATACGGCAAATCCGAGAAATGCAAAAAGCAATCCTACCACAACAGGGTAAATGATAGAGATAGCGACAAAGAGGCTCTGGCTCATCATATCGAGGATGTAAAATGCTACCGGTCCCATGACCGTTAGTTCAGGATCAAAGAGTGAAATAGCAGCCACCCTAAATATCTCCATAGGGTTTGCCATGGCGATACCAATGATCAGTCCTGTATTCATACGCTGCTGCATCATGAGTGAGATCAGTGCGATATCGATAAATGCCAACAGGAAGATCCAGACGAAAAAGGAGATACCCAGTGCCATCTCAGAGGACTTGACGATCGAAGAGACGAAAAAGGCGATCCCTAAAAAGGCAGAGCTCATCGCAAAGAGCAAGCCAGTATAGAGGAAAAAGATCTCCCATGGTACAGAAGCCCCCTTAAACATACCGTAGACAATAGCAAAGAACATCGCCATAAATACAGGTAAAAAGACAGTAATAAAACGTCCAAAGACCTTGCCCCAGTAGTACTGTCCTAAAGAGATAGGAAAGGAGAGCATATACTCCAGAATATGGCTATCACGATCTCCAGAGATTGAACGCACAGTGGTCACTAGGATAAAGATAGGCAAGATTACGATGGTAACCTGAATATACATCAGTAGTAGTCGGCTCAGTCCAGAGAAGCCCATCACCTGAGACTCAGTGATCCCAGCGATGAAAAAGAGAGCGATTAGCCCGCCAAAGACGATGGAATAGACGATAAACCAGTTGGCTCGTATGGATTCTTTGAGATCCAGATAGGCGATGAGGAGTAGATTTTTCATTGTAACTTCCTTACTTTTGCATTGTTTATCTCTTCAATTTTTTTAATTCGTGGCGCTAGTGCATTAAAACGGACGATCTCTTCGCCTGCTTTGATATCCTCTTTTTTTGCATGGGCACCAAAGCCATACGCCATAGGAGTGATATTGTTGGTATCATAATAAGCGGTTCTGGCATCGATCCATTTGCCTGTCTTGATATCAGTGATCCAGATCTTTGCCTCTTTTTGCCAAGGGATTTGCTCATCCTCAAACCAGAGCGTGACACAGCCAATATCATCGAACATATAACTGCGTCCAGATTTGGGGTTGATCACCTGTACCGCATGGTGTCGATCACTGGTGACCATCTTGCATCGTTCACACATATCTCTGTCCCAGTGGACATCATGCAGGGCAGTTTTATCCTTGGGTTTGCCTCCACATGCGGACAAAAGCAGAAGCAACAGCGTAAAAAGGAGTGCTCTAGCAGGGTACATCAGAGACGACCTTTCCCATATCCATATAGATCTCACGGTTGACGATATCCTGCACCTCTTCGATACGGTGTGTGACAAAAAGTGCGAGTTTATCTCTCTCATTCTCTTTGATGAGTCGGTAGAAGTCATCTCTGGCTTTGGGGTCGAGATTGGCGGTGGGCTCATCGTAGATGATGATGTCACTTTGTTTGGCTAGTGAGATGGCGATGAGAAGCTTTTGCTTCATACCACCAGAGAGTTTGAAAAAAGACTTACCCAGATTGGCTTTGATATCCAGTTTCATCTCATTGGCATAGTAATAGATCTTCTCTTTGTCTATACCTGCACTTTTGCATACATAACTAATAAGCTCAGCGATACTGAGTTTGATCGGTGGTGGGAGCTGTGGTACGAAACTGATATGTTGGAGTACCTCTGTACGGTGCTTGATAGGATTGAGTCCATTGATCGTGACTTTACCGTCAGTAGGGTGATAATATCCCATGATAGAGCGGATCAATGTGGTCTTACCTGCACCATTGGCTCCCATGAGAGCCACTGCATCCCCGAGTTTGAAGTCCAATGTCACACTGTCCAGTGAGCGTGTCTTTTCAAATATTTTGGTCAATTCTTTAATCTGTATCATTATACTAAACTCTTCAATCTAAAGTCAAACTTGAGTGCATCTGCATGACAGACATCAATACAGCGTCCGCAGAGGGTACAGTCCGCACCCGTAATGTAGGCAGTCTTGATTTCTTTCTCATCGATCTGTTTTTTGTACTTTGCTTTGGTGATCTCCAGTACTTGATTTTCGAAGCAGACATCATGGCAGACCATACAGCTGTCACAGTTGTCATTCCACTCGATACGCAGAGCAGAGACTTTACCGATCAGGCCGTATGTCGTACCGATAGGGCAGATGTAGGTACACCATGCTCTTCGGGAGACAAACACTTCCAGCAAAAATACTAATACTACCCAGATCAATGCCAAACTCCAACCATAGGCGATGGCACGGCTCAGGATACCTACCACATTAAAGGTTTCAAAGACCAGATAGCCACTTGAGGCGGACAGTATCAGAAAAATAGCCCAAAATATATAGCGTACACGGTGGTCGAATTTGATGTTTTTGATAATCTTTTTACGTACTAGGGTATTGTGCCATTTTTCACCTATTTCTGAGAGGATACCATAGGGGCAGACCCAGGCACAGTAACTTTTACCTCCTACAAGAAGGTAAAAGAGTGAGATGGTACTGACACCAATGATAATATTAATATGTAAATGATGTTCGGCTAAGAACATTTCTAGTGTAGTAAATGGATCAATCAGGTGAAACCCAAGAAATCTGGAACCGTTGAGTGTACCTTCGAGTGTCTGAATATCGATTGAAAAAGAGAGAAAGAAAAGTAGATGAATTGCTATCACTAGTATCCATCTTTTGGATCGATAGCTTAAAATTTTCTTTCCCTCTTTTGTAGTATTGAAAAAGGTGGACCATAAGGTAGATTTCTTAATGGTCTCTCTATTGTTATACTTGTCCATGCTACGCTTCCTTTATCTGGCTTATATTTTATTTTTTGCGTCTGCTTCAGCTTGTGCTTTGGCTCTGGCAGGGAATTCACCTATCTCATCAGCAAAGTGTCTAAGATCTTCTTTTGATAATGGTATCAATAGGCCTTTCATGACGACATTCTCTTTTCTACCGGATTTGAAGTCATCAAGCTTTTTGAAGAGTACATCGGCACTCTGTCCAATCAGTTTAGGACCCATCATTGGCTTGCCATTTTGGAATCCTGATCCGTTAACACCATGGCAGGAGGCACATTTGTTTTTATAGGCTTGGCTCACTTTGAATGCACCTGCATTTCCAGCCTTATCTCTGAGTGCTTTGAGCTTGTCATTCTCTTTTTGTCTGTCATCTTTCTCTTTGGTCTTTACTGTGGCAGCATTACCCTTGTTACCTATGTTGGCAATCACCTTGCCATGTTCACCACCATTATATGGACCACCTTTAGAGGCTACCCACCCCGCTGCTCCCAAGATGATCAATACAAAAATCCCTACAATCGCATTTTTCATTATTTTCTCTCCCTTATCTTATTTACTTCTTTGTTGAACTCATAAATCTCATCTGCCAGCACACGAATCTCATCATCACTCATCATGTGAATAAGATCATCCATGAGAGGATTGGATTTTTTACCACTTTTGAACTCTGTTATCTTGTCATAGATATAGTTAGAGTCTCTGCTGAGCAGAGAGGGGCCTATAATACCGTTGGCATAATCATCGTGACACGCAGAACATTTGATTCTAAATGTGGTGCTTAGACGCTTGACCAGCAGTTCGATCTCTACATGCTCATAAGGGCTTCGGATATGGATATTGGCATCGACCTTGGTTCGAGGTCTTACTTTGACAGCCGCGTCTTTATTGGCAGGCTGGGATTTGAGATCATACTCACTTTTGACATTGTAGTCATAATAATAAGAGCTATTTTTGTCTCCAGTTTTTGCTTTTGCCTCTACTTTGATCTCTTGGGCATTTTGATTGGCGACAACCTCTATCTTTGGTGTTGCATCTGCGACAGTTTTATCTGCTTTGGCTGTACTCTTTCCCTGTGCACTTTTGTCTCCGCATCCAGATAGGCAGAGTGCTATCGTCAAAGCAGCGGCCAAGGTAAAGTATCTTTTATATAGTTGCATCATTATTTCCTTTTAGCTTTTTGTATCATAGTATTCTTTATAGGTGACTCTGGGTTTGATCACAATCGATGGTACGGAAGTGGGGCACACTTCTTGACATGCACCACATCCGATACATCCATCATAGATCTCTGGCCGCTGTCCTCCTTGGGCATCCTTGACCATAGCGATGGCACTCATGGGGATCGGGATAGGGCAAATATCTGCACAGAGCGTACATTGTTTACCTGTGTATCCTGCAAATTTTTCCAGTAGTTTTAATTCTAGTTCTGTGACATTTCTTGTGCCATCAATGAATTGCTTCATTTGGAGATCATAGCCCTCAGGTACAGGTGTTTTGGAGATCGCCAGACAGGTGTCAGGAAATTCCAGTACGGCGATTCCCATATGGATATCCTCTGCTTTTTCACAGCTATGATCGAGTGCCCCACTGGGGCATGCAAGTACACAAGGCACAGCATTACAGGCAAAGCAGCCTCTGATGTTGGCATCGATATAGGGTGTGCCTATGCCATGTCCATGCCCGATATCTGCTAACGTAATAGAGTGGTAAGGGCAGACCTGAAGACACTGACCACACTTGATACAGAGTGCAAGGAATTCTTTCTCATCTACTGCCCCTGGAGGGCGTAGTCTATTCTCGGCTTTGAGAGCGAGAGGACTTGCGATATAGCCTCCTGCCAGAACAGCACCTAAGACTCCCAGTGTGGAGTATTTGATAAAGTCCCTTTTTGCTGGTTCAAATTTCGCCATGATTATTCTCTCCTTGTTTGATACTTACTTTTGGTTGCTCATCTGCCATAAGGAAAAGTGGCTTGGTAAAAGGTGCCAGTTTTGCTAAAAAATTCAGCAGTGAGATAACAGGTGAAGCGTAAAAAAACTTCACATCGGGATTGTAGACCCAGAGCTGGTCTGCATATTGGTAGACTTTGTGCGGTGTGTCCCCAATGTTGTCTCCATCCTTATCGAAACCCTCATACTTATCCCAATAGTTACCTAGGATCTCGTTTTCGTTGGTTTTGCTGCCTCTGCTGTCATTGACGATATCCTCGATATTGCCTATGATGACATTGTCTCTAATGATATTATTCTCACTGAGAGAGTGGAAATGCAGTGCCTCTGCATTATACAATACTTTGTTGCCAATGATCCAGTTGTGGGTATCTGGCTCGAAAGGGGAGCGGTCGATATACATCCCCTGGGCACAGTAGAGTACAGTATTGTTCTTGAGCGTAAAATTGGAAGCATCCTTGAGCCCGATACCCATCCCTGTGGCACCTTGAGAACTTTTGATGACATTTCCTGTTGCAATGGTGTCTTGCGAATACATAAAGAAGATACCTACGGAGTTATACCTATAGTGGTTATTTCGGACAATATTTTTACCTGCGTACATAAAATGCAGTGAATATCGGCAGTGCTCGCCTTCATTCTCTTCGATGGTATTGCCATGAGAGTACCAAACCACCATATCTCTGGACTTTGTGAGCAGGTTATGTTTGATGATATTGTCATTGCTATACCAGAGCCGCAGTCCATCTCCGCGAAGTCCCAGGTCCATATCTTTAGATCTTATAAAATTATCTTTCACGATCGAGTTGTTGACCATCTGCATATCGATACCGAAGAGGCAGTCATCTATCTTGCATCCACTGATCTCATTTTGCTTTCCGTCAGAAAGCTTTATGGCGGCATCTAGATTTTCATGGCGATCACCGCTGCCTATGATCTGTAGGTTTTTAAGGGTAATAAATGAACCCTTAGCGATGATCACTGTACCGTTGCCTTCACCGTCGATGATGACCCCATCCTCTTTTCCAATGATGGAAAGGGGTTTGTCTATCACAATACTGCCCTTGTAGACGCCAGCAGGAAGTTTGAGTATAGAGCCTGCGGGTGCATTGTCTATGGCATCTTGCAATACATTTGCATTGAGGAAACTTAACAATGTGAAAAGAATCATACATGCTTTCATCAACGTTTACC
>Ga0256827_10001358_pt1 | contig 15634 bp, 11 predicted proteins | sample CV84metaG_FD_185977 | JGI IMG/M metagenome (GOLD analysis project Ga0256827, IMG submission 185977) | Hydrothermal vent microbial communities from East Pacific Rise, Pacific Ocean - CV84 | ecosystem: Environmental > Aquatic > Marine > Hydrothermal vents | place: Pacific Ocean: East Pacific Rise... | reverse complement strand
AATTGCCCACAAGCAGCACTTATATCTATCCCTTTTGAATCACGTATAGTACATAAAAGACCATGTTTTATAAGGTATTCTTGGAATGCAAACATATCTTTGTATTCTGGCCTTTGATATGGTGTTCCTGGATAAGGATTAAAGTAAATAAGGTTTACTTTTGCTTTTATATCACTAAGCAGTTTTACTAGTTTTTTAGCACTTGTCAAATCATCATTTTTATCTTTTATAACAAGGTATTCAAACATGACACGTTTACGAGTATCTATAGGAAAGCGTTTTATAGCCTCGATAATTGAGTTTATGTTATGAGCTTTATTCATAGGTATGAGTTCACTTCTTAGTTTATCATCAACTGCATGAAGTGATATAGCTATATGTACACCAAGATCCATTTCACCTAGTTTATCTATCTTTGTACTTAGTCCGCTTGTGCTAACTGTTTGTCTTTTTCCACCTATGCAAAGACCTTCTTCTTCTTTAAATATTTCTATTGCTTTTGTTAGGTTTGTTAGGTTGTCTAGTGGTTCACCCATTCCCATATAAACTATATTTATTTTTCTATTGTGTTTGTGATTATTGTCTTTTTTAAGTGTAACAACTTGGGATATAATCTCTCCTGCACTAAGATCTCTTGTAAAACCACCTTTTGCTGTTAAACAAAATGTACATCCAACTTTACAACCAACTTGAGATGAAACACAAATAGTATATTTTGCTTCTTGGACAAGTTTGCCAGATTCATCATATTGGTCATCTTTCATTTTAAGCCAAACAGCTTCCATTGTTTTGCCATCTTGCAGTTCTAAAAGATATTTGATAGTTCCATCATTAGATTTCTCTTTTTTTACAATTTTTAAAGGGTTAACAAGATATTTTTCTTCAAGTTCCTCTTTTAAAGATTTTGGAATATTTTTCATATCTTCATAACTATTTACATATTGATGATATAACCAGCTATATATTTGCTTTGCTCTAAAAGATGGTTTAACTATCTCTTGTAACTCTTGTAAAGTGAAATCCATTAAGGATGGTTTTAAACTATTCATCTTTTTGTTAGTTCCTTTATTCTTTTATTTATATGAGCTTTAAGTAATTCTTTTGCTCTATTGTGGTTTTTGATAAAATCATTATGGGCATTTTTATCTGTATAGTTTGTTATACAAAATACTCCACCAGCAGGTATATTAAACTCTTGTGCAACAGATAAAACAGCAAAAAATTCCATATTTTCTATGCTAACGCCAATATTTAAAAATTTATTAGTTAGTTCTTTATTTGTAGATATATAATTTGAAGAATTAACAATCTTATCTTTAGTGTTAGATGTGTTAGTGCTTATGACATTTTCAAGTGGTGTGTAGGCATCATCTTTAAGAAAAGCCAGTTCAATATTTGCTGCAGTTTTACTTTCGATTATATCAAAAACATCATCTTCTCCATAACTACCTGCAGTTCCTACAAATAGTAAAAATTCTGGTTTATCAAATAAACAAAGTCTTGTTAAGTTCATTGTTGTTTCTATAAGTCCAACACCCATTGGAGTTGCAAATTCAAATGTTTCGTTATTTCCTGCACATATTATCATATAGACTGCTTTTTTATTTAAAGTCTTACAGGGATGTTGTTTTCATCCAAGTAATGTTTTAAATCCATTATATCTATCTCTTTGTAGTGAAATATACTAGCAGCGAGTGCTGCATCTGCTCCAGCTTCAAATGCTTCTTTTATATGTTGCATAGTCCCTGCTCCACCGCTTGCTATAACTGGAACATTTACAGCTTCACTTATCTCTTGGGTTATATTTAATTCAAATCCAGCTTTAGTTCCATCTGCATCCATTGATGTTAAAAGTATCTCTCCACTACCTCTTTGTACAACTTCTTTTGCCCATTCAAGTGCATCTATACCGGTATCTACTCTGCCGCCATTTAAAAACACATGATAATTACCTTTAGGCATTCTTTTAACATCTATAGCTGTGACTATACATTGAGAACCAAATCTTTTTGCACCTTCGTCTATAAGTTCTGGTCTTTTTATTGCTGCTGAATTTACGCTAACTTTATCACATCCAACATTTAATAGTTTATATATATCTTCAAGTTTACGTATCCCACCACCAACAGTTAAAGGGATAAATATTTCGCGAGCTACTTGAGCTACTATATCAACAATAGTGTCTCTATCGTCAGATGATGCTGTTATATCTAAAAATGTTAGTTCATCAGCACCCTCTTCGTTATATCGTCGAGCTACTTCTACAGGATTACCAGCATCTTTTAAACCTACAAAATTAACACCTTTTACAACTCTTCCATCTTTAACATCTAAACATGGAATAATTCTTTTTGCAAAATAGTTCATCTTAGAAATTACCTTATTAAAATATTTTGAATTATACACTTTTACTCTTATAATTAAATTTGTGTTTCACGTGAAACATTTTTTAAAGTATTTAAGTGTAATTGTGTAGATTTGATAAAAATAGGATAAATTTATATTTTTTATTTATATATTACCTTTATATAAGAAACATTTGATTATACTTGTCCTTATGAGTATAGAAAGCGTTGTAGCAAAAAAGAAGTTTGGACAAAACTTTCTAAAAGACCAATCAGTTTTAAGAAAAATCGTCGAAGCGATGCCCAAAAATGAAAATAAGATCGTTGAAATTGGGCCTGGCTTAGGTGATTTGACTAAATTTTTAGTTGATGTCAAAAGTGTAGAAGCTTTTGAGGTAGATACCGATTTGTGTAAACTGTTACAGAATACATTTAAAGAAGAGATCGATACCAAGCGACTCCATATAAACTGTGGGGATGTGTTGCAAGCTTGGCAGAGCACTTTAGTAGATGAACCGTATGACTTAGTGGCGAATTTGCCCTACTATATAGCTACGAATATTATACTTAAAGCACTCGCAGATCCAATGTGTAAAAATATACTTGTAATGGTACAGTTAGAAGTTGCGGAAAAATTTTGTGCTTCATCAGGTGAAAAAGTATTTGGTTCTTTGGGCATAATAACTCAGAGTGTAGGAACAGCTAAAATAATAGTAAAAGTTCCACCAACAGCTTTTGATCCTCAGCCAAAGATTGATTCTGCTGTTTTTCTTATAAAAAAAGATAGAGATAGAAGTGATAAAGAGTTTGAAAATATGTTAAGAGTAGCATTTACCCAACCTCGTAAGACTCTTATGAAAAACTTATCCTCAAAATATAAGAAAGATATTTTAATTGATGCTTTTGAAAAATTAGAGCTTACTTTAACTATTCGACCTCATCAGCTTGACACTAAGGACTATCACCAACTCTATAAAATGATATAAAAAAGGAGTTTGGATGGCAGAAGAAAATCAAGGGAATGCGAAAGCATCTCAAGAACAGACTAGACCAAATAATAATCGTAGACAAAACAATAATCGTAAGCCAAATAATAATGGTAATCAAAATTCTGGTGCAAAATCAAACAATAATAATAAAAATAAGAATAGAAATCGTCATCGTAGACAACCTACTCCGACAGATGAAAATTTAAAATCTTTTGTTTTTAAAAATCAAGATGCACATAAACAAAGACTTAATCCTCATTATAAGCTAGATTTAAATTCTAAATCAAAAATACGTATAACTCCACTTGGTGGACTTGGTGAGATTGGTGGAAATATAGCTGTATTTGAAACAGAAAAAGAGGCTATACTTATAGATGTTGGTATGAGTTTTCCAGATGAGACCATGCATGGTGTTGATATTTTAGTGCCAGATTTTTCATATATTCGTGAAATTAGAAAAAAAATAGTTGGTATTATTATCACTCATGCTCATGAAGATCATATAGGTGCTATGCCTTACCTTTTTAAAGAGATGCAGTTTCCTGTTTATGGAACACCTCTTCCTTTAGCTATGATTGGAAATAAGTTTGATGAACATCACTTAAAAGAGTATAAAAAATATTTCAATCCTATAATAAAACGTCAAGTATATAAAATAGGGAATGATTTTGAGGTTGAGTGGATGCATATGACTCACTCTATACTTGATTCATCATCGTTGGCTATAACGACTGATGCTGGTACTATTATACATACTGGTGATTTTAAGATAGATCATACTCCTGTTGATGGCTATACTGCAGATTTACATAGGCTTGCATACTATGGTGATAAAGGTGTATTGTGTCTTTTGAGTGATTCAACTAATTCACATAATCCAATCGCTACTCCATCTGAATTAAGTGTTGCACCAGCTCTTGATCGTGTATTTAGTAAAGCAGAAGGTAGAGTTCTTTTATCTACATTTAGTTCAAATATTCATCGTGTATATCAAGCTATACAGTATGGTATGAAGTATGGTCGTAAGGTGTGTGTTATTGGTCGTTCAATGGAGAGAAATATAGAGATTGCAATGCAATATGATTATATAAAATTTCCTAAAAATATTTTTGTTGATGCAGATGAAGTGGCACGTATGAATGATAAAGATGTACTTATAGTTACTACAGGTTCACAAGGGGAAGCTAACTCTGCATTATTTAGAATGAGTATAGGAGAGCATAGACATATAAAGATAAAACCGACAGATTTGATAGTTCTATCTTCTCGTGCTATACCTGGGAATGAGGGAAGTATCTCTGCAATGTTAAATCATTTGCAACGTGCAGGTGCTAAGGTAGCCATGGATAAAGATATACACGTATCTGGGCATGCTTCTATAGAGGAGCAAAAGTTAATGCTTCGTCTTGTAAATCCTAAGTTCTTTTTACCTGTTCATGGTGAGTACAATCATGTTATGAAGCATAAAGAAACAGGTATGATGTGTGGAGTACCAGAGAGAAACATTTTACTTATGACTGATGGTGAACAGATTGAAATAGCACCAAAGTATATGAGAAAAGTAAAGACAGTAAAAACTGGTAAAACTTATATAGATAATCAAAATAATCATCAGATAGAGGATGATATAGTTCTTGATCGTCAAAAACTTGCTTCAGATGGTATTGTGATGATGGTTGCTGAAGTTAGTGAATCTGATTCTAAAATGTTAAGTAAACCTAAAGTTACAACATTTGGTATAGTTCCAGATAAACAAGATAAAGCATTTGCAAAAGAGATGGAAGATATTTTAGAAGTGTTTTTAACAAATATAAAAGGTGGTCTTATAGAAAATCCAAGAGCATTGGAAAATGATGTAAGACAAGTTGTAAGAAAACATATATATAGAAAAATGAAAAAATATCCACTTATTGTTCCTCATATTTTAGTTCATTAACACCAATAAAAGTACTTATATCTATTATAAGTACTTTTAGCTTATCCGATTCAAAATCTATTTTCATCACATCATCTTTTCAGCAAATAATTGATACTCTATCGTAAAGAAAACTTTTAAAGGTTAATTGTGGAAAAAGATATAAATTCTGAATTTGAAAATGCTGTAAAAATTATGATGCTTCATGTTGGAGAAGATCCTACAAGGGAGGGGCTTTTAGAAACTCCAAAAAGAGTGAGGAAGGCATATGAATTTATTTATGGTGGTTATAAAGAAAATCCCAAAGATATACTTACAAAAGCTTTGTTTACAAGTTCAAATGATGAGATGGTCCTTATTAAAGATATAGAGTTTTATTCAACTTGTGAACATCATTTATTACCTATTATAGGACAGGTTCATGTTGCTTATATTCCAGATGGAAAAGTTGTAGGTCTTTCTAAAATTCCTCGTGTTGTAAATGTATTTGCACGTCGTATGCAGATACAAGAGCAGCTTACAGAGCAGATAGCAGATGCAATCATGGATACTATAGCACCAAAGGGAGTTGCAGTTGTAGTTCAAGCTCGTCATATGTGCATGGAGATGAGAGGTGTTGAGAAGATCAACTCCACTACAACTTCATCTGCACTTAGAGGACTATTTAAAAAAGATGAAAAAACAAGAAGTGAATTTTTCTCGCTTATAAACTCACCAACTGGAAAAAGGTACTAGATTAAATATGCCGTTATCTTCACTTAAAGAAAGGTTAGCATCTAAAAATTATTCTGTAGCATTTGGTGAAGTTGTTAAAATAAATGCTACTGTTATTACAGCTACAGGTTTAAAAGTTAGTATTAGTGATATAGTAAAAATAGTATCACAAGATAATAATTTAGAAACTATAGGTATGGTTACAGAGATAGATGGATCAACTTTTTATATAACACCGTTCTCTTTTGTTGAAGGATTCCGTTCAAATGATAAAGTATTTTTAGATTCTACGGGATTAAATATCCCTATAGGTGAATCCCTTTTGGGACGTGTAGTTGATCCTTTCATGAGACCTATAGATGGAAAAGGAAGTATAAATAATGCATCGTTATCATCTATAATAAAAGCACCTATCGCAGCTATGAAAAGGGGTATGATAGATGAAGTTTTTAGTGTTGGAGTAAAAAGTATAGATGGTTTACTTACATGTGGCAAGGGACAAAAATTAGGTATATTTGCTGGAAGTGGAGTTGGTAAATCAACACTTATGGGGATGATAGTGCGTGGTGCAGATGCACCTATAAAAGTTGTTGCTCTTATAGGTGAGAGAGGTAGAGAAGTACCAGAATTTATAGAAAAAAATCTTGGTGGAGATCTTACAAATACAGTAATTATAGTAGCCACATCAGATGATTCTCCTTTAATGAGAAAATATGGTGCTTTTGCAGCGATGAGTGTAGCTGAGTATTTTAAAGACAAGGGAGAAGATGTTTTATTTATTATGGATTCTGTCACACGCTTTGCAATGGCTCAAAGGGAAATAGGATTGGCATTAGGAGAGCCTCCAACATCAAAAGGTTATCCTCCTTCATCATTAACACTTCTTCCTCAACTTATGGAAAGAGCTGGAAAAGAAGAAGGAAAAGGTTCTATTACTGCATTTTTTACTGTTTTGATAGAAGGTGATGATATGAGTGACCCTATAGCTGACCAATCTCGTTCTATACTGGATGGGCATATAGTATTATCTAGAGAAATGACTGACTTTGGTATTTATCCACCTATCCACATATTGAATTCTGCTTCGCGTGTCATGAATGATATTATAACAAAAGAGCATTTTTCTGCAGTTATGAAGTTTAGAAAACTTTATACATTGTTAAAAGAAAATGAAACTTTGATACGTATAGGTGCTTATTCAAAAGGAACTGATCCAGAACTTGATGAGGCTATAGACAAAAAAGAAGATATGCAAAATTTTATCTCTCAAAGTGCTATTTTACAAGAACCATTTAATACAACGGTATCTACTTTGATAAGTTTAATGGAGATCAATTCTCCCCAACAATAAGTTTTGAATTTAGCCAATTATCTCTTGATATATTTTTATTGAGATTTATAGCTAATTTTTTTTCACTTACTTTTTCAAATATTTTCATTATATATCTTAGTTCACTATCTATCCCAAATATATCCATATATGAATATATAATATTTTCTGCATTTTTAAGATTTCTTTTTGCTATGAGTGTTTTTATCTTTGTATGAAAACTTACCCTTATTAAATCACCTATCTTTTCTTTCCTAGTTCTTACTTTTATTAGATCATTTAGGGTAGATTTGATATTTTTTAAATTACCTTTTAGTGCATATTGTTCACATTCAAGTATTAATTTCTCCCAATGTTTTTCTAGTAAATATGTTAGTTCTAGTTCATCTAAATGTGGATGAGTATCTATAAACTCATAACATTTAATAAAATGATTTTTATCATAAAATTTATGTAAGATTTCAATCTCTTTTGTTGTGTTTTTTAGATTGTTTAAGTCATCTTCTATATAGTTGATATTTTTTAATTTAGTAATATACTGTTTGGCTTTATCTATATCACCTTTTTTTAATATATTTTTTATATTGTCTATTTGATCATTTATATTGTTTTGTAAAGATATATAACTTGGGATAGTTTTAAAAATCTCATATTTAATTGCAAGTTTTTCTATAGTTTTAAATTCTTGATGTTCTATCGCTATTAAAAAATCAATAAAATCTTTATTGTTTTTTAGTATAAGATCAAGTATATCTCTTTTTGATATGATACTCGCATATGGTGATAAAAGTTCTTTTGCCATATCTTGCCTACCAAGTAATATCTGTTTTTGAGCGAAGTTAAAGTTTTCTTTAAATAACTCCTCCATTTTTTTATATTCTCTCGTTCTTTTAAGTGATGGATACTTTTCACTGAGTGCATAAGCTAGGGAATGCTTTTTTTCATGATATAGTGTTCTAAATCTATGATAATGATTAAAATCTTTAAATATCTTATTTACTTCATCACTTTTTGTTTTAACATTTTTAAAAATATCAATTATTTTTATTGCCTCTTTTTTATTTGATTTAATAAGTGCTTCTATTGCATCAGAATATAACTTTTCATATAAAACTTCAATTCTTTTATGCTCTCTTGTACCTTTTAATGTTGGATATCTTTCAACAAGGTTAAAAGCTTTATCTAGTTTATTGTTAAAAATATAACTTTTTAAATGTTGAGCTTTTGGTAGTTCACATAAAAGAAGTTGTTTACTTTCTAAAAATACAAGTAAATCATTTTCTATTGTAAGTTTGATATTTCTAATTTCATATTCAAAATGTAAGTATTTAGTGCTAATAAGCTTTTCTGTTTTTATATCTATAACTGCTAGATTATTTGAATCACCTGATATTATTATATAGTTTGTTTGGGGTATTCTTAGCATCTCTTTTACTGTAGAGAATGGTGTAGATATATTTTTCGCTTTTTTGTACTTATTTACTTTTTGGATTTGGATAACTCCATCAGCATTTGCACTTATTATAGTATTTTTATCTAAAAATATTAAAGAGTTAATCTTTACTTTTGAATTATGTATAGTTGTTTTAAATGATCTAGACTTTAAACGAACAACAGTTATATACCCACCATATCCAGTACATGCTAAATAATCATCATAAAAGGCTATTGCACTTACATAGTTGTTTTTAATTAAACTTTTTGTGTGTTTGTTATGTCCAAATGAACATAGTCTTGATAATTGAGCTCTTCCATCATATCGATATTGCATAACTCTTCCATATGATGTTCCTGTAATGATATATGGTGAATTTGGGATAAATTTGAGAAGATTTATATTTCCTTCATTTGTTCTGATAGTTTGTATAATATTCTTATTGTGAATATCATATATGTATATGATATTGGCGTTAGCGAAAGCTAAAAAGTTTGATGATGGGGAAAAATCTATAGCTGTTGTTTGATGATTTAGATTTTTAATGATTATATTTTGAAGAGTAGAACATTCTTTAAGAGATATAATTTTAGCGCCATTATATACGGTTGTAAAGATAAAAGAATTTTTATCTATAATTTCCATAGAGGTGATAGCTGATCTAGTTCTTACACATTCATTTTTGGATAACATTTTTTATTGAAACCTTCCTGTAAGTATAAGATATTTATATATTGGTTTTAACATATATAATTCAAATATCCACCAAATCCATCTTGGTTTATCGTATGATATAGGTAATGTTGATATCGCTCCATTATAATTAAATTCTGCCATTATACTCTTTTTATATTCAGTATTTATAGAGAAAATAGTATATCCATCAAAATTTTTACTTGGTTTTTTATTTTGCATAACATCTATAAGATTTTGCGTTAATACAGGTACATGGTGCATAGTTGAAGCACCAGTTTTACCTATAGGTAAATCACATGTATCCCCTATGCCAAAGATATTTTTATATTTTTTATGTTGAAGAGTATTTTTGTCAATATCTAACCAACCAGAGGTATTAACAAGAGTTGAATTTTTAATAGCATCTACTGGACTCATTGGTGGAACTATATGTATAAAATCATAATCTAAGATAATAGGTTTGTTATTATTTAAAAATGTTACTTTTTTATTTTTGATATCTATCGATTGTAGGTGATGTTGAAACTTATTTGATATATTACTATATTTACTTTGTATTTTATGTAATTCTTTATCTATCTTCGATTTATAAAATAATTTACTTTTACTTGTTATAAAATTATAATCTGCATCTAAATTATTTTGTTTTAGATAATCTGCACTAAGATATAGTATGCTTTGTGGTGTTAGAGATGATTTAATAGGTGTATTAGGATGTGTATATATAACTTTTGGTTTTTTAGTTTTTGCAAATTCCTTTAGTTCTTGGAACCATTGTTTTGTGGCAGTAGCACCATATGCTGTACCTTTTTCTAAGTCATTAAGATAAACACTAGTTATGCCATTTTTACCTATATCTTTTTCACTTAAACCTTTTATCTCTTCATAATTATATTGGAGACCTGTTGCTATTATGAGATAATCATATGCTATATGTTGGTTTGAACGAGTTATAAGTGTATTTTTATCTGGATTAAATTTTGTTACTTTGTCTTTTATCCACTGAACTTTTTTTATGTCTATATAGTTATTGTTGTCTATAAAAAGATCTTCATTATCCATTTCTCCTGCTCCAATATATACTTGAGCTGGTTGATAAAGGTGTATGTCATTTGGAGCTATTATTATGATATCTGGATTTTGCATATCTATAAGTAATTTAGAGAGTAGCATGATAGCACCGGCCCCACCACCTACTATAACTATTTTACCATTTAGTTTAACCTGTTCACTAGCATTAAGGGTAGAAGATATATTTGAAGTTAAAACTGATGCGGTAATGGGTGACAAGCCTATGATTTTCATAGCATCACGACGAGAAATATAATTATATTTTTTATCTAAACCCTCTAAACCCATTGCTAGCCTTTTTGTTATTTTACTAATTTCTTGCTTAATAAATCTTATTTATTAATAGTTGTGGATTTGTTTTTCCATTAAATTCATTCTTGGTTATAGTGTAACTACATGTTAATTTTTTATTTTCTGGTATCTCATAAACAGTTCTAAATGCTATAAGTTCTATGGTTGTTTTTTGGTGTTTGAATTGTCGAATTTCTATACGAGAGTGTGATTTATCTTTACCCATAAGTTTGACACTAATAACCTCTGCATCCTTAAGTAAAAACATTGGTTTTGGATTTGCCTCTCCATATGGTTCGAATTTGTCTAATATATTTAAAAGTTCATGATCAATTTCAGTAGAATCAAATATTCCACTGATTTCACCTTTTGGTATAAAATCTTTTGTATTTATAAGTTTTGCACTTTCATTGATTGCATCCCTAAAAATATCTATATTTTGTTCTTCTAAACTTAGTCCTGCCGCCATTTTATGTCCACCAAATTTATTTAGATAATGTTCATTTGCCTTTATAAGATTATAGATACTAACATCTCCGATACTTCTTGCGCTACCTTTTGCTATCCCATTTTCTATACTTAAAACTATAGCTGGTTTTTCAAATTTATCAACAAGTCTTGATGCAACAATCCCGACAACTCCTTCATGCCATCCTTCTTTTGCAACTACAGATATAAGGGAATTTTCATCAACACTTTGTGTAGCATCTAGAGTTGTTTGTAGTTCTGTTTCTTTTCTAAGTTCATTTAATTCACATAGTTTTTCAAATTGTTTATATGAATTATGAGTGTCTTGAGCTGTAAAAAAATTCAAAGCAATAGAAGCATCTTTAAGTCGTCCAGCAGAATTTATTCTTGGAGCTATTTGAAAAGCTATATCTTCACTTGTAATATTTGATTTATTTAGAAAATCTTTTATAATAATAGATGATGGTCTATTAGAGTTCATTAGCAGTTTTAAGCCTTCTTTTACTAGGGTTTTGTTTATATTTATGAGTGGCATTATATCTGCTATGATGGCAATAGCTAAAATGTCTAAAAATTGTTTCATATTTATATCTAATGATAATTCTTTTTTTACTAACGCCAATAATAGCCATGCTACTTCAGCCCCACATATGTCTTTAAAAGGATAATTACAATTTTGTAGTTTTGGATTAACTATATATGTGGCTTCTGGTAATATATCTCCAGGAGTATGATGATCTGTAATAATTAAATCTATATTTCTTTTTTTGCATATTTCTGCAGCTTCTATAGCTGATATGCCATTATCTACTGTTATGATTAGGTCAGTGTCAATTCTGTTTAATATGCTGGGACTTACTCCATAACCATCTTTAAATCTATTTGGTATTATTGCTTCTAGTGGATATGGTATTTGTCTAAAAAAATCAACCATTATTGCAGTTGAACTAACTCCATCAACATCATAATCACCAATAAGAGTTATCTTTTTATTTTCTTTTATTGCTTTTGCTATGTATTTTGCCGAACTAGTTGCATTACGTAAGAGTGATGGATCTGCTATTTGAGATAATTTTTTATCATCTCCTTCAAGACGAGATGATAAAATTTTTATTAAAGATTGTTTATTTATAAGTTTTGTATTATTCTGCACTCAAACTAGCTTTTACAAATGAAAGTATAGATGGGTTAGGTGTTTGAAGTTTTGATGTAAATTCTGGGTGAAATTGTACACCAAGGAACCAAGGGTGCCCTTCTATCTCAACAGTTTCAATAAGACCATTTGATTCCCCTGTTACTATCATACCAGCATCTTCAAGTTGTTTTCTGTAGGCTGGATTTGCTTCATATCTATGACGATGTCTTTCATGTATAGTTTTTTCTCCATTGTAAGCATTCCTTATTATAGAACCCTCTTTTGTATCACATGGATATTCACCAAGTCTTAATGTTCCACCCATTGGAGATTGATGAGTTCTAAGTTGTGTATCACCGCTTTGGTCTAAAAAGTTATCTATTAAGTATATCATTGGGTGAGGTGTATTTTCATCAAATTCTATAGAATTAGCATTTTCTAATCCTAAAACATTTCTAGCATATTCAACCAATGTTAATTGCATACCAAGACATATACCAAGATAAGGAATTTTAGTTGTTCTTGCATATTCTATAGCTTTTATTTTTCCTTCAATACCACGATTACCAAATCCTCCAGCAACTAAAATACCATCACAATCGGCCAAAAGAGTTTCAGCTCCTCTTTCTTCAATCTCTTCAGAGTCAACCCAACAAACTTCAACTCTAGTATCAAGATGTGCACCTGCATGTATAAGAGCTTCCGTTAAAGATTTATATGATTCTTTTAAAGCTAGGTATTTTCCAACAAATCCTATTATTACCCTACCTTTTGGTTGAACTATTTTTTTAACAAGTTTATCCCACTCTTCCATATCAGGATCTAAATCTCCTAAATCCAATTCTTTTGCTATTGGTTTTAAGATATTTTGACGTAAAAATGACATTGGAACATCATAAATACTTGCAGCATCAAGTGCTTCAACAACACTATCTTGACTTACATCACAACTCATAGCAAGTTTTTTCTTAAATGTTTTTGGAAGTGCATTTTCACTCCTTGCTATAATCATTTGAGGTGTAATACCAATACGACGAAGTTCTTGTACTGAATGTTGAGTTGGTTTAGATTTTAATTCACCAGCAGCTTTTATAAAAGGTATAAGAGTTACGTGTATAAAAAAAGTTCCAGCAACTTCATCATCATGTTTCATTTGACGTATAGCTTCCATAAAGGGTAATCCCTCTATATCTCCAACTGTTCCACCAAGTTCTACAACAAGTATATCATGACCTTTACCTGCAAGTTTAATTCTATTTACTATCTCTCCAACTATATGAGGAATAACTTGTATAGTTTGGCCAAGGTAACCACCAGCACGTTCTCTTTCTATAACACTTGAATAAACTTGACCAGTTGTAAAGTTGGCAGATTTTAAAAACGAATCATCTAAAAACCTTTCATAGTTCCCTATATCTAAATCTGTTTCTGCCCCATCTTTAGTAACAAAAACTTCTCCATGTTCAAGTGGTGACATAGTACCTGGATCTACATTGATATATGGATCGATTTTAAGCATACCAATTTTTTTACCTGAGTGTTTTAAAAGTGTACCAACACTAGCAGCAGTTATCCCTTTTCCAAGAGAGCTTAGCACTCCTCCAGTAACAAAAATGTATTTAGTCATTTAAAATCTCCATATAAAAATATTTCTGCAATTATAATACAAATTAGTTTAAATTTTAGAAGAGTCTGCTATTATATTATAAAAAGTAGGAACGAAATTATATGGAACATGCACTTTTATATGTAGTTGTTGCATTGGGTATATCTATTGTCGCAAATATAATGTTAAAAAAAATTGGTATATCACAAATTATAGGATATATTTTAACTGGTACTATAATGGTGTACACTTTTGATTTAAGAGAGTTAAAAGGATCTCATGAATTAGAGCTTTTAGGTGAATTTGGTATTGTATTTTTAATGTTTACTATAGGTCTTGAGATATCATTGGCAAAAATGAATACAATGAAAAAAGAGATATTTGTAAATGGTTCTATTCAAGTTATACTTAGCTCTGTTGTTGCTTATATATTTACTCATTATATCTTTGGAATTGAATCTATATCTGCTCTTATTGTTTCTTTGGCTTTTGCCTTATCATCAACTGCTGTAGTGCTTAGCTATTTAAAAACTTCTAAAGAGATATATGCACCATATGGACAAAAAGCAACTGGTATTTTGATATTTCAAGATATAGCAGTTATCCCTATTTTGATACTTATTGGCTTTTTGACCAGTGAAGCAAATGAATCTATATATAAGATTATTTGGGATACTTCATCTAGTGCTTTTATTGTTATTGGGTTACTATTTGTTGTTGGTAAACGTGTAGTGACTTGGTTGTTACATTTTTCTGCATCGTCTGAGTTAGATGAACTGTTTATGGGATCAGTTTTATTTATTGTTATTGGAGCTTCTTTATTCGCTTATTATATGGGATTTACTTATTCTTTAGGTGCATTTGTTGCGGGTATGATTATAGCAGAAACAAAGTATCATCATAAAGTAGAAGCGGATATAGCACCTTTTAAAGATATATTACTTGGGACTTTTTTTGTTGTTGTTGGTATGAAAGTTGATGTTGCTATGTTTGTAAATAATATAGATATGATAGTTGCAATATTTATATTAGTTCTAGTAGTAAAAACAATTATCGTTTTTTTAACATTGAAACTTTCATCTATTGCTTCAACATCATTAAAAACAGCATTATCTTTATCTCAAGTTGGTGAATTCTCTTTTGTTATTTTTGCTGTAGCCCAAAATGGAGGTATTATAGATTCTCAGTTAACTACAGTTTTGATACTTATTGTAATTTTATCTATGGTTGTAACGCCATTTTTTATTACTAAAATTTCTTATATTGTTGATAAGTTTATAAAAACAAAAGATATTATAACTGATATGTCAGTATTATCTAAAAGAGAAAATCATGTTGTTGTTTGTGGTTATAGTGTAGTTGGTAAATTTGTTTCTAGGTATTTAGATGATTTAGATGCTCCATATATAGTAGTTGATAATTCAAATAAACATATAAAAGAAGCTTTGCACAGTGATATAGAAGCATATCTTGGGGATGCATCTAAGAGTTCTATTGTTAAAGCATTACATATAGAAAAAGCATCAGCAATTATAGTTACACTTGACAATATCGATAAAAAAAGATTGATATGTGAAGCTATATTAAAAGAAACTAAAAATGCAAATGTAATAGTTAAAGTTGTTTCATTAGAAGAAAA
>Ga0256827_10001357_pt1 | contig 15637 bp, 15 predicted proteins | sample CV84metaG_FD_185977 | JGI IMG/M metagenome (GOLD analysis project Ga0256827, IMG submission 185977) | Hydrothermal vent microbial communities from East Pacific Rise, Pacific Ocean - CV84 | ecosystem: Environmental > Aquatic > Marine > Hydrothermal vents | place: Pacific Ocean: East Pacific Rise... | reverse complement strand
GTTCCATTCCGAACCTAGCAGTTAAGCCTCCCATCGCCGATAATACTTATCCTGTCTGGATTGGGAATGTAGGTCGCTGCTACTTTGAATTTTTCTTTTCTTTTAAAATCACTTTACTTTATTCTATAATATTTTCTTCTTTCTTTATTGTAAAATCATTAAATATTTAATAGTTTAGTTAAATTATTCTTTTTTCACTATTTCCACACGTATTGCTAGTATAATTTCAGCTTGGATTTTTTAATCCATTGTATTAAAAATAATAACCAAAAGGAATTTTATGAAAAAAATTTTATTTTTTATGGCACTTAGTGTTTCATTTCTATTTTCAGCTATTAATCTTCAAACTGCATCCAAAAAAGATTTGATGTGTATTAATGGTATTGGAGCTAAAAAAGCAGATGCTATTTTAAAATATAGAAAAGCAAACAAGTTAAAATCTGCAGATGACCTTCTTAAGATTAAAGGTTTTGGAAAAGGTGTTGTTGCAAATGTAAAAGCAGGCAAAAAAACAGTTGCGTGTGGTGGTAAAAAAATAGTTAAAAAAACTACTAAATCAACAAAAACTACAGATAGTAAAAAAGTAGAAAAAAAGAGTTCAAAAGAAAAAAGCAAATCTGAGCAAGAGAGTAGTTCTAAAAAGGTCGATAAAAAAAATTCAGAAGAAAAGAAGAGTGATTCTAAAAAAGAGTCTTAATTATTTCTTTCCCGTTATTAAGCGGGATATTATTTTTGCTTAAAGTTCCCACTTTTTACTTTTTTCCAGAAATCTCTGATAGTCTGTTCTATATTCATCCATAGTTGTTTTATTTATAAAAAGTTTATAAACATCTTTGCTGTCTCGAATTGGATCTGCAAATACAAAATCTCTCTTATCATTCAGTTGAATAAATATAAAATCTAAACTATTTACATAGTGAACAATCTGTTTTTTTTCTATAAGTCGAACAACTATTTTATGTTTGCTCATTTTATTTAAAAGGTTAATCATATTGTTACTTAGTTTTTTATTGTCAGCTATAACAAAAATTATAGTTGTTTCTATATTTGCTTTTGAGGCTAAATTAAGAATCCTATTTTTTATCTCAATATCTTTATGTCTCCATTGTAAAAAAGTATTCTCTTCATTCAGTTCCATAACAACTTGAAGGGGGATATCTCTTATTTCTTCAACGGTTTTAATTAATTCTAGCATCGCCCGTTGATAGTCAAACACAAAATAGGTCTCTTTTGTTGATACCTTTTGAAAAAGTTTTTGAATTATATAAAACTCTTTAAATGCTAAACGATAATAGAAAAATTGTCTATATTTTGTTTGGCTAAGACGTGTGAAAAACTCAACATATTGTTTAAGCTTATTGGTATATTTTTTAAAGTGAGGAACTTTCACTTCACTTGAATTAAGATTAAATCGATTTTCTATAGCACGTATAGACTCTGTTTCATTTAATATAAACTGGAGATCAAATAACTCTTGATCGAGCATCTCTCTTGAAAAAATAACTTTTTGAGATAGAGGCACTTTATTATCATCTGATAGATATCCCATACTTGTTCCTACAATATAGGGACAACTTTTATCATTACTATCATGGAAAAGTAAATAGATTGTTATTTGATTTATTTGTAATGTTATAAAAATATTATTTTCATCTGAAAGTAAAAATACTCCTCTATAGAAAGAGTTGTTTCGCTCTAGTGTAATGTTAGTTTGATTTCTTTCTCCTTTGCTCCACTCAATAATTTTATATAAATCAATCTCTTTATTTTTTTCACAAAAAGTGTAAATATATTGATAATCTGTTTTGATTTGTACTCTATTTTTATATTTTAAAAAACTTTCTATTCTACTTTCAAATAACTCTAAATTATTCTCTTTTTTAAAATCCTCTAGAGTAAAAAGAGGGCTACTTCGTAATTGATAGTTTGAAATAGGATAGTTATAAAAACTTTTTTTAAAATCTGACGTACAAGTTGTTCCTTTATGTAACCATCGACGAAGAACAGTTTTCCTATTGAAGAAAAACTGTTTTTTTGCCTCCTTTAGGCTAGTTGTGCTAAATTTATCTTTTTCAAATTTAGACTGATCAATGAATGCTGTTGTAAATTTATCTATATCTTCATTAAATAACTCTTTATAAATAACTCGTAATTTTTGAGTAAAAGCATTCATTTAGCCCCTTTTTCTAAGTTGTAATAGTTTTAATAACAATTATACAGAAGAAAAATTAATAATAAAGAAAAATTCATTTAATTTGAAAGCTTCTAAAACCCATAATTTATGCTTTCTTTTTGATTAGCAGAAAGTTTTTAAAAGTTTTAAAAAATTTTGTTGTAAAACTTTCTCTATTCTTATAAAATTTTGACTGTAAAAATTAAGAAAATAGGAGAAGAAGTAATGAAAGAATTTAAGAGTTCAGTTATTATTACAGTTATTGGTTTGGCGTTAGCCTTTGTACTAGGAGGTGTGGAGGCACTTTATATAGTAACTCTTTTGGCAATATTGGAGGTTTCCCTCTCTTTTGATAATGCAGTAGTGAATGCTAAGGTTTTAGAGACAATGGATAAAAAGTGGCAGGAACGTTTTATTACATTTGGTATACCTATAGCAGTTTTTGGTATGAGGTTTCTGTTTCCAATAGTTATTGTGGCTTTAGCTGGAGGATTAGGAGTATGGGAAACTTTTAATATGGCACTTAATGACCCAATGAGTTATAAAGAAACACTTATTTCCGTCGAGGAGCTCATTTTTGCTTTTGGAGGATCTTTCTTATTGATGGTCTTTCTAAATTTTATTTTTGATACAGACCGAGAAGAGAAGTGGATAAAAATAATTGAGAATTCAAAACTTATTGATAAGATGGGCGAACTCTCTAGTATTCAGATGATGATAGCAACAGTTGTGGGATTAACACTTATTCTTTTGACTAAAAATTATGAGATTGCACTAGCATACTTTACAGGAGTTTTACTCTATTCACTTATAGCATCTTTAGATGACTTATTGGGGATAAATGGTGTTAGAAATGGTTTAATGGGATTTTTATATCTAGAAGTACTTGATGCATCATTTAGTTTTGATGGTGTTATTGGGGCTTTTGCATTAAGTAGTGATATTTTTATTATTATGTTAGGTCTTGGAATTGGTGCTATGTTTGTTCGTTCTTTAACACTCTATATGTTACGAAAGAAAACACTTTCTGAGTATCGTTATTTGGAGCATGGTGCACATTATGCAGTATTGGCTTTAGCTATTATTATGTTACTTAAAATATTTATACCGATTAATGAAATGATTGTAGGAACAGTTGGCGTTGCATTTATTGCTGTAGCAACTTACCATTCCATTAAAGCGAACAAAAAAGTAAAAGTTTTGGTTGAGTAGTATTTATGAGAGTGACTTTAGTTCACTCTCTAAATTTTTTCGTGCTATTTTTTCATATCTTCTATGAAAATAATCACTAGAATAGAGTCTCTCTTGTTTTAAAAAAAATTTTAAAACTTCCTTTCTCCCGTTATTATAGACTTTATCACTATATAAAGTATACTCTTTTCGGATATTATATATATAGTTTTGGTATATCTTTTTAGGAGATGCTAAAATAGTTAAATCTGCATCTAAAAATAGGCTATCTTTTTGTGATGTTGTTTGATGTGTTTTAGTTTTTAGGATAAGTTCAAATACTTCATTTTGAATTTTTTGAGAGACATTGAGTTCTGCAAGTCGCTTTTTTGCTAAAAAGGCACTTTTTTCTTCATTATTATTTTTTTTCACATCATATATAATATCATGATAAAAAATCGAAAATTCTATAACACTATCTATCTCTATATTTTCTAATGAAGTATAGATATATTCAAGATGTTTTAATGTATGATAATATCTATTTGGATCTGAATAGCTTGTTTTTATCTCTATCCATAGATTTTTAGAAAGTTCTTTGTCTGAAGTGAAATTTTGGCATAGAGTATAAAATTTATCTTGTAACATCATTTTTTAGGGGATTCCAGCATCTTTTTTATCGAAGTATAACAAATGTCATAAAAAAACACCCTTTTATTTTTACAAAGAATAAGGGATAGTTTCAAATAAACTAGCTATAATGTGTTCTAGATGAAAGATGAGTGTGAGAATATATTTCTTCTCTATTTGGATTCGACTTTATCCATAGATTGATTTCTATGGAGAAGTTATATATTTACAAAGGTACGACAATGGCAGAATTAGTGAATGGAACTGTAAAGTGGTTTAACGATGAAAAAGGTTATGGATTTATTGAGCAAGAGAGTGGAGGAGCAGATGTATTTGTACACTTCAGACAAGTAAACAACCCAAGTGGTGGTAGAGTCTCTCTAGCAGATGGTCAAAGAGTAACTTTCGAAATTGGAGAAGGTCAAAAAGGTCCACAAGCTGAAAATGTAACTGCAGTATAATTATATTGCAATTCATAGAAAGGTAGTATTTCTACCTTTCATTCTTAAAAAAACTTCTAAAAAAATCCCCTTATTTTCTCATAACTTCATTAAGTATAACAATCTTTGGCTATAATGTTGCCAAAAAATTAAGAATATTTTATGCAAAGATTTGAAACCTATCTCCAAAAAAATTTACCCAAAGTAGAGACATTCCATCCACATTATAATAGTGCATTGGCTTCAATGTTGCTTGCGGGTGGAAAACGTTTTCGACCGATGCTTCTTCTCTCTGTAGTGGAAGCGTATCAACCTCTACTCTATGAAGGTGCCTTGGCTCCAGCTTTTGCTCTAGAGTTACTACACACCTACTCTTTGATTCATGATGATTTACCTGCAATGGATAATGCACCACTTCGTCGTGGTTTTGAAACCCTTCATATTGCTTATGATGAGGCAACAGCTATATTAATAGGAGATGCACTCAATACAGAATCATTTTATCATTTGGCAAAAGCACCTCTTAGAGATGATATTAAACTTAAGTTAATTGAATTATTAGCACGAGATGGAGGAACCTATGGAATGGTTTTGGGGCAGTCTCTTGATTTACATTTTGAAAATACACCATTAACTTTGGAACAGATTAAAATTTTACATACCAATAAAACAGCTAAATTGGTAGCTACTTCTCTCTTGATGGGTGCGGTTATTGTTGGTTTAGAAAAATCTAAACAAGATCAACTTTACCATTTTGGAATTGACTTGGGATTACTTTTTCAAATTCAAGATGATATTATTGACGAGACTCATAGTGAAGAAGAGGCGGGTAAAACAACAGGAAATGATGAAGCAAAAAATTCATTTGTTAATCTTTTGGGCTTAGAGAAGACTATTGAAGAGGCTGAGTCCTTAGCTAAAGATTTGGAGCAAAAATTTAGTACTTTTGATAAAGTTCTACAAGATGGTTTATCGGTGGTTGTAAAAAAATATCTCTATCGACACAGAGAAGTAACTCCTGTATAAAGTTTAATTTAGAGGAGATACTCCTCTTGATACATATATAGCTTTAAAAGTGTAAAATAACTCTATTTTATACCTTTAAATCTATTTTAAGGAACTCCTTATGGCAATGACAGAACAGAATAAAATGCGTAAAAGAATGGCAAATACCATTCGATTTTTAGCAGCAGATATGGTACAACAAGCAAACTCAGGACACCCTGGTGCTCCAATGGGTTTGGCAGATATTGCTGTAGTATTGAGTGAACATCTAAGACATAATCCTAAAAACCCAAAGTGGTTAAATCGTGACCGCTTGGTTTTCTCTGGAGGACATGGTTCAGCACTTATCTACTCATTATTACATCTTTGGGACTATGATTTATCATTAGAAGATTTAAAAAACTTTAGACAACTTGACTCTAAAACTCCAGGGCATCCTGAATATGGACATACTGCGGGTGTAGAGATTACAACGGGTCCTCTTGGTCAGGGTGTTGCGAATGCTGTTGGTTTTGCTATGGCTGCCAAGTATACAGGGCATCAAGTTAACTCTGAAACATGTGAATTGATTGACCATAAAGTATATTGTCTATGTGGAGATGGTGATTTACAAGAGGGAATCTCTTATGAAGCGTGTTCTGTAGCAGGACATAATAAGCTTGATAATTTGGTTATGTTCTATGATTCAAACTGCATCACAATTGAAGGAGATACAAGCATCGCTTGGAGTGAAGATGTAGAGGGTAGATTTATCGCTCAGGGTTGGGATGTTAAAAAGATTAATGGTCACTGCTATGATGATATAGAAAGAGTACTTAACGAGGTAAAAACAGCTACTAAGCCCACACTAATTATTGCAAATACAATTATTGGTAAAGGAGCAATGGAGCTAGAGGGGTCTGCCTCGACACATGGTTCTCCACTAGGAGAGACTATTATCTCTGAATCCAAAACAAAAGAGGGATTTCCTACAGAAACTTTCTATATACCAGAAGATGTATTGGTTCGATTTAGATGTGCAGTTGAAAAGGGAGAGTTATTGGAGAAACAGTGGATTCACTTGCATAAACAAGCTCCATTAATTGAGCAAAATGAAGCGATAGCACGATTGCTTAACCCTGATTTCTCAGCGATTGAATTCCCTGATTTTTCTAATGATGCTTCTATGGCCACACGTGACTCTAATGGTAAAATATTAAATGCTATTGCTAGAGCTGTTCCTGGTTTTGTAGGTGGTTCTGCAGATCTTGCACCCTCAAACAAAACGGAGCTTAAAGATCTAGGAGATTTCCCAAAAGGGAGAAATATGCACTTTGGTATTCGTGAACACTCAATGGCGGCAATTACCAATGCAATGGCTCTTTATGGAACAGTTATCCCTTTTAATGCTACTTTCTTCGTATTCTCTGATTATTTAAAACCAAGTGCAAGAATTGCTGCTTTGACAAAAATTCAAAACTTTTTTGTTTGGACTCATGACTCTATTGGTGTGGGAGAAGATGGTCCAACTCATGAACCAATTGAGCATATTAGCCAGTTTAGAGCATTGCCAAACTTTTATGTTTGGAGACCAGCTGATGCTACAGAAAATGTAGAGGCATGGAGAACAGCTCTTACCATACAAGCACCACATGGTTTTGTTTTAAGTCGTCAAAAGCTTCAAACATTAAAACCAAAAAGAGATTTTGGAGAGGTTTCTAATGGAGCCTATATTGTAAAAGCACGAAAAGATGCCAATTTTACACTTATGGCAAGCGGTTCAGAATTGATGTTGGCTCTTCAATCTGCTTGTCATCTTGAATTGCTGGGAATCAGAGCTAATGTTGTCTCTGTTCCTTGTTTAGATCTATTTAATGAACAAGATTCTGAGTATAGAGCAAAAGTTGTTGATAAAAATACAAAAGTATTGGCAATAGAAGCTGCGACGGCTACAGAGTTTTACCGATATGCAGATGATGTGTTAGGTATGGAAGGCTTTGGTGCTTCCGCTCCTGCTGACTTGCTCTTTGAGAAGTTTGGATTTACAATTGAAAATGTTATGAAGCGAGCATGTACTTTAATGAATGTGGAATATAGAGCTATTGATTTAGGTAAATGTTAGGCTGTTAATATTTTGTTTATATTCTGTTAAGAATAACTAAATATAATGTGAAAAATAAAAAACTATAAAGGTTAGAAAATGATTAAAAAAACTATTACAATTGCAGTTACATCGTTAATGATGATGAGTGTAGCTCAAGCAAAGAGCGATTATGGAACGGTCAATGGTATTGAGATTACAGAGGCAGATGTGCAGATGACTATGGGACCTTCTGGAATGAATTATGCAGACTTAGATAAAGAGATGCAAAAAAGAGTTTTAGATATGGTTGTTGATAGAACACTTTTGACACAAGCTGCTGAGAAAAGTGATGTTGCGAAGAGTGAAGAGTATAAAAAACAGCTTGATGCACTCAAAAAAGGGCTTACTCTTGATGTTTGGATGAAAAAAATGATGACTGAAGTTGAGGACTCTTTAACAAAAGAGAAGCTTGAAGCATTTTTTAAAAAACATGAAGATCAATACAAAACACCAAAGCAGTTAAAAGCACGCCACATTCTTTTAAAAACAGAAGATGAAGCAAAAGCACTTGTAAAAGAGTTGGAAGAGGCAAAAGATAAACAAGCTAAGTTTATTGAGTTAGCAAAATCAAAATCGACAGGACCTTCGGGTAAAACAGGTGGAGATTTGGGTTGGTTCTCTCTTGATAGAATGGTTCCAGAGTTTTCATCTGCAGCTGATAAGCTTAAAAAAGGAGAATTTACTAAAGCTCCTGTAAAAACACAATTTGGCTATCACTTAATTATGTTAGATGATAGAAAAGAAGCAGGTAAAAAGACATTTGCTGAGGTTGAGCAGAGCATTCGTGAAGAGCTAGGTAGAGATGCCTTCACTGAAAAAGTTCAAGTATTAACTAAAGACCTTAGAAGTAAAGCCAAAATAGAACTTAAATAATATTAAAGTGTGGGCTTTGCCCACACTTTTTAGCTTAACATTCCTCGTACTTCATCTTCATCAATTAAATCTTTATTAAATTTAACTACGGCAATTTGCTCTGTCTCATTTACATAGCTCTCTACAATCGCTTCGTGCTTTGTTAGCTCTGCAACTTTTTCACGGTCAAAAATATCTAATGGTAAGTAGACATTTCCACGATTATTAGGGCTTGGCATAGTAGCAACCCATATAAACCAAAGGATAGATAATCCAGCTACAACTATGGCTAAAGTGGCTCTATCATAATGTTGCATAATATATCCTGCCAATAGTCCACCAAAGAATATTCCTGTATAGGCAAATGTATTTGCTACACCCAATGCTGCCCCTTTTTGGTGTACTTTTGCAAATTTGGCTACAAAGCTTTGAAGAAGTGGTTCAAACATATTGAAGCCTATGAAGAAAAGAACAACCCCCACACCAAATATCAGAGGTGTAGTCGCAAAACCCATAGCGATAAAGCTTAAAAAGATAATGGCTACTGAAATCATAAATATCTCTTTCCCTTTACCATGCTTCTCACCCAAAATTGCAGCTGGAGCCATAGCAATAAATCCAAATATCATTGCAGGAAAATAGACTTTCCAAAGCTCTGATTTCTCCCATCCAAAACCACCATCATCAATACTATGTGTCATAACAATAGGAATAATGAAAAATGCCATTGTCATAATAGATGAGTGAAAAAGAAAGGTTATATACATTCGTACCAGTGCTTTATCTTCGAATACATCAAAAAAGCTTGACTCTTTTTCAGAGTAAGAGTGAACAATTTTTGGTGGTTTTGGTACAGCCGTAAACAGAACACCAATTGCCATAATAGAAAGGATTGCTGTTAACCAAAATAGTTTATCAATTCCCCAATTTCCACCAACCAAAGGGGCAACAATCATAGCCACAGCAAAACTTAGGGCAATTGTTCCCCCCATAATAGCCATTGCGTGGGCTCTCTGCTCCTCTTTTACCACATCAGCTATCATTGCAGATACAACTGAACCAATAGCTCCAGAGCCTTGTAGAAATCGACCAATCATTAACATATAGATATTATCTGACAATGCAGCGACAACAGAACCTATAATAAAGATAATCAATCCAAAAAATAGAATAGGCTTTCGCCCAAATTTGTCACTCATAACACCAAATGGTACTTGAAAAATTGCTTGTGTTAAAGCATACCCTCCTACTGTTACACCTGCTAGAAATGGAGTTGCACCCTCCATATTTAGGGCATAGACAGAGAGTACAGGAAGGACTATAAAGAGTCCAAAAAAGCGTAATGCAACAATAAAGTTTAAAGGCATTATCTGTTTAATCATATTAACATCTCCAATAAGATAAAATTTGTCCTATTATATATATAAAAGGTTAAGAGTTAATGAAAATTGTATTGGCAACAGGGAATAAGGGAAAGCTTAAAGAGTTTAAAAATATGTGTGATGTAGAGGTTATTGCCTTTTCGGATATTTTAGGCGATATAGATATTGTAGAAGATGCTGATACCTTTAAGGGGAATGCTCTTATAAAAGCACGAACTATTTATGAAAAATTAGGAAGTAAAGAGTATATTGTTATCTCTGATGATAGTGGGATTTCTGTGCCTCTGTTAGGAGGAGAACCTGGGATTTATTCAGCACGTTATGCAGGAGAGGGTGCAAGTGATAAAGAGAATTTATATAAGCTGGTTGATGCTATAAAAGAGCAGGGCAGAGATAGTACACCTGCTTATTATACAGCTTCTATAGCTATTGTTAGCCGATATGGCGAGTATACAGTACATGGATGGATGCATGGAGATGCATTAAGTGAAACAAGAGGAGATAGAGGCTTTGGTTATGACCCCATGTTTGTGCCAAGTGGATATAGTAAAACCCTAGGAGAGTTAGATGATGAGGTTAAAAAGGCTATCTCTCATCGTGGAAAGGCTTTGGAGTTGGCAAAGCCTATTATTAAGATGTTGCAACGAAAGTAAAGTTTCCAAGTCCTTTGACTTGGAAATCTATTTTTGATAGTAATAATACTCTCTCTTTTAGAAACTTTTATGAAGATAGAGAAAAATCAATAACGTTAAAAAAAGTTTTTCTAACATATATCTCGTGGAAAAAAGTGATAATAAGTAACACTTTTAAAAAAAACTGTTTCAAAAGCTTTCTTAATAGTCTATGTTCAGTAACTTTTCTCTAACTGTTGCGTTCATATTAATGGCTCTTTGAGTAGAATTAACTTCTAATACTTACTTTAAGGACTCTTTTATTATGAAAAAACAATTTATGCAAGATTTACAAAGAATATATAATGAGCTTCAGTATCGACAGACATCTCTTAATGATTATTATCGCTTGGTTGAGGGGGAACACCCTGAGGCTAAAGCAGTGGTAGCTGAGTTTTTACATAAATTAGACCTACCGATTAATTCTGAGACTACAATGGCAGGATTAACTAGAATTATTAATCTTAGAGAGGACTCTTTGGAGCAAGTACTTCAAAAAGAGGGCTTTTCTGAAGATGAAATTATTACTAAAAAAGAGATAGCTTATCTGTTTGTGAAAGATATGCATTTGACCCGTCATGAGTACCTTATTGCATGGGTTGAATCTGAAAATCTTTTAAGCTCTTTTTATCGAACACTCATTAAGCATGTACACTATATTGGAGAGTCTATTTCCGTATGGCAATCTGAGTGGACATCTGATATTATCAATGGGGTTAATCGAACGCTTTTAACAGAGTACAAGGGAGATGAACAAGCAATTTTTACAATGTTACAACAGGATGAGCTTTTAGATTTAGATCCAAATGGCGAGGTTGGAGATCGATGCTACTCTGTTTTAATGAAAGACAATACAGGACACTACCGCTCTGTTGCTTATAGTAATGCTTTTCCTTCGGAGGTATCTTCTTTGGTTGCAACGATAGAGGATTGTATAGAGGCATTGAGTGTAGAAATTGATGATGTATTTGAGCAGAAAGAGGCATGGATTAACTATTTTGTTATGCTTAAAAAAGCATTTGCAGGGGCTGAACCAAAACGGTTGATTGGTCTTTGGGCAAATGTTGACAGAGCATGGATGAAGATAACCACTCCTTTACAAGTGGGACATCCATTAGAGTACTACGAAGATCATTTTAGAAAAGCAGTTGCGTTGGAGTGGGATTTAAGAATTATTAACCCTGCTCTTCAGAGTGGCTCTATGACATGTGATAATATAAAATCTTTCTCTAAAAAAATAGCTATGAATCTATCGGGAGAGGTTAGCTCAACGCTTGAAAAAAATTTACAACAAGTTGATGAGACACAGCTCTATATTGGTCAACCTATGATGTATTATGGAGCAGAGCTTAATGGACTATTTTCCGCACAGGTTGTTCCCAATGATGAGCAGGTTTCATCTGAGATGGGAAAAAAGATTTTTGCGTATGCTGATTTTGTGATGGAGAGTAAAAAGGCAAAACCAATAATGGAATTGGCTGTTGAGACAATGGGACTCTCTTTTATTCAAGAGCAACGAACACTTATCGAGACGAATCCTCTATTGTGGCAAGAGGTGTATGATGTCTCTACTATTGGTCATGAGTTTGGACATATACTGTGGATAGATAGTGATACTGAAATGGCTATGAATCAGAGTGGTCAGTTTAAAAATATTGAAGAGTTTAAAGCAACAACTGGTGGGCTTATGGCATTTTTTGAAAATGAAAAAGAGGAGTTGATAAAGCCTATGGTTGATGATTTAGTCTCCCGTGCAGTAGGATTAATGGCATGGCGTGAAGTAGGCGAAGTGTTGCCTTACTATTGTGAAGGGTTGATTCACTTAGATATTTTATTTGGCTCAGGAGTTGTCACTTATGATAGTGAAATTCAAATTGATTATAGCCGATATGGTGCGATGAAAGAGGCGTATCAAAAGGCATATCACGAGCTAGCACAACACTATATTAATAAAGAAGATGCTCGATTATATCTAGAAAAATATACCAAGAGAGCAGAGGGAATTTATCTTCCTCTTGACCAAGAGATTACGAAGTTTGTCGAGCATTATTATCGTCGATATAAAGAGGTTGGACAGAAGATTTACACTGCTTAGTATATAAGTTTAATTTAAGTATAATCCTTTCTAAAAAAATATAAGGTATAAATATAATATGAGTAGACTATTAGAGACAGATATTAATGAACAGTTATTAGAGATTTTAGGGCAGTTTGGTTTAGCTTTTGAGAAGATGGAGGATTACTATTTTGTAGATAATCAATTCCCTGGGATTGCAGGTCGTGTTTTTGAGATGGAGCGTTATGATGATTCTATTATTGTTCAAGTTGATGTTCATATTCTTCTACCAAACCAAAGTATAATCGAATCATTTATTGGGCATGCCTCTACAGTAGAAGAGGGTATAGCAGAAGCGTTAGAGCAGTTTCAAGTGAATGTATTGCATCTTCTTATTGCTGCATTTTGGGAGAATGGAAAGCAGTTAGAGAATGGTGTGGGCTTTGAGGAGTGGCATATTAATGGGCATCGTTGGCAGGCTGTTATCGGGAATTATGGTTACAAAGGCTCTGCTCCTATCGAAGAGATTGTTTTAGACGAGATGTTTGAGACAGTGAAAGAGGAGATTCATGCTTTACCTTTAGAGAAAGATATTTATGCGATTCGCAGTGTCTATACCAATGTTGGAGATGGACGAAAGGTAACTGAAGCACTTTTAAATAATGAAGAGTTTTTTACTTTAGAGCAGGCAATTGCTAAACTTCCATGGAAAGAGTTGGATGATTACTATAGTGTAAGAAATCTTATTATTGTTATGAAGTTAGAAGAGTAGTTTAAAATAGAGTAATTTATTATATTAAAACATTATTAAACAAATTTTAGTTATTATTAACAATATAAAAACTAAAAGGATCTCTTTATGGCTATTGAACAATATGTAAAACAGATACTTGATAGTCCTGCTTATCTTTTTGATGAAATAATTGGAAAGATAATTGGAAAGAATATTGATAATGCAAAGATTGAACTTATTCGCTATACAACCAATGTTGATAATGTCCTTTTTGATGCAATTAAATCTATTTTGATTGACTTAGAAGAGGAAGAGAATTTTATTAGCCGATTCCTCTATAGCTTATTTGGTTTAGAGTTAAGACGGAATAAGAGAAGAGAACAACTTATCTTATTGGGGGGACAGCTAAAGACACAACATAATAAAGTAAAGTCTGAACTTTTTAGAGTCTATCGACAGAGTGAACGTTTATCTTTAAGTATTATTGATTTGAAACGTTTGAGAGATAGTTTTTATAGTAAAAGTCTCTCTTTTGAATCTGCACAGATGTTAAATAAGAGTACTTTTTATATTAATGAAATTGAGGCACAATTGAGAGTATTAGATGAGTATAAGCTCTCTTTGGAGTTGAAGCATAATAATATTAAAGATGTGGAACTACTTTATGCTTCACTCTTACGGAAAATTCCTCGTTATCATGAGCTTCAAGAGGAGCGTTACTTAAGGATGTTACCTTCTTGAGAATCGGTTTATTTCTTTAATATAGCGTGCTTTATAAAGTCACAAAGACATCTAAATTCTCTATGTTTGGTCAATCTCTCCATAAACTCTCTATAGGTTACATTCTCTTCATCTAAATAAGCATGAAGATACTCTAGAGAAGCTTCCATATTATGCTCTTTTTCAATTTCTAACATCATTTTATATAAGGGTTCTATTACTTTAATAGCATGGTCAGGAGCCTGTTTTCCATAAGCAACATAAGAGATAATATTATTATCTCTATCTTTTTGTACTTTCCAGTTAATAACTGTCCAGTAGTAGTGATTATCATTGGTTTTATTTTTTATAATCGCCTGAATTGGTAGACCTTGTTCTATAATTGACCAGATAATTTTGAATATAGTTTTTGGCATATCTGGATGGCGTATAATATTATGAGGTTTATGAATAAAGGAGGATCCTTTAAATCCATTAATCTTAACAAATGTTTGATTAGCATAAATTATATCTCCCTTCAAGTCTGTTCTGCTAACAATAACTTCTTGTGTATTACACTTTATCTCTTCTTTTTTGCTTTTTTTTATTTTACCCATCAGTTAATCCTATTTGTTAAATTTAAAAAGTTATTTAAAATTATTATACTTTGTTAATAATTATTTTATGATTAGAATTAATGATATAAAGTTTATTTTAGATAAAAATTAAAATAAAAGATTTATTTTTAAATATAAAATATTATTTATTCTAAAAAAAAGCTTAAAATAAAGAGATATACTTGACAACTTTTTCTATAGGTATTATAATCAAAAAAAATAATTATTTAGGAGAAAAATGACTTTAGACATATTAAGCAATTATGCTGATATTTTTGCTATCCCATTGGCACTTATAGGGATAATTTTAGTTGTTCGTCAATTAAAATTGGCACTTATTGTAAGTGAACGTGACCATCAACGTAGTCAAAATGAGATGACACTTAACGCCTACAACTCTGTACGTGGCGAGTTAAGGGATACCATTAGAAGTGTACGATTGCAACTGAATTTAGAAGATATGTTTGCCCCCTTTACCGATGAAAATTTGGAGCAGATTAAGAAGAATAAGGCATTGCGTTATGAAGTTGCTAAAATGTTAGGCTTTCTTAATAAGTTTGCAGTAGGAATAAAACATGATGTTTTTAATATAGATATGATTAATGATTTAGCAGGAAAGCTTTTTATTCATACCTATAAGCAGTTTAAACCCTATATTTATTGGGTTCGAGAAGATTACCAAGACTTTTATATAGAGTATGAAAAGTTGGTTAAAGAGTTAACCATTATGCGTTATGGAGACCTTGATTCTCTTTAAAATTTTAGGCTTAGTGCTACTTTATTATTTTGTTTATCAATACTAATGACTTCTATCTTGGGTAGATATTGATTAACCGAAAGTACCTCTAGAGGGTGTGCTATTCTTTTCTCACTCATTTTGGAGATGTGAATCATTCCATCATTTTTTAGTCCAATATCTACAAATGCACCAAAGTCGGCAATATTACGTACCACCCCTGAGACAATACTCCCTTCATGTAACATAGAAATATCGGTTAAATCATCTTTAAATGGAATGGCAGGTAACTCTTCTCTTGGGTCAAAACCTACTTTATTGAGCTCTTTAATGATATCTTTTATGGTTGGT
>Ga0256827_10001356_pt1 | contig 15648 bp, 17 predicted proteins | sample CV84metaG_FD_185977 | JGI IMG/M metagenome (GOLD analysis project Ga0256827, IMG submission 185977) | Hydrothermal vent microbial communities from East Pacific Rise, Pacific Ocean - CV84 | ecosystem: Environmental > Aquatic > Marine > Hydrothermal vents | place: Pacific Ocean: East Pacific Rise... | reverse complement strand
ATTATTATCAAGAATATGTGAAATATAATAAGTATAAATATTATTTTAATAATAAAAATAATAGAATGAAAGTTATAGTAAAGAAAAATAGATATAATAATTTACCATATTTAGATACATTTAAAATTGTTAATAATATTATTAATGGTGAAATAACAAATAATTAAAAAAAATGAAATATAAAGTAGGACAAATTGTAAGAGTAATTAAAAACACAATAAATCATAATTATCAAATAGGTAATATTTATAAAATAAAACAAATTAATAATTTAAATAATATTTTATTGGAAGATGGTGAAAATACAACATATTTAACAGTTTATGATATTTCACCATATTATAATATGGATGATTTAATGAAATCAATTAAAGAATTGAAAAGAAAATATAGATTAATAAAAGATATCATTAGTATTATTGATCAAACTAATAATAATGAATTAGATATTAATTTTATTAAATCATATAAAATTTTAAAATTAGAAAATAAAAATTTAGACAATATTAAAAAAATTATTAATGAAGATATAGATATCTAAAATAATATATAAAAATAAAAAATAGATAATGAGTAAAATAATAGAACTTAAAGGTAAAGATATAATAAAAGCATATGATGGAAATAATTTGTCCGATAATTTTGGTTATTCTTGTGCAAATTTTAATTGTGAATATCAAGAAAAAATTGATTTAAATTTATTTGATATATATGTAGATAATACAAATAATATATCATGTTTTGTTTATATAAATGATAATGGAAAAATTGAAGGAAGACGTATGTTTTTTAAAGGAAAACAATTATTGGATGATAAAGTTTTTCCTATTATAACTAAATTAAATTCTGAAATTTATTATTTATATGGATATTATGGTAATGATATTTATAATAGAAATATTGTTAAACACATAGTATCATTGTATTCTAATGATGTTATTTATTTAGATAATGGTTATTTTAATAAGGGGTTATATTATGGTAATAAAGAATATTGGATAATGGAAATTAATAATATGGAATATGATGAATTCCCACCTATTGATTTTTTATTCGCTTCATATGAATTAACTGCATTTTCAAATTTTAAACCACATCAAAATATAATCAAATGGTTAAAGGATTATTATAAATTGGATGATATTAATTTTAGAATGGCTTATCATTTTAAACCTAAACATAATGAAGATGATTTTATAAAACATTGGAATCAGAAATATTATTATGATAAAGAAATAGATGAAATTGAAATTGAAGATGAAGAAGATGATGAGTATTTTGATGATTTTGATGAATAAGGTTAATAATTAAAAATAAATTAAAAGAATATGATATTAATATGTAATACAGGTGGTAATAATATATTTAATTTTATAATTTTTATATTAGTTATTTATGGTGTTTATTTATTGATAAAGAATGTAAATTTCTTTTATAAAAAATATAATGATACAAAATTAAATATAGATGAGAAATATAATTTCAATAAATTAAATAAAGAAAAGGAAATTAATAGAATATTGGATAAAATAAATAGAGTTGGTTATAATAATTTAACAACTAATGAAAAAAATACATTAAAAAATGGTTGAAAATTTAGAAAAAAATATTCATAGAATACATTTACATTTTGTTTATTCAATATTAAGATTATTGAAATTGAATAAAATAAAACTTTTAGAAACTTATATCAATATTTTTAATAAACAATTTAATAAAAATTATAAAATTAATATTGAACAGAATGATAGTATAATTACTATAAAAATTACTATGAAGGCTAAAATACAAAATTCTATGTATATACACACAATGTCTTTTATATCAGATAAAAAGGATGATCATTTTGAATTCACCGAATTAATGAATTCATTAATTGAAATGTCAACATCTTACAATACAACATCAACTAAGGAATTAACAAATTTTCAACCAATTAGATATAAAATTAAAATGTGATTTTTTAAACTGATACATCCATTTTTATATTAGAATGACTTTTATAATTTTTGATTATAATATCATCATATCTAAAATTATAAATAGATTTAATATTTTTATTCAATTCTAATTTAGGTAAATTAAATCCTTCTCTTTTTATTATTGTGTTTAATTGTTCTATATGATTGTTATATATATGAGCGTCCCCAATATCTACTATTAATTCATATGGTATCATATTGGTTACTTGTGACAACATGTGTAATAATAAAGCATATTGTGCAACATTATACGGATTACCTAATCCTATATCATTTGATCTTATATGTAATTTTAAGGATAGGAATTTTTTATTTTCTTTATCAAAGGAATATAATTGAAAACCATGATGACAAGGTGGTAAAACCATATCATTTATTTCATCTGCTTTCCATGATTCTAATAATAATCTTCTTGAATTAGGATTTTTCTTTAATTCAGTTATTAAATAATCAATTTGATTAATTCCAGGATTAAATTGTTTTTTACCATTTTTATTATATTCAATACCTGATCCATATTTTAACCATTGATGACCATATCCTTTACCTATTGATCCAAATTCAATTGCAAAATCATCATCAATTAATATTTTTTTAGCAAAATCTTTCATTGATAAATATGGTAATTCTGGTCTATATTTTCTTGATTTTAAATATTTTTCATAAGGCCAATCATTCCAATAATTTACACCATTTTCAATTAAATATCTTATATTAGTATTACCAAATTTATCGTATTTTTTATCAAAGGAACTTAAAAACCATAACATTTCATGAATTAATGATTTTGTGTGAATTTTTCTTAATGTTAATAATGGGAAACCTTCGTCCATTTTATATCTTAATTGGTATCCAAATATTGATTTAGTACCAGTTCCTGTTCTATCTCCTTTATTATTTCCTTCTTTTAAAATTTTTTCAATTAATATCTTATGTTGTAAATCTGTATTATTCATTTTAATTTTTTATTTATTTATATAAATAAAAATTAATTTAGTTTATTTCAAATCGGTGTCGTTGTGCATTGTAATTTTGTGTAATTTCACTTTGTGTTAGTGCTCTATTATAAAATCTAACAATATTAATTCTACCTTTAAATTTATTATATGGTGCAGTTGCATATTCTGATCCAATATTAAATTGAACATTTGATAAATTAACACTACCACTAGCAGATTTTGAACCTTCATAATGACCATTTCTATAAATTTTAATACTTGATCCATCATAAGTTATGACCCAATGACCATATCTATTAATTGTTACTGTTTTCGGATATAAATATGAATCAGCTGACGTGTGGTAATAATACCATCTTGTATCATTTTTTTGAAAAAGTATTTTAGAACTACTATTAGATAGTGATAATACTATTTCTGTATTACCAGAATCAATTTTACAAAAATATTCCATAGTATATGAACTTAATGTACCATAATTATTTTTAAATTTAACATATCCATATCCATCAAATATCATTTCACCATTTGACCAAACGACACCTTCATGTCCAGTATATGCGACAAATTCACCATAATCTATAGGATCACTAGGGACCAATGAATACCAACGTTTCGTTGATAATGAATTATCATAACTATTTGAATTATTAGCATCAATGTGAAATAATAACCCATCTTCAACAATTCTTGGTTCATTATTTTGTGTCCAACCATAATTTATAAATTCATCTTGAACAGAATCATTCATTATTAAAGCAAATGGATAATTTCCAATAAATTTCCATAATTTTGTATTATTGCTAACAAATTTGGATGCATATCCAGAATAATCTGTACCTGTTGTTCCTGTTCCATGTGTACCATCTCTAAAAAAAAATGATGGGTTTGTTAATGTTCCATTTGCTGAAAATGATTCTAAAAGATTCCAACATTTATTTGTATTATGTAAATAATATACATCTATAGTTGTTGATGAATATGGTATAATTAAAGCAAAGTCACTAATAGTATTACCAAATAAATATGTATTAGATAAGTATTCTAGTCCAATACCATGTTCCATATCACCACCACCACCATCAGCAATTCCAGTATTCATACAAAGTTCATCATCATGAATAATATGTTGTGTTGGGTTTGATATTAATTTACCATATATGGTAGATGAATGATTACCACTTGTTCTTCGGACATAGACATAATTACTCGATGGACAAAGAATTTCTCTATCATTACCTAATTTTTGATAACTACTAATTGAAATTGGTTTATTACTTTTAACATAAGAATAATAAAATACCCAATTTGTACCTTTAATTGGATTTGTGAATGTATATTTAACTTTTTTTTCTATTAAATTTATTGTATATAATGGTTCTGATTTTATACCATAATCATTTGTATTACCTGTTTCTGAATAAAATTCTACTCTTACATTATCAAAATTTGAATATATATCTAATAAATTTGGATAACTTCTAGTATATGAATAATTAAAATAATATCCATTTAATGATAATGGCACAATTATATGTTGATAACCTTCACCAATTAAATATACTGGTTTATTTGATGAATATATTTTACCAACTGTTGATAAAAATGTTCCTCTACAACTCCCAGATAAGGTATATGGATCATTATTTATAATGACAGATTCGTTTTCCTTTATTATTGTATTGGCATATAATGTACAATAAGTGATTGTTTCTCTATCACCGCATATCCATTCGTTTGAATAATTTTCACCAATAATTGCATATTTAATATTATTGTTATCAAAATAATCTATTATTTTATAATAAGTTTCTTGTATTATTTGAGCATCATTAATTTCTGTAGTTATCCCACTTATTATTATATCATAAGTTAATGATAATCCACTATATGTGTAATTTATTGGTATATCATAATCTATATTATTGTAAATAGCGTAATTTGGGGTTATAGTATATCTACTATAACCTTCTAATGTATTATTTAAATCTTCATTATAAATTATTTTAGTTGATTTAACCTTTAATACAGGGGTTTCATATGATGATGATGTTTTTAATTTATCATCTGCTGTAAATGGTGTTAATATAAATAATGATGTTATAGCCATATGTTTTTAAATTTTATATTATATATAAAATTTAACTAATGTCATATGGTATATTAACTGTTTGTTTTTTAAATACAATAAAATAACTATGAAATTTTCTGGCGTGTTGTTGTGTTTTCATTTTTCCAATTAATCTACTTTTTGCTAATAATATAAATAGATCTTTTGTATAAAATCCATTTTCAATTGCTTTATTAATGACATAATTATGAGAAAAATAATTTTTACCACCACTAACAGTATCTTGACATTTAAATATTAGAGTTCCATTTGGTTTTAATACTCTGTAAAATTCTTTTATGGAATCAGCATAAAACTTCCACAATAATGGAATAGATTCATAACTTGAAAATCTACTTGATATAATATTGCTTCCTTTTTTATTTTCTTTTAAGGATGGTCCTTTACTAACAACAAAAGGAGGGTCAAAAATAATGCTATTTATTGAATTATCTTTTAATGGTAAATTTCTACAATCGGCTTTTTTAACATCTTTAATTTGTGGTTTAATATCAAATTTATATTTAGGTTCATTGATTATATCATTTTTATAAAAAACACCTGTTGAATATGTTGGATCACAATCTATTTTATTATCATTTAAATGTAAATTAATTATATTGTTAATTATTTCAATTTGGTCATAACTAATACTTTTAATTACTTTCATATTTTAATTGATAATTTTTTTAATTTTTTAGAAATTTCATTAAGTTCTATATAATAGATAAAATTATTTTTATATGTTTTATTGTTTTTAATATTATTTTTGATATTATCTATTTCTAATATTATTTTTCTAATTTCATTTTTGTAATTTATTTCAGTTCTATGAAAAGGTATTAACCATTGACCATTTATATTAAATTGATCTATTTCCTTATTATATGATATAATATCATTTGTTTTATTTACATTTGGTAAAGATCCTTTATGTTTTATTTTTATTTTTTCTTTCATTTTATTTTATTTTATTATTTTTTTATAAAAATCTAATCTTTTTTCTGTTACTTTTTTCATACTATATCTATTAATAACTTTTTCGTGTAATTTTTCTCCCATATCTATAACAGCAGATGGATTATCGACAAACCATTTCATTTTTTCATACCATAATTCAGGTTTATTTTCATCTATTAAAAAACCATCAACACCATCTTCAATATCTATTGTATATGGTCCATAATTACTAGCAATTATAGGTAATTTATAAATACCAGCTTCAATTACTTTTAATTGACTTTTATAATAATTAAATAACATATTATTTTTCAATGGTGCAATAACAACATCAGCTTCTTGGTACATTGTACCATATGTTAAAATTGGTTTTGTCCATCTTCTTTGATAAAATTGATCATATCTAAATTTTTCACTTATTCCATAATTATTATCTTTATATTCATTAAGAAAATTTCTATAGTTATTATCTTTTATCCATTTTCCATTATTTGTAAATATATGTTCAAAAAATGTCCATTGATTTGTTTTTGGATCACCTTTAATTATACCATGTTCAGTTCTAACTCTTAAATCAAAACCGCATAAATAAAGTTGAGATTTATTCATAAAATTTTTATCAAATAATTTAAATGAATTTTTTAATAATTTTAAATCAGGCATATGTGATATACCACCACCCCACATAAATCTAATTTTATCTGATTTTATTTTATTTTCATGATTCCATTGATATTCTTTTGGTGATAATGAATTTTCTAAAACTGTAACATTTTCATTAACTTCTTTAATTCTATTTGCAAATAATTGAGTTGTTGTTGTAACATAATCTGCGTTTTTTATTAATTTTTCAGTTTTTTCACCAGCTTTTGTTTTTTTCCAAATATTATAATTTAAATGAGTTGGATTTAATATCCAATAATCATCAATATCAAATACAATTTTAATATCATATTTTTTAACTAAATAATAAAATTTATCAACAATTTCTTTATTTCTAAATGGTATATCTTTATTATAAATAATAATATTGAAATTTTTTATAAAATTTTCATCTGTAATGTTTAATGTTGGATCATTCATAATTCTAATTTCCACATTAATATCTTTGTTCATAATATAACTATGTGGATTTAAAATTCTATAATATCCAACCCCATCCAGATCGATACTTAATGCTAATATGTTCATATTTTTTTATTTGTTTATTAATAATATTGGTATTTCCAATTTTATATCAAATATATAATTAAAATAATATAAAGTTTAGGATAATTGGAATTTACAAAAATTAAAAATGGAAAAAATAGATAAATTTTAGTTTATATATAAAAATAAAAAAAAAGGTAAATGAAGCAAGTTTTAATAGTAGAAAATTCATTAAGTGGATTAAAAATGCTAAATGAATCTGTTTCTAGTTCATCAGATAAAAAATATATACTAGGTGGTATATTTACAGAGTTTGATGTTAAAAATAGAAATGAAAGGATTTATACAGCAAATAAATTTTTACCCCATTTAAATGAATTATTAGAACGCAAGAAACAACTTGGAATCATTTATGGTGAATTTGATCACCCAGATGTTTTTGATACATCATTATCAAGAATATCACACACATTAGAATCTTTATCTTTTAATAAAGAAAGAAATGTTGTAGAGGGTACTATAAGGTTGTTAAGTACACATTATGGTAGAGAAGCAAAAGCACTTATAGATGATAATTGTCCAATATTCGTTTCTTCAAGGGCTGCTGGTGTTACAGAATCTAATGGTGAAGTTACCATTAAAAAATTATTCACATACGATGCCGTTGCAGACCCTGGATTTAGTTCCGCAAAAATGGAAGTTGTATCTATTAATGAATCATTAGGATACAATGAAAATACTAACTTTAGGATATATGATATATCCGATGAGTCAAAAATTAATGAGTTATTTAATATGAACAAAAATGATTACATAACAAAAGATCAAATGGTTGAATATTCAAATTACTTGACAGAACAAATTGAAAAAACACAAAAATCAATTGATAGTCACATGAAGTCAGGTAGATTTAACCCAGATGAGTTATTCAAATTACAAGAAAATTATGATTCTTTGCAAGAAGGATTTAAAAAAGTTACAGATTATTTGGATTATTTATCAGAACATATTTCACATTTAATTGTGAAAAATGAAAAATTAGAAAAAACTTCTAATAAAATTATTGAACACAATAATTACTTAGCTGAAAATTTAGAAAAATCAATTGAATTTTCTGATTATTTAGCTGAAAATGTAGAAAAATCAATTAATTATTCAGAATATATTGCTGAAACATTAGACAAGAATATTGATTTTTCTGAATATATTGCTGAACATGTTGATAAAAATATTAAATATTCAGAATATATTGCTGAAAGTTTAGATCAAACAATCGATTATTCAAATTATTTAGCAGAAAATGTTGATAATTCAATTGTATATTCTGAATATATTGCTGAAAATTTAGATAATTCAATTGAATATTCAGAATATATTGCTGAAAATGTTGATAATAATATTAAATATTCAGAATATATTGCTGAACATGTTGATAATAATATTAAATATTCAGAATATATTGCTGAACATGTTGATAACAATATTAAATATTCAGAATATATTGCTGAAAATGTATCAGATAATATTGCTTACAGTAATTATTTAGCTGAAAGTTTAGATAAAACAATTAGTTCAAATAAATTAAATGAAGGATTTGGTGAAGAATCACCAAATTTTTTACCAAATGATGTAAGTAAATATTATGATGATGATGATGATTTTGTCCCAAATACACAATCACAACAACCACAAGGTCAATCACAACCACAAGGTCAAGTACAACCACAAGGTCAATCACAACCACAAGGTCAAGTACAACCACAAGGTCAAGTACAACCACAAGGTCAAGTACAACCACAAGGTCAAGTACAACCACAAGGTCAAGTACAACCACAAGGTCAAGTGCAAGGTCAAGTGCAAGTACAAGGTCAAGTGCAAGGTCAACCAATAGGTGATGAAAATGATGATATTTTCGAATTGGGTGTAGAACCAGGTATGGTTGTTAAAATTGATGATGACAAAACTGGTGAAGTAATTGCAACAAATGATGAAAATGGTATTGTTGTAGTTAAGATGTCAGATGATGGCGAAGTACAAGAAATACAAGAATCAAGAATCACACCATTGGGTGATGGTACTTTATTCGAGTCTGAAATTTCATTAAAAAATAATATAAAAAGGTTTATAAATGAAGCTAAAAAACGTAAAGCTTCTGAAGAAAAAGATCCTCACTTTTTATTATTCTTATCAGAAAAAAAGAAAGCAGCTTATTATAATTTAAATCAATCAGATAAAGAAAAAGTTGTTACTGCAATGAACGAAAGTAGTTACACAAATGAAACTGATGTTTTAAGAATTATGGAAAAAGCACTTTCAAATGCACCTGAAAAAACATTTGAAGAATTATTATTAGAACATTTACCTTCAGATTTGAAAACTTCATGGGAAAGTTTAAGACCAGAAGAACAACAAAGTATTTTAAATGGTGCTCAGTTTTACACAAACTTAAACGAATCCAGAATGGAAAGTTTCTGGAGAACAAGAGGTCTAGACAAATATAATGATAGTACTAAACAAGTATTAAATGAAAATTTACACAAGTATGATAATCAAAAATTAAATGAAAGTCAACTTGAAACATATTTGAATAGATTGAAAAATTTGTAAAATGGAAAAAATTGATATTTTGATATCAATATATATGTTTTACAACTAATTAAAAAACTTATAATAAGTTTTTTAATATAAAAAAAAATAAAAAATAAATTATGAATTTTATAGTAGACAAAGCGAAAGCTATGAAAAAATGGTCTCCTATATTGGATACATTAAATGTTGATGATCCAGTAAAAAGAGAATGGATGTCTGAATATGCAGAAATTCACCAAATGAATGAAAACGTTGCTTATTCAACATTGTACAACTTAAATGGTATGGGTCCAGTTACTTCACCAACAGTTGGTACAACACCAGGGTCTGTATGGCAAGCTGGTAGTGGTGCTGCTGGTTCAGGTGATGTTGCACAAAACTTATTACCAGTTTCAATGAAAATTGCAGCTCAAGCAATTGGTCTTGATTTAGTAGCTGTTAAACCAACAGCATCACCAAGAATTGAATTATTATTTGTTGATTTCAAATATGATAATAATGATCAAGATGATGAAGATAGACCATTAGTATTTAAAGTTGGTTCAAAAGATTCAACATCTGATATTGAAACATTAAAAGAAGCATTATATGCACATATGAGTGTTTTAAACATTCAAGAAAGAATTGGTGGTTTAGATGCTAGATTGTTTGTAAAATTAGGTGATGGTACAGCAACTTTTGCTAATTTAAAAGATTTTACAGGTAGTGCAACTGAAGATAAAGAAGGATGGTTAGAATTTTTAGGATTTTCAAGAATTGATGGATATCCAATGTTTAGATCATTCCGTCAATATTACCCAGTTATGGATAACACATTTGCTAATTCATCATTTGATCAAAGCAAAAATACATTCCCACAAAGTGGATCAATTTCATCAATTATTGAAGCATCTGGTATTACTTATATGACAGGTACTACAACTGGTTCAACAGGAACATTTAGTGGTGAAGCTGATATTGAATTGATATCATTAATGGAAGATCATATTCCAGGATTCTCAGCAGGTTGGAATTTATACGACCCAATGACAAGAGCACAGGATGAAAGAACTTATCCAGGTGTTATAGGTCCTGATGTATTTACAAAAGCAGTTCAAGTAGGTGATGTAGAAATTACATCAGCATTGAAACGTACTCAAATTGAAGATATTAAAGCAGCAACTGGTATGGACATTGTTCAAAAATTAGAAGGTGTTTTAATTAATGAATTAACACAAGTTATTTCAAAAGAAATCGTTGCTTCAATTAGAGAATTATCATTGAAAAATAGAGGATCACATACTGCACCAAAAGATAATGCAGGTAACTCTAAATTTGACTTTAATGTTGATGAATATTTAACATTACCAGCAACAAATGGATTTGCTGCACCTGGTGGTGAAACATATCATTCAATTCAAAGAAAATTAGTTGCTAAAATTAATAACGCATCTAACTTTATTGCAACTGACGGACGTGTTGGACCAGCACAATATTTAGTAACAAATGGTAACTTAGCATCTGTTATTCAAGATATTGCTGGTTATACAATCAGTCCAGTTCAAGCAGGTAAATTGAATACAAATGGTCAACTTTACCCAATGGGTAATTTAGGAAATATTGCAATTTATGTTGACCCATATATGAGATGGGATGACAATCAAATTTTCTTAGGTAGAAAAAATTCAGTTGATCAACCAGGTTTAGTATTTATTCCTTACTTGATGGCACAAAGTATTTCACTAATTAGTGAAGCTACATGGGCACCAAGAATGTTAATTAGAAGTAGATACGCAGTAGCTGATATTGGTTTCTTCCCAGAAAAACAATTTATGGCTATCAAAGTAACTGATAACAATGGTGTATTGATTTAATAGTTAATACCAAACTAAATAAAAAAAGAGATTTCATTTTGAAATCTCTTTTTTTTTATTTAAAAAGAAAAGAAATTAAACTTTATATTATTTTTTATCGTATATTTATAAAAAATATTAATTATGGATATAAAAGATACATTTATTAAATTAACAAAATATAATATACCATATGGGACAGAAAGTTATTTGGTTGATTATTTACCTAAAGATATAAAAAAGGATTCAATTGGAAATTATTATATAAGAATTGGTAATAGTAAAACAATGTTCACATCACACTTAGATGATGCGTCATGGGGATATAGTATGGAAGAAGTTAATCATGTATTTGATGGTGATTTTATTAAAACAGATGGAACAACTGTTTTAGGCGCAGATGATAAAGCTGGTGTTACAATAATGTTATATATGATTGAAAATAAAGTACCAGGTACATATTATTTTTTCATTGGAGAAGAATCTGGTATGATAGGATCTAATGGTATTTTAAATATTAAAAAAGACTGGTTTAAATCAAATTTTAAAAGATGTATTTCTTTTGATAGAAGATCATATGGTTCTGTAATAACTCGTCAAATGGGTAGAACAAGTTGTTCAAATGAATTTGCGGATTCGTTAATAGAACAGTATAATAAATTAGGTTTAGTTCATAGGAAAGACACTGGTGGTATATTTACAGACAGTGCAGCTTTTATTGGAACAATACCAGAATGTACAAATTTATCTGTTGGTTATTTTAACGAACATACAAATATGGAATCACAAGATATAAAATATTTAGAAAAATTATCGGAATTATCTATTAAAATAAAATGGGAAAATTTATAATTTAAATTTATTATTTAAATAATCTAACCATTTATTATTTAACCATTCCCACCAAATAAATCCTTCGGTTGTTTTATCCCAATCAAATGATTGATATATATATTCGGATCTTTTTAGATCTTTACAATATGTATCTAAACTTTTCCATTTTCTATTTTTTAATTTTAATTTATTATCTGATAATCTTTCAATAAAAATTGAATATTCGATAAATTGTTTTATAAATGCAATAAAATCTTTATCACACTTTAAGTATAGTCGTTTTTTTTCCATTAATGATTTTTTGATTGTAATAGATTCATTATCTATTTTTTATTTTTACAGAATTTCAGGTTATTAAATATAAAATATTTAATTGTTATTTCAAAATATTTTAGTTATTTTTTTTTAAATTCTTCATTATATATTGATATATAATAATTATCAATATTAAAATATTTATTATAAATTTTATTTATTTTATTAAATGATATTTCATTTATCATATTTTCTAATAAAGATGTTTTGGGGTTAATAAATTTATTAAAATTATTATGGATAAGTATATTATTTTTTATTTTTTTTATTTTAATATTGTCTTTGACAATATTAAATCTTTCTTTTGTTAAATATTTATTTTTATTATTTAATATATCTTTTATTTTATTTATAACAGTATTAACATTGTCATTTGATGTTTCTGTTGCAAATGTTATTGTATATTGATTTGGTGTTATATCATACATATAACTATGTATATAATATACAAGTGCATTTTTTTCTCTAATTTCTTGATATAATGGTGAATTTAAACCATCACCCAAAATTGTAGTAATCATATTAATATATGGATAATCATTTATATTATTTAATAAAGGAGATATCAACACAATAGATGTAGAATTATTGAAATTGTTATTCAATTCTAATTGTACATTATGTACTTTATATTTAAGATGTTTTGATAAATTTTTATTTGATAAATCAATTTCATTTTTAAATGGGTTATTTTTAGAAATATTTATTATCTGTGATGGTTTTTTATAATATTTATTTATTGTATTAATACATTCATTATATGAATAATTTTTAATATCTTCTAATAACCCAATTGGTGAATAATAATTAAATAATTTTCTTTCTAAATTTAAAAGATGACTATTTAACTGTTCATTAAAACTGTTTAAATATTCTTCAATAATTATATTTTTTTCTTTATTGAAGTCTTCTTCATTTGGTATATAATTTAATATTAAATCTAATAATTCATATTTATATTCATTAATATATTTATCTAAACCTTTTATATAAAAAACAATATTTTCATTAGATGTGTACGCATTCCAACTAATATCATATCTTTGAAAATTATCTTGTAAATGATCAAAACTTTTACATAAAAGATGTTCAATTAAATGAGAAGTTCCATAATTACCTTTATGTTCTAACATGGTTGAACCTTTGAAAACTATAACAAAGGTTGATAAATCAATATCATTTTTATAATTTATAATCATAAATAATTTTTATTAATGTATAAAAGAAAAAAAAATAAAAGTTTTAAATTATGCAGAAATATCTGTACTTACAACTTTACCATTTTTCTTTATTTCACATGTCACTCTTGGTGGATTATCACTTATATTAATGTTATTTATTTGTTTTTTTAATTCATTACCAAATTTTTGAAATGGAGAATTATTAAAAAATTCATTAGGATTAATTTTTATTGATTCGTGATTATTATATTGAAATGATTTTTCAAATATTTCTTTATTTATTATTGATCCATCATTTAATTCATAAAATTTACCATCATCACCAAAAATTGTATATTTATCACCATTATTATCATATTTAAAATAATAAATATATTTATCATTTAAATTATCTAAATTGTCGTTAATATATTGTTTTATTAACATGTTTTTAATAACATCTTCTTTAAGATTTTTTTGCTTACATAAATCTTTAAATATTTTGTCTAATTTTTCATATTTCATAATTTTTTATTTTTTTTTATTTTTTTATTTTTTTAAATGTTTGATAAAACATAATTTGTGATATTTTACTACCATCACTTAATGTAAAATATGTATCATCAGATTCAGTGATTGACACGATATAATCTTTATTTGAATGTAAATAATATTTATCACCAGAATGACCAATATTTTCCTTTAAATAATTTTTAATTGTTTTTTCAAAAAATTGACTTTTATTTAAATTTTTTGTTGATGAAACACTTTCAAATAATTTATATGTATTTTCATCAATAGAATAAGTTTTTGTTATTTTTCCTGACATATCTTTTTTTTTATTTTTATATATAAAAATAAAAATGTCAAAAAATGTCAAAAATGATAATTTTTAATAGATAATGATTTTTTTATATATAAATTAAAAAATAAAGGTTATGGGATTAAAAAATTTTAATATTTTTAATAAAAAAGTATCATTGTCTAATAATAAAAATTGGAATAATAATATATTAACAAGAATGTTAAATAGAAAATTATTTAATGTTGATGATATTGTAAATAATATAATATATTTATCAAATGATAATGAAAAAATAGAAATAACAAAAGATGGTGTTATTTTAAAACATTATAGAGATGGTCATCCAATGTTACAAACATATTTAGTTGATGATATAACATTGAATCAATTAAAAAAATTGTAAAAATTTTACTTTTATAACTAATTTTCTTTTGACCATTTTATAAATTCATTAAATAAATTAGTAGTTTCAAGATAATGGATTCTTTTTCTATTGGTTGAAATATAATTTTTATAAGATATTTTAAGTTCTTGTGATGTTTTTGATGAAGATGTTAATCTAATTTTTAAACCTGTTAAGAAACTTTTAAAATATTTTTTAACTATATTTTTATCAGATAAATTAGAAAAAATAATATAATTTCCATTATAATTTTTTAATTTTTTAATTTTGCCATTATAAATTTCATCATTATAATAAGAAGATATAATATACCTATTATTGTCATATAACTTTATATATCTATAAATTGATTTTTTTTTTGTTAAATTTCTTATTTTTACAGAATAATTTGATTTATCAAATAGAATATAATAAAAGTTTATATTATCAATATCATATTCTTCTTCATCTTCAATTTCTATGTCCTGATAAAAAAGTTGATCATAAACTAAATTATCAAAATTTATTTTATTTAAATAATTTTCTCTTTTTATTTTATTTTCTTCTATTT
>Ga0256827_10001354_pt1 | contig 15651 bp, 10 predicted proteins | sample CV84metaG_FD_185977 | JGI IMG/M metagenome (GOLD analysis project Ga0256827, IMG submission 185977) | Hydrothermal vent microbial communities from East Pacific Rise, Pacific Ocean - CV84 | ecosystem: Environmental > Aquatic > Marine > Hydrothermal vents | place: Pacific Ocean: East Pacific Rise... | reverse complement strand
ACCATCCTCATTGCGCATATATATTTCGCATCCACCTGAACCAGTATATCCTGTTGTAGAAAACAATACATCACCAACTCCAGCAAAATTCAACACCTTAAAAGTATAGTACTCCATATCTTCAACTTGCTCGCCAGTCAATTTTTGCATGGCTTTAAGAGCTAAAGGACCTTGAATGGCTAATTGAGCAGTCATATCAGAAGCATTTTCTAATTCAGCGCCCATGGTATTTTGTTTATTACACCAAGCCCAATCTTTCTCAATATTCGATGCATTCACAACTAATAAATACTCTTCTTCAGCAAAACGGTAAACTAATAAATCATCAACAATACCACCTTGATCATTCGGGAAGCAAGAATACTGAACTTTTCCATCATATAAATCAGCGACATTATTAGATGTTACTCGCTGAACAAATTCAAAAGCTTTTGGCCCTCGAACCCAAAATTCACCCATATGTGAAACATCAAACACGCCAATCCCTTTTCTAACAGTTTCGTGCTCTGCGTTAATACCTGCAAATTGCACAGGCATATTATATCCAGCAAATGGTACCATTTTGGCTCCCATTAAGATATGCTTTTCTGTAAATGCTGTATTCTTCATAACTAAACTTTTAATCTTATAATTTTTGTGCTTGCAAATGTAAAGAATATTAAAACCAAAGTTCTGTTTTTTACTAATAAAAAACTATAAATAACAAAATTTACTCAAGATTATTAATTTCGTACTTTTGTACTGAACAATAAATAATTTTTTAATGAAGCGATTCACACGAAGTGCACCACGAAGTTTTATCCTTTTAATAGATATCGTCATTGTTTCTATTGCTGTAATGATATCTTATCTTCTCCGATTTAATTTCAATATCCCTGTTAAAGAAATAAGCTTAATACCCTATGCCATGGCAATTATTCTTGGCGTTAGAGTTTCTATATTTCTTATAACTAAATCATTTTCTGGAATTATCAGATACACAGAAACCCAAGATATAACACGTATTTTTATTATTAGTTCAGTCGGTACACTTGCCATTGTTGGTCTAGATATCTTAATAAAAGCGCTCTATGATGTGTATCTAATTCCTAGAGCTGTTATTATTATCGAGTTTATAGCGTCATCAGCAGGAATGATTGCTTTTAGACTTCTTGTAAAATCAACCTATTGGGAATTAAAAACACCAAGTAGTAAAAGTAAGAATGTTGTTATTTTTGGTGCTGGAGAAGCCGCACTGATAACCAATAAAGCACTAAAGCAAAATACGGCAGAGCGATTCAACATTATTGCTTTTATTGATGACAGTAAGAATAAGGTTGGTAAAAAAATTGAGAATATACCCATTCGTCACTCCGACAATTTATCAAAACTGCTAAAAGAAAAGGATGTTGATCAACTCATTATTTCAGTTCAAAATATAAATACAAGTAGAAAAAAAGAAATTGCAGAAATTTGTCTTGCAGAAAATGTTAAAGTGCAAAACGTACCACCAGTCAAAAAATGGATTAATGGTGAGCTGAGCATTAATCAAATCCGAGATATCAATATTTTGGAGTTGCTGGAACGTGATGAAATACAATTGGACACTTTAAAGATTAAAGCCCAACTTACTGGAAAAGTAATTCTTGTTACAGGAGCTGCAGGTTCTATTGGTAGTGAAATTGCTCGCCAAATAATAGAGTATCAACCTTCAAAATTGATTTTACTAGATATTGCCGAAACCCCTATATACCATTTAGAATTAGAGTTTACAAAACACGCTTTTACCAAAAACATTGAGTTTGTTATTGCTGATATTCGTAATCAAGAGCGAATGGAGAATGTATTCAAGACTTATAAACCTACTATTATCTTCCATGCTGCAGCTTATAAGCATGTTCCACTAATGGAGAATAATCCTAGCGAAGCCATTTTAGCCAATATTCATGGGACAAAAACCTTAGCTGATTTAGCTTGCAAAAATAAAATTGATAAATTTATAATGGTTTCAACAGATAAAGCAGTAAATCCAACTAATGTAATGGGGGCCTCTAAACGTATTGCTGAAATATATGTTCAAACATTGAATAAAAACGGAAACACTAAATTTATCACCACACGATTTGGAAATGTTTTGGGATCGAATGGCTCGGTAATTCCACTTTTCACTAAACAAATTCAAAATGGGGGCCCTATAACAATTACGCATCCTGATATCACACGCTTTTTTATGACAATACCAGAAGCTTGTCAGCTTGTACTTGAAGCTGGAGCAAAAGGAAATGGAGGAGAGATTTTTGTCTTTGACATGGGAAAATCAATTAAGATATTAGATCTCGCCAAGAAGATGATTCAGTTATCAGGACTAAAACTTGGAACCGATATTCAAATAACATTTACAGGACTTCGCCCGGGTGAGAAGCTATACGAGGAGGTGTTAGCTACAGAGGAAAATACTATAACAACTGATCATCCAAAAATTATGATTGCAAAAGTGCGAGAATATGACTCAGATACCGTCCATAAACAAATAAACAACCTTATTCAACTGTTTAATTCGCAAGATAATTATGTTATCGTGCGACAGATGAAAAAGATTGTTCCTGAATTTTTAAGTAAAAATTCGATGTATGAAAAATTAGATAAAGATTAAGCTTGAGCACTTGGACCTAAGTTCATAGGAATTCCCATTGCATCTACATCTTTTATTTCACCATGCATCGATTCAAATTTCTTTACATTATCAATTAAAGCTTTCATTAATCTTTTTGCGTGTTGTGGTGTCAGAATAATTCGTGACTTAACTTTTGCCTTTGGTATTCCAGGCATCATGCGTACAAAATCCACAACAAATTCAGAAGGAGAATGCGTTATAATTGCCAAATTAGAATAAGTACCTTCTGCAATTTCTTCAGGAAGTTCTATATTCAATTCATTCGGATTCGGATTTGGGTTTTGATTATTATCAGCCATATCAAAATAGATTTTAAAAAGAAAGGTGCATTCACATGCACCTTTCCTTGATTATTTATTTATTATTTATTCAACAATAGCATCACTAGAAAGATCCTCTTCTTTTCTTTTTTCAAGGCTTTCTAATTCTTCTTTGTTTCCAACTATCAACTTTTCGTACTCACGCAATCCTGTTCCTGCAGGAATCTTATGTCCAACAATCACGTTTTCTTTAAGCCCAAGTAAGTTATCACGCTTAGCATTTACAGCAGCCTCAGTTAACACTTTCGTAGTTTCCTGGAATGATGCTGCAGAAATAAAGCTCTTTGTTTGCAATGAAGCTTTTGTAATTCCTTGAAGAACCTGACGAGCTGTAGCAGCCTTAGCATCACGCGCCTCTGCAGGAATCTTATCGCGACGTTTCAAGCTAGAATTCTCATCACGCAATTTTCGAGCACTTATAATCTGTCCAGGTCTTAAACCAGAATCACCAGGCTCAACAATTACTTTTTTGCCGTAAATCCAATCGTTCTCTTCATTGAAATCAATCTTATTTACAACTTCATTCTCCAAGAAACGAGTATCTCCTGGATCCTCAATTTCAACTTTACGCATCATTTGGCGAACAATCACCTCAAAGTGCTTATCATTAATTTTCACACCCTGCAAACGATATACTTCCTGTACTTCATTCACAATATACTCCTGAACCTTAGTTGGTCCTTTAATAGCAAGAATACTTGCTGGAGTCATTGCGCCTTCTGATAAAGAAGTTCCTGATTTTACAAAATCATTTTCCTGTGCCAGAATCTGCTTGGAAGTAGCAATTAAGTACTTCTTCTGCTCACCCGTTTTTGAAGTAATAATTACCTCACGATTTCCACGCTTCAATTTTTTACTAAATGAAACAACACCATCAATTTCTGCTACAACTGCAGGATCAGATGGGTTTCGAGCTTCAAACAACTCAGTAACACGAGGCAAACCTCCTGTAATATCACCACCTTTACCAACGGCACGAGGAATCTTTACAATTATATCACCAGCCTTAATCTTTTCATCTTCATGAACAACAATCCGAGCTCCAACTGGGATATCATAACTCTTTATTACAGAACCATCTTTAGCAATAATATTAATAATTGGGTTTTTAGATTTCGAGCGAGAGTCTATAATTACCTTCTCTTGATAACCAGTTTGCTCATTTGATTCAACACGGAAAGTGTGACCTTCCATTATATTCTCAAATACAATCTTACCATCAGTCTCTGAAATAATCTGAGCATTATATGGATCCCACTCACAAATCAAATCACCTTTTTTCACATCCACATCAGTATCGAAATACAATTTCGAACCATAAGGTATCTGGTCAGAAACTAAAACAATCCCTGTATTTGGATCAATAATTCGCATTTCTGCCGAACGACCAATTACAACTTTATATTTTTCTCCTTCAGCGTCTTTGTAATCAACAAAACGAAGTTCATCAATAACTAGTTTACCATCAGCTTTAGCCATAACACTAGCAGCAACCGCAACGTTTGAGGCAGTACCTCCAACGTGGAATGTACGCAGTGTAAGCTGAGTACCTGGCTCTCCAATTGATTGAGCGGCAATTACACCAACAGTCTCTCCTTTTTGAACCATTCGCCCTGTAGCAAGGTTACGACCGTAACATTTCGCACAAACACCTTTTTTAGATTCACAAGTAAGTACTGAACGAATCTCTATTTGTTCAATAGTTGATTCATCAATTATTCTTGAAATTTCTTCAGTCAATTGAGTTCCTGATGCAACGATTAACTCTCCAGTTTGTGGATGGTAAATATCATGCAAACAAGTACGACCCAATATACGATCGAAAAGTGATTCCATAATTTCCTCATTGCGTTTCAAAGCGCCAACAACCAAACCACGAAGAGTTCCACAGTCGCGCTCCGAAATAATAACATCTTGAGCCACATCAACCAAACGACGAGTTAAATAACCCGCATCCGCAGTCTTTAGGGCTGTATCGGCAAGTCCTTTACGAGCACCGTGAGTAGAAATAAAGTACTCAAGAATTGTTAATCCTTCCTTAAAGTTTGAAAGAATTGGATTCTCGATAATCTCAGCACCTTTAGCTGATGATTTCTGAGGCTTGGCCATCAAACCACGCATACCTGACAGCTGTCGAATCTGCTCTTTGGAACCACGGGCTCCAGAATCAAGCATCATATAAACAGCATTAAACCCTTGATTATCTGTCGAAATCTCTTTCATCAGAGTATCAGTCAAACGCGAGTTTGTATGTGTCCAAATATCAATAATTTGATTATAACGCTCGTTATTAGTAATGAAACCCATATTATAATTTTGGGTAACTTCATCAACTTTCTTATTTGCATCAATAACCAATTTCTCTTTAATAGTAGGTATGATAATATCACCAAGGTTAAAGGACAATCCTCCATCATAGGCATTTCGATAACCTAGATTCTTAATATCATCTAGAAAATCAGCAGTAACTTTATTATTAGTTCTTTTCAATAGATTACCAATAATATCACGTAAAGATTTCTTTGTTAATAGTTCATTAATAAATCCAAATCCTTTTGGAACAGTTTGGTTGAATATCACACGTCCAACTGTTGTTTCAATAATTCTAGAGATACTATCATCACCAGTGCCATCAGGGTCAGTAATACGAACCTTGATAATTGCATGCAGATCAACTATTTTTTCATTATAAGCAATAATTATTTCCTCGGGTGAATAGAAAGTCATTCCTTCTCCTTTTACAGGATATTCAGGAGTATTTCTACGCTCCTTAGTCATATAATAAAGACCTAAAACCATATCCTGAGAAGGCACAGCAATAGGTGCACCATTTGCAGGATTAAGAATATTATGCGAAGCAAGCATCAATAACTGAGCTTCCAAAATAGCCGCATGTCCCAAAGGAACGTGAATCGCCATCTGGTCACCATCAAAGTCGGCGTTAAATGCAGAACACACCAAGGGGTGAAGTTGAATAGCTTTTCCCTCAATTAATTTTGGTTGAAACGCTTGAATACCCAAACGGTGAAGTGTTGGGGCACGGTTAAGCAATACAGGGTGACCTTTCAATACATTCTCCAAGATATCCCAAACAACAGGATCCTTACGATCTACAATCTTCTTGGCTGACTTTACAGTCTTTACAATACCACGCTCCAATAATTTACGAATAATAAACGGTTTGAATAATTCAGAAGCCATTCCTTTAGGTAAGCCACACTCATTCAATTTCAATGTAGGACCTACAATAATAACTGAACGACCAGAATAGTCAACACGTTTACCCAATAAATTCTGACGGAAACGACCTTGTTTACCCTTCAAGCTATCGCTTAATGATTTTAAGGCACGATTTGAATCAGATTTTACAGCACTTGCTTTTCGTGAATTATCGAATAATGAATCAACAGATTCCTGCAACATACGTTTCTCATTACGTAGGATTACATCTGGAGCCTTAATTTCAATTAATCGTTTCAAACGGTTATTACGAATAATAACACGACGATACAAATCATTCAAGTCAGAAGTGGCAAAACGACCACCATCCAATGGTACAAGTGGGCGCAATTCTGGAGGAATAACAGGTACTACTTTTACAATCATCCACTCGGGACGATTCTCAGTACGTGTATTTGCATCGCGGAATGCCTCAACCACTTTTAAGCGTTTTAAAGCATCTGCTTTACGTTGCTGTGAAGTTTCGTTATTTGCCTTATCTCTTAAAGTGTATGATAACTCATCCAAATTCAAATTCATCAACAAATCATGAACTGCCTCAGCACCCATTTTTGCGATAAACTTATCTGAATCACTATCATCAAGAAACTGATTCTCTGGTGGCAATGCATCAATAATGTCAAAATACTCATCTTCGGAAAGGAAGTCTAAATATTTTACACCATCCGCTTCTTTAATACCTGGATTGATAACCACATACTTTTCATAGTAGATAATTGTATCTAATTTTTTGGTTTGAATTCCCAAAAGGGCTCCCATTTTATTTGGGAGTGTGCGGAAAAACCAAATGTGTGCAACAGGTACAACCAACTTAATGTGTCCCATGCGCTCACGACGCACTTTTTTCTCAGTAACTTCGACACCACAACGGTCACAAACAATACCTTTATATCGGATACGCTTATATTTACCGCAATGACATTCGTAATCTTTTACTGGACCGAAAATACGTTCGCAAAATAAACCATCGCGTTCGGGTTTATAGGTCCGGTAATTGATTGTTTCAGGCTTCAATACTTCACCACTTGATTTTTCCAAAATCAACTCTGGTGAGGCCAAACTAATGGTTATTGAAGAAAAATTGCTTCTTTCTGTTGAAAATTTTCTAAAAGCCATATATCATGTTTATTAATGATAATACAAATTATTAACTAATACCAATAAGGCACTTAATCAAATTGAATATTCAAACCCAATCCATTTAATTCATGAACCAATACGTTAAATGATTCTGGAATACCCGGCTCAGGGAATTCTTGACCTTTAACAATTGCTTCATAAGCCTTGGCTCTACCAACTACGTCGTCAGACTTAACAGTGAGGATTTCTTGAAGAATATTGGCTGCACCAAATGCTTCAAGAGCCCAAACCTCCATCTCACCAAAACGCTGACCTCCAAATTGAGCTTTACCACCCAATGGCTGTTGTGTAATAAGTGAATATGGTCCGATTGAACGAGCATGCATTTTATCGTCGATTAAGTGGTGAAGTTTAATCATATAGATAATTCCAACCGTTGCTGGTTGATCAAATCTACGACCAGTTTCACCATCGATAAGATATACTTTACCATTATGAGGCAAGCCCGCCTGATCCATATATCCATTGATTTGTTCCAATGTAGCACCATCAAAAATTGGTGAAGCAAACTTCAAATCCAATTCTTTACCAGCCCAGCCGAGTACAGTTTCATATATCTGTCCAAGGTTCATACGAGAAGGTACTCCCAACGGATTCAATACAATATCAACTGGCGTTCCATCTTCAAGGAAAGGCATATCTTCTTGTCGAACAATACGTGCAACGATACCTTTATTACCATGACGACCCGCCATTTTATCACCTACTTTAAGTTTACGCTTCTTAGCAATATATACTTTTGCAAGTTTTACAATTCCAGCAGGCAACTCATCACCTACAGTCAAAACAAATTTCTTACGATTAAAATCACCAAGAATCTCTTTATACTTACTATTGAAGTTATAAATCACTTGTCGAATAACCTCATTCTTTACTTTATCAGTTGTCCATTTATTTGGATTAATATTGATATAATCCTCAACGGCCATCAATAGTTTCTGATTAAACTTTGTTTTCTTAGGAATGATTATTTCCTTAAAATTATTGGTTACTCCTTGCGAGGTTTTTCCATTAACTAATACCAAAAGCTTATCAACTAATTTTGCTTTCAATTCAGCATACTTAGCATCAAAATCTAATTGTAATACTTCTATTTCCTCTTTTTCTTTTGATTTCGAACGGCGATCCTTTACAGCGCGTGCAAATAATTTCTTATCAATCACCACTCCACGTAATGATGGAGACGCTTTTAAAGAAGCATCCTTAACATCACCCGCTTTATCACCAAAGATAGCTCTCAATAGTTTTTCTTCAGGAGTTGGATCTGTTTCACCTTTTGGAGTAATTTTTCCAATAAGAATATCACCTTCTCTTACTTCAGCACCAATACGAATCAAACCATTTTCATCCAAATCTTTGGTTGCCTCAGCACTAATATTTGGAATATCACTGGTTAATTCTTCTACACCTCTTTTAGTATCTCGTACCTCAAGAGTATATTCATCAATATGAACGGAAGTAAATATATCCTGACGAACAACTTCTTCGGAGATTACAATCGCATCCTCAAAGTTATAACCTTTCCATGGCATAAAAGCCACTTTCAAATTACGCCCTAAAGCCAATTCACCATCTTTAGTTCCATATCCCTCAGTCAAAATTTGACCTTTTTCAATTTTCTGACCAGAGCGAACTGTTGGCTTAATATTAACTGAAGTATTTTGGTTAGTACGTTTAAACTTAGTTAAAAAATACTCTGTTGTTTCGCCATCAAAGCTTACCAAACGATCTGTATCTGTACGATTATATCGAACAACTATTCTTGTTGCATCAGCAAACTCCACATAACCATCGGCAACAGCACGAATATTTGTACGCGAATCAATTGCAGCAGGACCCTCTAAACCAGTACCAACAATAGGTGCTTCAGGTTGCATCAAAGGTACTGCCTGACGCATCATGTTTGAACCCATCAAGGCACGGTTTGCATCATCATGCTCCAAGAAAGGAATCAGTGAGGCTGCAATAGAAGCAATTTGATTGGATGCAACATCCATCAAATCTACTTGCTTTTTATCAATAATAGGATAATCTGCAATTTGACGAACCTTAATACGCTCTTGCAAAAGTTCGCCATCTTCAGCAAACTTTATTTTAGAATGCGTAATTAATTTATCACCTTCTTCCTCGGCAGTAATATATACCAAACCATCTTCTAGCTGAACTTTACCTTCTTCCACCTTAACATAAGGTGTTTCGATAAATCCTAAATGATTAATCTGAGCATATACAGCTAATGAAGAAATCAAACCAATATTTGGTCCCTCTGGAGTTTCGATAGTACATAAACGACCGTAATGCGTATAATGGACGTCACGAACCTCAAATCCGGCACGTTCACGTGATAGACCACCTGGTCCAAGAGCTGAAATACGTCGTTTGTGCGTAATTTCAGATAAAGGATTAGTTTGATCCATAAACTGTGATAACTGATTTGTTCCGAAGAAAGAATTAATCACAGAAGACAAAGTCTTAGCATTAATCAAATCAATAGGAGTAAAAACCTCGTTATCACGAACATTCATACGCTCACGAATAGTACGTGCCATACGAGCTAATCCAACACCAAACTGATTGTGCAATTGCTCACCAACGGTACGTACACGACGGTTACTCAAGTGGTCAATATCATCAACTTCAGTTCTAGCATTTATCAATTTGATTAAATGCTTAATGATTTCAATAATATCAACATTGGTTAATATTTTTGTTTCTGGATCTACATCCAGACTTAATTTCTTATTTATTTTATAACGACCAACATCACCCAAATCATAACGACGATCTGAAAAGAAGAGGTTGTTAATAATACTTCGAGCAGTTTCCTCATCTGGTGGATCAGCATTTCGAAGCTGACGATAAATATATTCTACAGCTTCTTTCTCTGAATTTGAAGGGTCTTTCTGTAAAGTATTAAAGATAATTGAGAAATCATTTGCTTCACTTTCTTCCTTATGAAGAATAATTGTTTTAGTCCCCGAATCGATAATATCCTGAATATGGGAAGCCTCAAGGACTACTTCACGATCAACAATTACCTCAGTACGTTCAATTGAAACAACTTCACCTGTATCTTCATCTACAAAATCCTCTACCCAAGAGCGAAGAACTTTCGCTGCAAGACGACGACCCAAAACTCTTTTTAAACCTGCCTTACTAACTTTAATTTCATCAGCAAGATCGAATATCTCAAGGATATCTTTATCACTTTGAAATCCGATTGCTCGAAGCAAAGTAGTAACAGGCAATTTCTTTTTACGATCGATATATGCATACATCACATTGTTAATGTCTGTAGCAAATTCAATCCACGAACCTTTAAATGGGATTATTCGAGCACTATACAACTGAGTTCCGTTTGCATGGCGGCTTGTTCCGAAAAACACACCTGGAGAACGGTGAAGTTGGGAAACAACAACACGTTCAGCACCATTCACACAAAAGGTTCCTTTTGGCGTCATATAAGGGATCATTCCCAAATACACATCCTGAATTTTGGTCTCAAAGTCCTCATGTTCGGGATCTGTACAATATAATTTTAGTTTCGCTTTAAGAGGAACACTATAGGTTAACCCTCTATCAAGGCATTCTTCGATCGAGTATCTTGGTGGATCAACAAAGTAATCCAGAAATTCCAAGACAAAATTATTTCTTGTATCGGTGATTGGAAAATTTTCCGCAAAAACACGAAACAAACCTTCGTTTGATCGGTTCTCAGGAGTAGTCTCCAATTGGAAAAAATCCTTAAACGATTTTAACTGAATATCAAGGAAATCAGGGTATTCAGTATGAACCGAAGCAGATACAAAATTAATTCTCTTATTATTATTTATTGATGTCAATGTATGAAAGTTTTGGTAAGTGAAAAATCGATTGAACTATACAGGTATTTATACAGCCAAAGACCTTGCCCCCGCAAATGCGGGGGAAGGTCTATGGAATTAATTGTATATAATTAATCTTCTTACTTAACTTCAACCTCTGCTCCTGCTTCTTCAAGTTGAGTTTTAAGTGCTTCAGCTTCGTCTTTAGCAACACCTTCTTTGATTGGTGCTGGTGCAGAATCAACTAAACCTTTAGCCTCTTTAAGACCTAAGCTTGTTAATTCTTTTACTAGTTTTACAACTGCTAATTTTGAAGATCCTGCTGACTTTAAGATTACATCGAATGCAGTTTGCTCTTCCTCTGCTGCGGCGTCACCACCTGCTGCTGGACCTGCTACTGCAACAGCTGCTGCTGCTGGTTCGATTCCATACTCTTCTTTTAAAATCTCAGCTAATTCGTTAACTTCTTTAACGGTTAAGTTCACTAACTGTTCTGCGAAAGCTTTTAAATCTGCCATCTTTATTCTATTTTATGTCCCGAAGGACGGTTTAAAACTGTTTACTTATTTACTATTTATTCAAAAAAAACTATTCCGGTCTTTCAGACAATGTTTTTATAAGACCTGCAATTGTTCCTCCTCCAGACTGAAGGGCTGAAACAACGTTTTTAGCAGGCGATTGCAACAATCCGATAATATCACCGATAAGCTCATCCTTAGATTTAATATTAGCAAGGAATTCTAAATTCTCTCCACCAACATAACACATCTCCTCAATATAAGCTCCTTTGAGCTCAGGTTTTGCAGCTTTGTGCTTTTTAGTAAAATCTTTGATTAAACGAGCTGGCACGTTGCCAGTATCGGTAAACATTAGGGCTGTATTCCCTTTCAAAACATCATAAAGATCGTCAAAGTCTTTCTCAACCTTTTCCATTGCTTTTTTCAGCAATGTATTCTTAACAACTGATAACTTTACTCCTTTGCTGAAGCAATAGCGACGTAATGCACTAGTTTGAACTGCGTCCAATCCAGAAATATCCGTCAAATAGAAGATTTCACTCTCCTTTAATTGTTCAACTAGGGTATCGATTAGTTGCGTTTTATCTACTTTTTTCATACTGAATATGCTAAAAGGTTAGAAAATTGAAATTAACTGGTCGTCAATGATTTCAGGTCGATTCTAACACCCAAACTCATAGTACTTGAAATAAAAGTACTTTTCATATAAGTGCCTTTTGATGCAGAAGGTTTCATTTTAATCACTGTATGAAGAAGCTCATTAGCATTTTCAACTAATTGTTCTTTTGTGAATGAAACTTTACCAACTGCGGCATGGATAATTCCAAATTTATCAACTTTAAAGTCAATTTTACCAGCTTTAACTTCGTTTACTGCGCGAGTGATATCCATAGTAACAGTACCTGTTTTAGGATTAGGCATCAAACCGCGAGGTCCGAGGATTCTTCCTAAGGCACCAACTTTTGGCATCACACTAGGCATAGTAATAACGACATCGATATCAGTCCAACCGCCTTTTATTTTTTGGATATATTCATCCAAGCCAACATAATCGGCTCCTGCTGCTTTAGCTTCTTCTTCTTTATCAGGAGTACAAAGCACTAACACTCTCTTCACTTTACCAGTACCATGAGGCAAGGTTATAGAACCTCGCACCAATTGATTGGCTTTACGTGGATCAACACCCAAACGGATATCCAAATCCACTGAAGCGTCAAAGTTGGTAGTAGTAATTTGTTTTACTATATCAACAGCTTCAGGAAGAGCATAAGCTTGATCCTTATCGAATTTTGCTAAAGCGTCTTTACGTTTCTTACTTATTTTAGCCATTTTAATTTTTGATTTTTAGTTAAGCAGAAGGAAAATCACCTTTTACAACGATTCCCATACTACGAGCGGTTCCAGCCACCATACGCATTGCCGATTCAACTTTAAAAGCGTTTAAGTCAACCATTTTTGCTTCAGCGATAACACGAACTTGATCCCAAGTAATTGTTTTCACCTTAACACGGTTAGGTTCTGCTGAACCCTTTTTTAACTTAGCAGCCTCTAACAACTGAACAGCAACTGGTGGAGTTTTGATGATAAACTCAAATGATTTATCTTGAAAAACAGTAATGATCACAGGCAACACCTTACCGGCTTGATCCTGAGTACGAGCATTAAACTGCTTACAAAACTCCATAATATTGACACCCTTAGCACCCAATGCAGGGCCTACTGGTGGCGATGGATTTGCGGCGCCCCCTCTAATCTGCAACTTTATTAATCCGCTTACTTCTTTTGCCATTTTCTTAAATGTTAAAGATTTGAATTTGTTTCTATTTACCCTTTGTAACCTAAGCGTAAATATTTACTCTTTTTCAACTTGCATGAATCCCAATTCCAATGGTGTTTTTCTTCCAAATATTTTAACCATCACTTTCAATTTTTTCTTCTCTTCGTTTATCTCTTCGATAATACCTGAGAAACTATTGAAAGGACCATCAATTACAGTAACTGTTTCACCAACGATATAAGGAATATTTACATATTCGCCTTGCTCCGTCAACTCATCTACTTTACCGAGGATTCGGTTCACTTCGGCAGGACGTAGTGGAAGCGGTTTCCCGCCGCGTTCACCTCCTAAAAACCCTATCACATTTGGAACTTCCTTTAACATGTGTGGAACCTCACCTACCATAACAGCTTCTAACAGTATATAGCCTGGAAAAAAATTACGCTCCTTACTAATCTTCTTTCCTTTCCTAATCTGGTAAACCTTTTCGGTAGGAATTAAAATTTTAGAGATGTACTTTTCATAACCAAGACGTCGAATTTCACTTTCGATATATTCCTTCACCTTAGCTTCCTTGCCACTAATGGCTCGGACTACATACCATTTTTTTTCTTGTCCACTCATTGATAATTAACCTTAAAATTGGGTTAAATTGAAAAATTGTATTTATATAAAATTAGAACATGCGATAAAACAAGTCCAATGCATTTTTAAATGCCATATCCATCATCAGCACAACAAGTGCTATAATTAGGGAAGCAATGGATACGACGATTGCACTGTTTTGCAACTCAGCCCATGAAGGCCAAGATACCTTGTGTACCAGCTCGTCATAACTTTCCTTAATATAATCAACTACTTTTGCCATAGTATTCATTTATTGAGCACGGGTGGTAGGACTCGAACCCACGACTCCTGGTTTTGGAGACCAGAGCTCTACCAACTGAGCTACACCCGTATTAAAAATTATCTAAGCTGTAAAAAGGCGGCTCGAAAAATACCGAGCCACCTTTAAGCTTATCTAACTTAAAATTACCTTATATTAATTCAGTAACCTGTCCAGCACCAACTGTACGACCACCTTCACGAATCGCGAAACGCAAACCTTTATTCATTGCAATTTCACTATGCAATTCAACCTCGATAGTCAAGTTGTCGCCTGGCATTACCATCTCTACTCCATCAGGAAGTAAGATTTCACCAGTTACGTCAGTTGTACGGAAGTAAAACTGAGGACGGTATTTATTATGGAATGGAGTGTGACGTCCACCTTCTTCTTTCTTTAGGATATAAACCTCTGCTTTGAATTTAGCGTGAGGAGTAACAGAACCCGGCTTAGCAATTACCATACCGCGACGGATTTCGTTCTTATCGATACCACGAAGCAATAAACCAACGTTATCACCAGCTTCTCCACGATCCAAAATCTTACGGAACATTTCAACACCAGTAACAACTGATTTTAATTTCTCAGCACCCATTCCTATGATATCAACACCTTCACCAGAGTTTATTACACCACTCTCGATACGACCAGTAGCAACAGTACCACGACCAGTAATAGAGAATACATCCTCAACAGGCATTAAGAAATCTTTATCAACATCACGAGGAGGAAGTTCAATCCAAGTATCAACAGCTTCCATCAATTCAACGATTTTCTCCATCCACTTAGGCTCTTTATTCAAACCACCTAAAGCAGATCCTTGGATAATAGGAGTATTATCACCATCAAATTGATAGAAATCTAACAATTCACGGATTTCCATTTCAACAAGCTCTAACAACTCATCGTCGTCAACCATGTCAACTTTATTCATAAAAACAACCATTCTAGGCACACCAACCTGACGTCCTAAAAGGATATGCTCACGAGTCTGAGGCATAGGGCCATCAGTCGCAGCAACAACTAAGATAGCACCGTCCATTTGGGCAGCACCAGTTACCATATTCTTCACGTAGTCAGCGTGACCAGGACAGTCAACGTGAGCGTAGTGACGATTGGCAGTTGTATATTCAACATGCGCAGTATTAATTGTAATACCTCTTTCTTTCTCCTCTGGAGCGTTATCAATTGCGTCAAAGTCTTTAACTTCAGAAAGACCTTGTTCTGCTAAAACAACAGTGATAGCAGCAGTCAGAGTAGTTTTACCGTGGTCAACGTGACCAATAGTACCGA
>Ga0256827_10001352_pt1 | contig 15664 bp, 9 predicted proteins | sample CV84metaG_FD_185977 | JGI IMG/M metagenome (GOLD analysis project Ga0256827, IMG submission 185977) | Hydrothermal vent microbial communities from East Pacific Rise, Pacific Ocean - CV84 | ecosystem: Environmental > Aquatic > Marine > Hydrothermal vents | place: Pacific Ocean: East Pacific Rise... | reverse complement strand
CATCTATAGGCACAAACCGATAGTGTAAATTGAGCAAGGCAGAGTTAAAACTCTCTTGGGTATGGTGGTAGGCAACTTTAACATCCCATAGAAATCGTTTGTTACTGTTTTTTAAAGCTAAACTCAAAGAGCTATCTTCTCTATCTTTAGCCTTAGCTCTATTATAAGCCTTCTGTTCAAAAGAGAGTGTAGAACGTAACCCTTTATAGAGCCACCCATAAGATAACTCTTTTTCAACTACTGAAACATAGGGTGTTAAATGTTTATAATCCATACCAAACTTAAATCTAGGATAATCACTATTTATCATATCGTTATAAACTCTAAAAAGTTGACTATCACGACTATTATCCTCTAGACCCAGAAAAGCCAAAGAGTATGCCCCTGCTCTGTCGCCAATATCAAGCGAAGCCGTTACCCTATCTCTCAAAGGCAGGATACTCTTATCTCCTTTTAATATCTGTGATTTTAAAAGATTGTTATTTTGACTCATTGCTAAATAGAGCGTTAACCAAGGAGCATCAAGTTTATACTTTTGAGACAAATAGTAAACTTTATCATTACTCTGAGTATAACTATACCACCCTAACCTCATCTCATTGAACTCACGTTCTGTAAAGAGTGATTTTAACTTCTCAAAATAGTAGGCTTTTTTACTATAAGGGGTACTATATCGCATAACCAATCCCAAATAAACCCGAGCAAAATCTTTCTCTTTTAGAAGATTAGGGTTACTTTTAATCGATTGATTCATCTTATGAAAAAGCTCTAACCTTACACGCTTTGCTCCCTCTGTTCTATCTTGAAACTCTAATAAATCTGCATAAACGACTTGATACTCTATATTCTTAGAATTCTTTAATAATGGTTTTAACCATGTTAAAGCTAAATCACTTTTTTGTAACTTTAAAGCTGTAATAACAGCAGGAAATCCTACCCCTTGTTGCAGTTTTTTATGAGTTCTTAGCAGATAAAACTCTTTTTTTAAAGAAGCGATTAACCCATTATCCAAAAGAAACCATAAATAGGCTTGATGAGTTGAAGCATTATTAAAATCTATATCTAATGCACGTTTAAACTCATTTAGAGCTGATGGTATATTTTTACTTTTTATAAAATAGTTGGCTAAAACAATATGGTAATGAATATTTTTATTAAAAATTTCTCTATCTTTAGAACTAATCTTAGAGAGTAACTCCTTAATCGCTGATATATTTTCTTTCTCTAAATATTGATAGAGAAGTGATGTTAAATAGATACGATTATTTGTCTTTTTCCAAAGCTTATTATAGAGGTAGGGTAAACGTTCTCCCTTATTAAGTGAACTTTCAAGCTTTATCAACTTATCATAGTTTACAAAAGCCAGTTTATCCTCTTTCTCTGAAGCCCAAAGTCTTTTAAACATATACGTATAATCTTTCTCTCTCCAACCTAAAGCAATCAACCGTTTGTCTGTTTTTAGAGCCTGAGTATAACGATATGCCTCTTTGAACTCTTTGAGTGCTATCAATTTTTGAATGGTTAACTCATGTAACTCCTTATCTAATCCATAACGCTCTTCAAACTCTTTATAGAGTGCCACACCCTTTTGATAATGGCTATTACGATAACTAAAAAGTATCGCCTCTTTATGTATCTCTTTTTGATCTACTCTCTTAAGAAATTTTGTAAAATACGCCTCTGCTTTAGGCATCTCTCCTGTATAATTATAATACTCATCCAACTTACTCACAAAGCTATAATCTCCTGCTTCAACTTTACGGGTATAGATATATCCTAAAATTTCATAGGCACTATGTAGATTACTAGAGTCTAAAATATACTTCTCATACTTTAGATTTTTATAGTTACGGTATCCCTCAATATTTAATGCCATAACCTTTCTCATCTTTCCTGACCATAATGCAAGTTGAATCGCCTTATCTAGCCATACTATTGAGTGAAACTTATCCTTAGCAAAAAGAGCCATATCCAAAGCAGGTAGAATATCTTGTGCATAAATAAGACTCTTAATTGCTAAATCTGTAACCTTCTCATCAAACATATCTTGATTCTCTACAAATACTTTTTGAGCAAAAAGAGAAGCACCTTTTACATCTCCTAACTGGAGTAGTGTATTCATAAGAAATATAATGGCAGAGTGGTTAAGGTTCATATTCTCTTGATAGAGTGTCAAAAGTTCAACCACACCCTCTTTATCGCCTTTCATTGTTGCATTTAACGCCACATTGAAAAAACGCATCTTCTTTGTCTTATCTTCTGTATTTAAAAAAAGTTCAATGGCTAACTCTCGAACCAACTCATACTCTTGATGTTCTAATAGAGCTGAAATGGCATACTCTTTTAACTCTCTATCCATCTCTGGATAATTTAACAATCGTAAAAGAGCTTTATAGCTATCCTCTTTATATCCTAATGCCATTGCCTGCATAAAAAGATCTTTTTCAAAATCATAATTAATCAAATCAGGTCTCTCTTTCATAAACCCTTGAAGAGATATATACTTTAACTTCTTAAAATCTATCTGTGTGGACTCCGCAAAGAAAAAAGTATAATCAGGACTCTCTTTGGTATACTCAAAGTAGGCATAAAGCTTCTCTTTTAGCTCTTCAAGTAACTTCGGACTAACACTATTAAAATAGATATTTTTCATAAAACGATATTGAGACCTATAGAGTTTTGTTAACCGTTTTCTATCATTGGTTTCGCTTATCATCTGATTTGTCAATGCCAAGGCTTTCGCTACCTCTCCAACAGAGGCATAATTCCGAGCCAAAATTCGTTTTAATCGAAAACTCTCAGGATAGTAGAGCAACATACTCTCTAGATAGTTAATAGAGAGATTGGCATTTTTACCTCTTCCCTCAATAATTTGGTCAATATTCTTTTTAGGAAAAAGTAGATAAAGCACAAATGAGAAGATAAGAACAATACCCATAATCTCTTTAACAGAGAGTATAGAGGTACTGCTATCTTGATTATTGACACTTGAATACAACCTCTACTCCTCTATGCTTTTTTGAACTCAAGAGAAGATTCTCTTTCTCTCTTTTTAATGTAACCCCTTTAGGTCGATTAGAATGACACCCTTGAGGAAGATAAAAATGAGCCTCTATTGCAATATTTGCTTTTAAAGCAAAGCGATAACGACTCCCTTTAACGTCGACTCTATCAACCCAACCATTCGCATCTATAAGATAGGGTTGATTTTTTTTATCTCCTAAAATAATACGATGTTTCTCTTGACTATCTAGCGTAATATAGGTACTCCCATTATGTTGTATGAAGCCTGCCACACCTCTACTTTTTTGAATATCAACCGCTACCTTTCTATCAAAACGAACCGTTCTAAGATAACCACTATTTCGAACCTCATATCCGCCCTCTATCTTACTAATAGCGGTTCTATAAAAACCTCGTGCTTTTTTAATATATTGTGAAGCATAGAGCTTAGAGGTCTTCTGTTTAACTGCCCACTCATAAACATCTTTTAACGCTTGAAACGATGCTAGTTTTGAACCTGAATAGAAGTGATAATAGATATTAATCGGTTTTAATCGATAAGGTTTCTCTGTCATCTCAAATGTCTCAATAGCATCTCGATACCCCCAAAATGGACCTAACCAATCATGGGTATAGACATTCTCATTCTGTTGTGCTGTATAGATTTGCCAATACTCCTCTCGCTGTAAACCAAAAGGAGCAACATGGCTCATCCAGGGGTCACTCTTCTTAATCGTTGTATCCCCACCGTTCATTCCTAAGATATGATGTCGCTCAGTATAAGCCAAAACCATCTTAGTAGGCAAACAATCGCCACTCCAAAAGAGAATTCTTGTACTCTGCTTCGATTTAGGAGCCAACGAGAGTGCAAACTTAACACTATCTAGCGTCTCTTTCTGTAAAGAGAAGTGATAATTTGGCAGAGGTAAATGGTAGTGAGCCTCTGCATGTTTACTAACTTTCTTCTCCTCTAAAAGGCGTTGCTCTCTTGTGAGATGTTTTTTACGAAACTCCTCATCAGCTTGTCCCCAAAAGAAAGGGTGTGAAAGTGTATGACTTGCAGGTTCAACCCATGGAATTCTATAGAGTTCTCTTGATATTTTTTTCATACGAGAACTTAATTTAGGATAGAGTCCAATAGTATCAACCTCTCCTTGAATCACTGATATGGTTTGTGGAATTTTATACTTCTTATAGATATGTTCAATAAGATACTCTGTCGAGAGCTTCTTAGGGTCAACTCTAACAACCTCCATAAAACCATCGCCATCTACATGGACAAATAGTATTCGTCTACCCGCTTCTGTTGTAGGATCAGGTACAGGAATAGCATCCAGTCGTAGTGCATCTTTAAAAAGTTGAAAAGGATTCACTGTCCAAAAATTCTCTTCTCCTATAGTTGCTAAAAAAGCTCCATCAATAGCATATCCACCCCACGGTGTAACAGCTATATTCATCCCTTTTTGTCCATTTTTATAGAGGCTACTAACCACCTCTTTAGCACTCTTAGCTACTAATAATTGCTCTTCATACTCTATAGAAGCAGGTACCTCATAAGCACTATAAGAGGTGCCATAAATTGTTTTACTCTTATCTAAAAAACTATTTTTATTAGGAACATAAGAGAGTCCAAATGCTTTTAAATTTGAAGATGTAGATGCAAAAACAAAATTGTTCAAAAAAAGAATTTTTATATCTTTTGCTTGTAAGCCTTTTGCCCAAGCATGTAACTTATCACTATTTTTAGTTTTTCCTTCACTCCAAACAATAACTGAATGGTATCTATCCTCTACCCGTTTAGGTAAATCTTGAGTTGATATATCGTAGAGTATAGGGACATATCCCCAATACTCTAACGGCATTGATGCCAAAAGATGCACATCAGAATAGACAGCATTTTTATCTTTAAACAGTGATTTATTAAAAAGGATTAAAACATCTCTTCTCGCTCTCTTTCTATCACACTCCCCCTGCTCTTGAAGGAGTCCATCAGTCACATAAGAGATAAAACCTAACTTTTTAACCTTTTTAGCTATCTCTAATCGCTCCTTAGTCGATTTATCACTATACTCAATAGAGATAACATCCAAACCATACTTTTTTGCTTTTTTAAAGTTTGTTAGTAACCACTCTCTATCTTTTTTAGGGACTTTTTCATAACTCTTTTTATCATGATTGTAACGATTAAGAAGGCTCTCTGCTACTACAGCATCAATATCATTATGAATCTTCTCTAACAACTCAAATCCTCGATTAATAATAATCTTTGAATCAGGGTACTTCTTATGTAGTTTATGAATAAAAGAGATTAGAGCTTTTTGCTGTTTTTTAAAAAGTCTTTTATCTTTAGATGTTACATGATAAGCATCCATTGTGTCTAGAAAAAAATTTCGATAACCATCTTTGTAAAGCTTTGCAATACGTTTAAATATAAAGGCTTGGTAATCCTCTTTACGTAAATCAGCAATCAGAGAGTTCCACGTTCGGTTTTTAGAGATAATCCACGTTTTATTATACTTCGTCTCTGTCGCTCTCCATGGTTCAATCTCTCCCACACTCACATAGGCAACCATCTTTTTAGGATAACGTAGAGCATAGATGTTATCAACAGCATCTGCTTCTACAACAACCTTATCATAGAAATTTATAAATCTATCATCTATATTTTTACTATAGATAAAAGCATATTTTGCATCTCCCCACAAGAGAGAGAATAAAAAAAGGAAAGTAGTAATAATCCTATTGCAACATAAAAGTCTCATAATCTAACTCCTGTAAAATTTTATTAAGAGTTGCAATACTTGCAACAAATAGAATAAGTAGGGTTACACTGTACCCATACCCATAAAAGTATGGACCAAGTCCAATACTAACCCATGTTAATAGTGCATTGATAACCACAAATGCTAAGGTGTAGATTAAGGCCTCCTTCTGTCGATCAAGATAATATAAATAGGCTAAAATAGACATAAATCCCAACTGTAACTGCACCCCAATAACATCCACATAAAAAAGTGGCAGATAGAGTTTAGGAAGTAAAAATAGTTCAAAAAGTTGTTCCGCACTCAAAAAGAGAAAAATATTAAAAATCCCTTGAACAAAGAGTGTCTCTTGGATACTTCTTTTAACAGCATTAATCATCCCCTGCTTATGAAGCTTTATCTGTTCTAATGTTCCATGTTTATTAATAGCCCGATAAAACTTCTCATACGCCTTAGCAAAATCCACCTCTAATCGAAAGAAGAATATTGCCATTCCTGGAATAATCGAGAGATAAGCTAAGAAAATAGGAAAATCATAAACCATTGAAGCATGCAGTTTATCGATAACCATATAACCCACCACAGGTGTAAACCAGAAGATAACTTTATCTATCCAAATAGCAATATTATAGAGCATTCCAGACCATGCCAATTTCCAATAAAATTTTCCATAGTTCTGTTTAAACATATCAAAACGAATAAAGTTCTTATTATTCTTATTTGAAGAGGGATAAAAATAGATAATACCTAAAAATAGTAGAATAAAAAGGAGACTATTTCCAATAATAAATGAGATTAAAAGACCAATAATCTCATACTCTCGTAAAAAAATCGAGCAGACATAAATTGCCAAATAGCCTAAAAGATAAAAGAAAATAACATGTTTATAGAGTTTTAAACTCGCTGCCAAGATATTAGCAATCCAGACACAAGAGAGAACAACAAAAAGGGTTACATAGAGCAAAACAAACAGATTACTCTGTGTATCAAAAATAAAAAGCCCCAACCCTACAGCTAAAATAAACCCTATAATAATAGTGACCATAATAATACCAATAAAGTTTGGCAATACTAAATAGAAACGTTTTTCATACATCCTATCAGCAATAAAACGGGTAAAAGGAAGCTGGAAAAATCCTGTAAAAACAGAACTTAATGCCAAAGCAGATACATAGGTAACTGAAGCCTTAAGCATCGTATCATGAGGATCAGTAGTGTGAAAAAGATAGATATTACTCAAACCAATACCCAAAATAATAATCATCGAAATAACCCATGGACCACTACTTAAGATAGCTGAATAACCAAACGTCTTAAAAACCGAAAGAAGTGATTTCTCTTGTAAAATCTGTTTAAGCTCAAACCCTATTCCAGCCATTACCGCTCCAACCCTCTAAAAATATCTCTATAGACAGCATCATAATTCTCTAAAAATAACTCTTGAGTATAGAAACGATTCACTCTTTCCAATCCCACACGCTGTGCCTCATACCACTTCTCTTCGTCCGTTAAAAGTTCAATATAGGCATCAGCAAGCTCTCCAACATTAGCAATTTGACAAACAATCCCTGCCTTGCCCATCTCTCTGTCTCCCTCTTGTTCGCCTCCATAAATAAGCTCTTTACAAGAACCTACATCGGTACTAACACAAGGAACTCCCGCAGCAAATCCTTCCAAAATAACCAATGGCATCCCTTCACTAATAGAGGTCAAAGTTTGAAGTCCACTCTTTGGAAGAATCTCAGCAATATTCTGAAAACCTAAAAACTTGATATTCTCTTTCACATCTAAAATATCAATCAAATCACGACACTCTTCAGCATACTCTATCTCTTCATCATCAGGTCCAACAACCCACGCTTCAACATCAGGAATCGTATTAGCAGTAACCCGTATGGCTCGAATAAAAGTCTTTATATCTTTAATTGAAACCACCCGACCAATAAGAGTAATAATCTTAGGTATACCCTTTGGACGGTGCTGTAGTGTTGCTCCCAGTTTATGAATATCCACTCCATTAGGAATAACCCTACAGAGTTCTGCCTTGGCACCATAAGCAATCTGTGTCTCTTTTGCTACAGAGAAGAGAGAAAGAATAGGATTTGCTCTACTATAGCTCATCTTTCCTATCCCCTCAAAAAATTTAACCCACATCGACTGAATATAGTTATCCTCTGCCGATTCACGAAATAAATCCAATTTTTTATAAAGATTAAATGAGCTAGAAATCAAATCAATTTTACGCTCTTTCGTATAGATTCCATGTTCTGTTAAGATAAAAGGTTTTCCTGTCTCATGAGAAATCAAAGTAGAAAGAAAACCTGAATACCCTGTAGAGGGAGAGTGAATCACGGCACCTCTATTGATAATCAATTTTGCCAAATTTGCAATCTTCCAGATAGGAATATGAATACTTCGTACAGACCAAAAGTAATCTAAAAACGAGATTTCAGGAGAGTTCTCTTGATTCTTATTCGAAATAAAATACCACGCCTCTCGGCTATAGAGAAACTGAGACTCATTAATGTAATTCAGATAAAAATCCAATCCCATAACCTCCTGAGGAAAAGGGTTCTCTTTATTATCATTTTTAAACCACTGGTAGAGACTTTCCACTTTTTCAAAATGTTCAGGATTCCCATTAATCGCTTTAATAGGAACTTTTTCCTCATCATCAAACATAAAAATTTCTACAACAAGCACCAAGTTTTCAGGAAATTCAAAAAGAGGTTTTGAAGCGTAGTCTTTTCTTCGACTTCCAATAAATGCAATACCAAATTTATAGTGTGGTAATCCTGCAATTAGCTGTGCAATCCAAGAGGAGACACCACCACGAACATAGGGATAAGTTCCTTCACAAGGAATAATAATATCAGGTTCGCCACTATCTAGTAGAACTTTCATGACCCTCTCCATACTTGAATTAAAGGTTTCAATCGCAGATCAATATCAAACTCTTCAGGCAAAATATATTGTGAAATCTCATTATACTTTTTCTGACCATACTTAATCTCTGCAAGAAATGTAGAGATGGACTCTTTCGCAACTCCCAACGCCATAGCTTGATTAAAATACTCTTCAGCCTTGTCATAATCATGATTAAAAATTTGAATCTTTCCTAAAAGTATAAAAGCACTAGTATTCTCTTCTATATCTTTTAAGATATTCTCTATCTTTTGTGTATAAAATCCTGTTAATTGTTCCCTTGCTACACCATGAAAAATAAACTGCCAATAGACTAAAGCCAATTCAAAGCTATACCGCTCTTTAAGATCGTTACTATGAGAATAGGCTATTTTTTCCTGAAGTTCTTTAATTTGAGTATTTAATTTTTTTTCAAAGGTAGAAACAAGAGCAAAAGCATAAAGTCGTGTTTCATCTGAACTATCTGCTAAAAAATGCTGAATTTTTCCAATATTTCCTTGTGCATAACTATCATAAAGAATCTTTAGTGATTTTATTTTTTCATCACTTGTTATATCATCACGATGATCACTCTCCATAGTCAATACTCCCTCATGAAACTTACTATGAACCATTGGAAACTTAGCAACTTGATCTTCAAAATAGATAGTCTCATAACTGGGTCTACTTACACGATGGGTTGCCCAAGAGAAACCAAAAAGAATCATAATAAGCGTCAAAAGAACTCCGATAAAAAGCAGTCCTGTATTAATAACTACAAAAAATATAAAAATTTCCCATCTATATATTTTATACTTTGAAGGAAGAAACTGTATTAAAAATATAGAAAAGAGTAACCATAACAGTAGCTCCATCAGAAGAAAGAAACCTATATCTTGCCATGAATTTTGTTGTTCTAAAAGAAAAATTACATATTTTATATCTAAACTATCAAACACAGCCATACTCCTCTAAAAGACGAGAAAAATCCTGAACACTAAAGTGCTTTTTCTGTAATTTAGAATACCCCTCTTCGCTAATATATTCCTCTAACTCATTCTCTAATAGTTCTAACCTAGAGCTTATCGCCTTTGCTTTACTATGCATGCTAGGAAGTGACAAAAATGGGAAAAGAATAAAGTGAAAATAACGTCCTCCACACTCAAGGGAGATATATTGGTCTAAAACAGCTATCTCTTCATTTTGATAAAGAAAATCTTTAATCTCACGATTTAGGTATTCACTCTCTGTTGAGATGGCATAAACCCGACTCTCTATCTTAAATCCTTTTAATATATTGGTCAAACGAGCTACTTCAAGTTTAAAATCAACAATCTCTTGATGTTCGTGATTCTCATAAGTTGAACCCAATTCACTCTTTTGACTTATCTCAATTCTATCCAGTGAAGCTCTCTTTTTATACTCTGTCCAAATATAGTTAAAAACAACATTGATTTTTAAAAGAGTATCTTCATTATAAAAGAGAAAAGGAATATTTTTTACAATTAAAAGGGCTACTATATTTTCTCTTTTATCTAAAAAAGGAACGGCATAGATATAAGCTGTCTGCTCTTTTTCCTCTAAATCTTGAAGATAAACCGCCTTTTTTCGGGAAAGAGCCTCTTCAATCAGTTTATCATTTTGATCAACATCACTATCAATCGTACCAATTGAAGAGAAGCAACGTTTTAAACGATTACGTTCCACCCTAAAAATCATGGCATCATTAACAGAGAAAAACTTTTTAAGAACTTTGAGTGTATTCTTAGCACTTAGCTCAGGTGTATTATGCTCACAATTTTCTAAAATCTCCGAGATAACAAATCGAAAAGAGGCAGGTTGTGTAATATAGATAGACTCTAATTTATCGTGAGAAATTTTTAGGGTAAAAAAAGCAGAGGTCAACTCTTTGAGTCGTAACTGAAGATACTTGTTTTTAATCTCATATTTATCCATCTCACTATGAAGATTAGAGAAAAACAGACCAAAAAGAAAAACAAAGGCTAAATTTTCAAGTAATACCGTAGTAAAAACAGGATCATCAATATAGAGAAAAACAGAAGCACCTGCAAAGGTTAACCACATGACTAATCCCATTGCAAGCCCATAAAATAGTGTCACAACAGCTAACCATAAGATAAGAAAAGAGAAATCATAATGGATAAGAAGCGGATCTTTTTTATCAAAAAAATAGCCAACTGCTAAAATACCAATAGCAAAAAGTGAAACCTCTAAAGTTTTAAGTAGAGGCGATCGTTTTTTAAGTGTCATCTTAATTTATAAATTGAGGGATAAGCTCCTCAGCAATCTCTTGAGCTACTACACCTATAGACTTATGTCCCCAACCGCTTTTAGCTCCCACACCATTAAAAAGAATGGCTCCACTTTTCAAGTTAACAACTTTCATACTATAACTTACAACAGGTTCGCCATCGATACCTGTTTTATATCGCCACTCCTGAACATTTCCAAATATCAAATAGTCAACACCTAACGCTTTTGCTTCAGCAATTTTTGTTTTAAGAAATGCTTGCTTGCTTTTAGAAGAGACCAACTCTTCACTACCACCTATTAACGAAGCAACGGCTAAATTTTTTTGAGCCAAAACAGACTCAACAATTGTAGCACTTCGTAATCCTGCCATAGGTGTCTCTGTATAATTCCAAAATGATGCAATAGCATACTTTTTATTCAAAGGAAGATGAACACTTTTTTTATTAACATGTGAAGAGCATCCTCCTAACAATAAAATAGAAAAAATTAAAATAGATATAGTTCTCTGAAACATTATTCTACCCCTTAATAAACTCATGAATCCTTTATTATAAGATATTAATCTTGTTTTTTAAATAAATGAATATCGATTAAAGGTCTATTTATGCTAAGTGTGAAGAGAAGAGAATAAAAAAGGGGTCAAGAGGAAATAACCATGAGAAAACTCATGGTTATAATTTATTAATTAAAGTGAGAATGGTACAGTCAAGTAAGCTTGAATTGTATTTCCATCAATTGAATCATCATCACTTTTTGTGTTGATTAGAGCAACTGTTGCATCAACAGGACCAACTTTTTTAGTTGCTGTTAATGTAAGTTCATTCATCTCTAATTTATTGTCATTATCATTTTTAACAGATGTATATTGTGCAGTATATGCATCATAAGCTGCAGAAACCATCATTGTTTTAGCACCAGCTTGACCTACATAACCAAGATTCCACCATGCATCAGTATAGAGTTTAGACTGACCACTATGAGCTCCACCTGTTGCAGTGTTACCCATGTATACTAAACCTTTATCATCTACTTTAGAGTAAGCAGCAGCTAAATCAATACCATCCATATTGTAACCTAGTTTTGCAGCAATTGCTTTAGTATCATCTGCACCATCAACTACACCTTTTGGAGAAATTTTAGAGTACTGAAGACCTACAGAAAGCTCTTTTGTTGGAGTAATATCCGCTTGTGCCCAAATTGCATCTGCTTCATTTTTAACATTATAAAGCCAAACTTGAGCTGTTGTCATTGGAATAGATTTATTAATTACCGCTGCAGCAAATGCACCTTCATTTGCTGCAAGAGCAGTTTCTTGTCCAGCATTTAAAGCACCATACTTAGTCATTCCACCATGTAAGTTTTCAAGACCATTATGACCATTTCCTCTACCAACCCATGCACCAACTAGTGTTGTGTCTGGAATATGATTATCTACAGCGACAACAGCATCAAATGTGTTAGAAGCAATATTCCATGTTTCTGAAAATGCTAATGGAGTGTCAAGTGATTGACGACCAACAACCAACATAGTTTTATCAATCGGCTTTAATACAATATTTGCTGTATCAATCCAAGCAACATCTTTTAGATTTTTTGGATTATTGTGTTGTACCCATGTATCTCCTACCAATTCTCCCTCTAAACCAAGTGTAGAAACTCCTGTAACACCTGCATTAAGAGTTACACCATTAGCAACATCTCTTGTATAGTCAAGACTGATTGCTGAATCTCCCATTGCACCATTTTTGTTAAAAAGGTCTGCATTTCCAGCATCAGTTGTTCCATAAAAAAGTTTAGCATCTCCGCTAATTTTAGCATCTCCTGCTACCGCTGTTGTTACCGCTAGTGCTGCAATTAAACTTAACTTTGTGAATTTCATTTTTGTTCCTTTTGTAATAATTTCAATTCAATTATATCCTAGTTTGAGCTTAAAATCAAATTAAACAGAGTGAATATTTAAAGAAAAAATAAAAATGTCACATCTAAGATAAAAATTAGTTACTAATTTTTCTAATAGTAATTAATAAGATAAACAAATGAAATAAAAGAGTAATTGTCTATTTTTTATACAAAAAACTTGTTTCATTCAGTATATAATCTAGTTATAATCGAAAATCAAAATTAATCAAAGGAGAAAGTTTATGAAAAATAAATTTCTAGCACTGCTAACACTGTTAGCTCTACCTATTCTCGCTTTTGCAGAAGACAAGCTCGATTCGGGCGATACAGCATGGATGATGGTCTCAACCGCATTTGTACTACTTATGACACCAGCAGGTCTTGCACTCTTCTATGCAGGTATGACACGAAGTAAAAATGCACTTAACACATTCTCTATGGTTATGGGTGCATTTGTTTTAGCATTTGTAGTATGGATTGTCGCTGGATACTCAATCGCATTTGGAACAGCAGAGAGTGCAGGAATGCAACAATTTATTGGTGGATTTAACCATATCTTATTAAATGGTATTTCATGGACAGACTTAAGTGGAACCTATCCTACTTATGTATTTATTGCTTTCCAAGGTACATTTGCAGCTATTACAATAGCTATTGCATCAGGTTCTGTTATTGGTCGTATGAAATTTTCTACATGGATGGTTATTGTTATCCTTTGGGGACTTGTAGTTTATGCTCCAATTACACACATGGTATGGGGTGGAGATGGTGCTCTTCTTTTTGATGCAGGTGCATTAGACTTTGCTGGTGGTACTGTTGTACACATGAATGGTGGTTTAGCTGGTCTTGTTTTAGCTATCTTAGTAGGTAAAAGAGTTGGATATAACAAAACGGCAATGAAACCTTTCTCTATTATATTAACAGCTGTTGGTGCAGCACTATTATGGTTTGGTTGGTATGGATTTAATGGTGGTTCTGCCTTTGGTGCAAACGCTATTGCTGGTCTTGCTGTTCTTACAACAACAGTTGCAACTGCCGTTGGTGGTGTTACATGGATGCTTATCGAGTGGGTAATCTATAAAAAACCAACACTTCTTGGAATTGCATCAGGTATTATTGCTGGTCTTGTAGCTATTACTCCTGCAGCTGGTTTCGTTGATGTAAATGGTGCCTTAATTATTGGTATTGTAGGTGCAATGGTTGCCTTCTTTGGTGTTGTAGGTCTTAAAAAGATGTTTGGTTATGATGATTCTCTTGATGCATTTGGTATTCACTTCCTAGCAGGTCTTTGGGGTGCATTAGCAACAGCATTCTTTGCTCTTCACGATACAGATTTACTTTGGGACGGACCACTAAAAGAGTCAATCACTAAAGGTTTAGACCCTGATGTAATGGGACAATTTATGGTTCAAGTGGAATCAGTACTTATCGTTGGTGCATGGACACTTATTGGTACGGTTGTTGTTTACTTTATCGCTTCAGCACTTACAGGTGGTGGAAGAGTTGATGAAGAGACTGAATACAATGGTCTTGACGAGTCTGTACATGGCGAAAGAGGAATGAACCTTTAAGGTTCATTTTGAATAATATTCAAAGGATATAAATATGAAAAAAATTGAAGCAATCATCAAGCCATTTAAACTTGAAGATGTTAAAGAGGCATTAGTAGAAGCAGGTATTGAAGGGATGACAATCTCTGAAGTTAAAGGTTATGGTCGTCAACAAGGTCACTCTGAGCTATACAGAGGAGCAGAGTATGTTGTTGAGTTTATTCCAAAAGTTAAAATTGAAATTGTTGTCAGTTCTCAAGAGTTTGCAGATACAGCAATCAGTGCCATCAAAGAGGCTGCCCATACAGGTAAAATTGGCGATGGTAAAATCTTTGTATCAGACATCTCTAATGTTGTTAGAATCCGTACAGGCGAAACAGATATTGAAGCCCTATAGAGAGTTTCTCTAACTTTAATAAAGGCAAGGTACTCAACCTTGCCTCTTCTTCCAATATCCCATAAAATAGTCTCTCAAAGCAATCACTGCCTATTTTTTATACAATAAAAACAATTTTCATACATAGAAATAAATATTTATGTCTTTTTTTTCATCATAGTTTATCCCTTTTAAATTTTACTACATCTCTACTATTTCGATAGAATAAAACCAATTTAAATCTAAAGGAGACAACCATGTTAGACAATCCGTCCTACATTATCGACACATTTTTTGCCATCTTTGCGATGACATTAATCATATTTATGGTTCCAGGTTTTGCTATGCTTGAGGCAGGACTTGTACGAACCAAAAATGTTACTTCTGTACTAACTGTAAATGTTATGGTTTATGCAGTCGCTTCACTCTCATTTATGCTTATTGGTTACACCTATGCATTTGGTTCATGGGATCATCAAGATAGTATAAGTCAATATGCTTTTTTTCTTTTTCAAATGGCATTTGTTGGAAAAGTAGTTAATATCATGTCAGGTGGTGTAAGTGAACGTTCTCGTATCTTACCACTCGCACTCTTTACTATTGCAGTAGGTACCTTTATCTATCCTACTATTGTTAATATTACTTGGGGGGCAAATTTCTTATCAGGAACAGCTTTTGATATTTCAGGAATGGCTGACCTTGCAGGGTCAACAGTTATTCACTCAACAGGTGGTTGGGCACTGTTAGCTGCTATTTTAATTATGGGTCCAAGACGAGGAAGATATAAAAAGAATGGTGCTATCCAAGTTATTCCTGCCTCTAATATTCCTCTTGTAACGCTGGGTGCCTTTCTACTATGGATTGGGTGGTTTGGATTTAATGGTGGTTCAGTAGGT
>Ga0256827_10001351_pt1 | contig 15665 bp, 21 predicted proteins | sample CV84metaG_FD_185977 | JGI IMG/M metagenome (GOLD analysis project Ga0256827, IMG submission 185977) | Hydrothermal vent microbial communities from East Pacific Rise, Pacific Ocean - CV84 | ecosystem: Environmental > Aquatic > Marine > Hydrothermal vents | place: Pacific Ocean: East Pacific Rise... | reverse complement strand
CATGTAGAGAAGATAAGAATATATTTAGATATAAAAATGATAGTGAAATTTTTAATATTTTAAAAAATAATAGTTTTCACTTTGCACTTATTGTTGGGGTAGACAAAAGCATACTAGAGAGACCACTTTTAAATCAATCACAGTTAACACTTTTTTAAATAGAAAAAAGCTTTGTTGATATAAGTGGATTTCACTACTATTTTAAATATATGAATATGGAGAATATAAAATTATAGTTCATATCGAAACTGGTGTCATTGAAGGAAAATTCCCTAAAAGAGCATTAAAAATGGTTATGGAGTGGGCAGAACTACATAAAAATGAGCTTTTATCAGACTGGGAACTTTGTGAAAAAAGAGAAATGCCAGAACCAATCTCACCACTGGAGTAAAAGATGTTTATATATGTTACAGAAGCAAAATATTTGCAGGATTATGAAGTCGAATTAAAATTCAATGATGGAAAAAAAAGTGTAGTTAATTTAGAGAATGAGCTATATGGAACAATATTTGAACCTTTGAAAGATAAAAAAGTTTTTGCAAGTGTAAAACTAGATAAAGATCTTGATACAATTACTTGGGAAAATGGTGCAGATTTGGCACCTGAATTTTTATATTATGAAAGTTTTAAAAATGACAAAACTTTAGCAAAACAGTTTCAAGAATGGGGCTATGCTTAATGTTTAACAAATACGAATCAACGAATAAGTGTGGTCGAGACACCGTTATCTATTACATGTAGAAAAATAGGAAGCAAAAGCTGATGCTCTAACCAAATTAAAAGATCTAGAGGTAGACTATATAAAACTCAATAGACCTCTTACATAACCCTAAAAACTAGACTCCCAGTCAAGCTGAGAGTGACGAAGTTATCGAGTTGTTGTCATCCTCAGCTTGACTGGGGATCTAGGTTAGCTAATTTAACTAAAAATGAGATAGATAGTATTATTTTAAAACAAGTTGAAGAAGTTTAAATAGCACAAGTTTTATTTATGTAATTTTTAAGTACATAATTTCCTAAAAGTCCACCAATTGCCACAAATACCAAATAAACCCATCCAGATAATGAAAACTCAGCTATTGGTGTATATAATGCACCAACATTACAGCCATGAGATAATCTTGTTCCGAAACCCATAATAAAACCACCAAAGGCAAAAGTAAAAAAACCTTTTCGTGTTATTTGTAGTCCTGCTATAAATTTATTTTTAAAACTTCCATTGAAGAGTAAAACAAGTAGTGAACCTAAAACTATTCCAAAATTTTGTACACTTGTGGAGTGCTGTAAAATAGGTGTATTGAAGAACTCTATTGGCTTGTGAGTAAACTCTACTAATGTGTCTACATGTAGACCAAAAAACATAAGTAGATGCCCAAACCATAGACCAAAAGCTGTTGTAGCAGACCAACCCTTTTGAGTATTATATAAAAGTATGAAAAAAAGTATTGCTATTACAGCTACACTTATTTTCATTTTATTTGGTAATGCAACAATAGTACCGGTAAGTCTTCGTTCATAATTTTCAGCTAATTTTACAACTATACTTGCAAAAACAATAGTTAAAATCATAGCTCCAAGATAGCCATTAAAACCATCAAAACTAAACAAATCTGGTAAAAACACACCCTGCTTAAAATAACTTCCTGTTTCGCTTGTAAACCAAGAGATTTTAAGCCATGATGCTGTTATTTGAGTATAAAAACCTAAAAATACACCCATTGAAAAGAAAAATATTGTAACTGCTGCACGAGAAAAACTACTTGCTAAATCTGTAAGCGAACCAGTAGCACAACAAGAGGATAATGCCATACCAAAACCAAACATCAAACCACCAATAATTAACCCCATATTTATTGGAAAAATACTAAGATTGTAATTATCTAATGAATTATATAAAAGTGCAATATTTAAAAAAGCTGTTAATACAAACATAATCATTAAAGCTTTTACCAACGCTGAAGAGTTTAGACGAACAAGTTTATTTACTCCACCTGCAAAGCCCATTCCTGCCCAAACTAAAGCAAAACCAAAGGCTAAACCCATACCAAATCTAAATAATAATCCCGCTTCATCAAACATACTAAATCTTTATAATTTTTGCGTAATTATAGTATAATGAGCCTTATGAATAGAAGAGATTTTTTAACAACTGCCACAACCGCTTCTGCTGCTCTAGCACTATCTGGATGCAATGATAGTAATCGTCAAGCTATTGACTACTCAAAGCATCCTAAAGCACACTTAAAAGATGCTAAACACATAAATATTAATCGTAATAAAAAAACCATTATAAAACTAGCAACTTCATGGCCTGCACATTTTCCTATTATGGGTACTGGTGTTGAAGAGTTTGCTCAAAGGGTTAAAGATGTTAGTGGAGGAAGCCTAGAAATAAAACTTTATCCTAAAAATGTATTAGTCCCTGCCCTAGCTGTTTTTGATGCCGCAAGTTCTGGTCAAATAGATGCTTTTCACTCTGGACCATACTATTGGAAAGGTAAAAATTCTGCTTTTTCTCTGTATAGCGGCATGCCATTTGGCTTTACTGCTGAAGAGATTAACTCATGGATGCTTTATGGTGGGGGCTTAGATCTTTGGCGTGAAGATTATGCAAAATACAATCTCCACCCTTTTTTAGGTGGAAATACAAACATACAAATGGGTGGATGGTTTAGAAAACCCATAAACTCTCTAGCAGATATGCAAGGTCTTAAAATGCGCATACCTGGGCTTGGTGGTGAAGTTTTTGCTAGAATGGGTGTAAACCCTATTTTATTACCAGCCGGAGAAATTTATACATCACTAGAGCGTGGGGTGATTGATGCCACTGAGTGGGTTGGACCAGCTCTTGATATTAAAATGGGCTTTTATAAAGTTGCACCATATTATTACTCTGGTTGGCATGAACCTGGTTCTATTTTAGAACTTACTTTTAACAAACAGTTTTATTCTAAGTTGGCTTTTGAACATCAGTCCATAATTGATGTTTGCTCTAGTGAGATGAATGCAAATATGACTTACAAATTTCATGCTGAGAATATTTTAGCACTTAAAAAATTAAAAGACTTAGATATAAAAATACATCAATTTCCAAAAGAGGTAAGTGATGCCGGTAAAGTTGCTCTAAAAGATGTTGTAACAGATTTATCTGCTAAAAATAAAGACTTCAAAAGAGTTTATGCTTCAATTAAAAATCACCTTGATTTATCTAAAGAGTGGAGCGATGCAAGTTTAAGATACTTTTTAAATGAGAGATAAACAATAAAGTAAGTATAATCGCGTTTTAATTTAACTATAATGAGATTTATTTGAAACTTTTACTTATTTTTTTTACCTTCCAAGCCTTACTTTTTGCTTCATTTAGTGGAAATATTTTAGATATAAATAGCTCCACTCCTATACAAAATGCAATGATTAGTGACTCAATTAATGAGACAAAAAGTGATGTTAACGGTTCATTTAATATTGATACAAATGAGACAACTCTACATGTAAAAGCCTACGGATACAAACCATATACTTTAAATATTGATGATAATATTACAAATATAAAATTACAATCTATTAAAGTAAAAGCATTATATCTTAGCTTTTGGCATACATCTAATAACTCAAAAAGATTAAAAGAAGTTTTAAAAATAATTAACAATACCCAAGCTAATGCAATAGTAGTTGATGTTAAAAATGAATATGGATCAACATCTTTTATGACTGGATTTAAACAAGCTAACAATTATGGCGCACATAAAAGTCGCACAAATCGAGATATAGCAAAGTTTATACAAACTATGAAAGATAACAATATTTATACAATAGCAAGAATTGTTACTTTTAAAGATGAACTTCAAGCCTCACACAATAAAGACTATGCAATAAAAAAAGAGGATGGTACTATTTGGCGTAACCATGACAACATGGCTTGGGTTGATCCATTTGACAAACGCTCTCACAAATACACTATAAGTATAGCTGAAGAAGCTGCTAAAGTTGGTTTTGATGAGATTAACTTTGATTATATTCGTTTTCCAGCCAAAGATGGACTTGTTTTATCTAAGAAAAATACAGAAAAAAACCGCATAAAGACTATAGGTTCTTTTTTAGATTTAGCAAAAAAAAGACTTAGAAAATATGGTGTTTTTATATCTGTTGATACTTATGGAAATGTTTGCTGGAGCAAGGATGACAACGGTATTGGTCAAACCATAGAATCACTTGCAATGCATGCTGATTATCTAGCACCTATGCTTTATCCATCGGGTTTTGCATCTGGTTCTTTTTACTTTGATTATCCAGCAAATCATCCTTATTCTGTTATTTATAGAAGTGTTAAAAATATAAAAGATAGAATAAATACTAAAAGAATTAGACCTTGGCTGCAATACTTTAAAGATTATGGTAAAAATAAAAAATATTATAAAAAATTTGAGATAAATGAACAGATGCGTGGTGCTGATGATGCAAACACTAGTGGCTGGATGATGTGGTCACCATCAAGTAAATATCATGCAGAGTACTTCAACGCTAAAGACTAAAAGATTGTAATTTCTTTTCAAGTTCTTTAACTTGTGGCATATAAAATTCAACAACTTTATGAAACTTTTTGGAGTGATTCATATGAACTAAATGTGCTAATTCATGCACTATAACATAGTCTATAAGTTCTTTAGAGGTATTAAAAAGATAAAGATTTAGAGTTATATTTCTTTTGGAACTACAACTCCCCCATCGTCTTTTCATTCGTCTAAATTTTAGCTCATTGTAAATAAGTCCCATTTTTTGCGCATAAAAATCAAGCCGTTTTTTCATGTAATCTTTTGCTAATTCTATATCAAATATATTTTTATCTACAAAATCTCTAGCTTGAACTTCTACAAGTTTTTTTCTTATCCAAGCTTCTCTTGCATGAAGCAGATCATTTATAAAAACTTTTGAGACTTTTGGGGTTTTTAGAATAATTCCCTCTTTTTTAATACTAATATATGAATTTTTGAGTTTTGGTTTACATATATGCTCTACATGTAGACCATTAAACTCAATGCTTTGCGTAGTTGATTGGATCTGTTACACCTGCTTGAGTGAAGCCATTTAAACGAAGTCTGCAGCTATCGCAAACTCCACAAGCCTCATCTTCATCTTTATAGCAAGACCAAGTTAAATGAAGTGGAACTTCTAATTCTATTGATTTTTGCACTATTTGAGATTTTTTTAAAGCTACTAGGGGCATTTTTATCTCTATATTTGTTTCATCTTTTGTACCAAGGTTTATGCTCTCTTGCATACTTTTTATGTATGACTCTCGACAATCAGGGTACCCAGAGCTATCTTCTTCAACAACACCAATACTTATGGCACTAGCACCCTCTTTTTCAGCAATAGCTGCTGACATAGATAAAAAAATACCATTGCGAAAAGGTACATAAGTTATGGGTACTCCATCTTCTAGACCTGTGGTTGGTACATCTATATTTTTATCTGTAAGTGCTGAAGCACCAAGCTGTTTAAAAAAATCTAAATCTAATATATATCTATTCTCTACATGTAGAGCTTCACAAATATTATTAAAACACTCTAGCTCTTTAGTTTGAGTGCGTTGATCATAGTTAAAATGAACCCCAATTATCTCATAACCATCATTTTTCATCATATATGCAGCAAGTGTTGAGTCCATTCCACCACTCATAACACATACTGCTTTTTTAATTTGCTTATTCATAAAAGGATTTTAACATAAATTTTTTATCTTTATCAAATAAAAATAGTTATATAATTGTTTATTAGAGATAAAAAGGATCAATTATGGAAGTATCTAACTCAGGTTCAAGTAATCAAGCATCATCAGTTGGCGTTGAAGCACTTAAAAAATCTATTGATATTCAAGAACAACAAGTTTTAAAAGTTTTAGAAAGTTCAGCAGATCAAGCGCAAAAAGTAGCTGCACAAAAAACTGGTCTTGGAAATAATCTAAACATTTCAAGTTAAGTTATATTGTACATCATATATGATTGAACTTGATAATAGAACCACATTAAATATTAATATAAATATACTTCAGAATATAGCAGATTCTCTTAGTAATAAAGATATTGAACTTATAATTACTGATGAAAAAGAGATGCAAAATATTAATAAAATACACCGCAATATAGATAAAAGTACTGATGTTTTAAGTTTTCCGTATGAAGATATGCCTATGAGTCCATTAGGGAGCATTGTTATTTCGGCTCTACATGTACAAAGAGTTGCAGAAGAATTAAAACACACTATTGATGATGAAATGGCATTGTTATTTATACATGGATTGCTCCATCTTTTAGGCTATGACCATGAAGTCGATAATGGTGAGATGAGAGAAAAAGAGCTTCAACTAATAGAAAAATTCAACTTACCAAAAAGCTTAATAGTACGCATACAAGGATAAAAAACAATGGATTATATAATTTTTTTGGTAGCTATGGCTGCACTAATTTATGGGGCTGATTTTATTATAAAAGAGTCTGAACGCATAGCTCTTTACTTTAATATTTCACATTTTGTAATTGGAGCTACACTTGTAGCTTTTGGAACATCACTACCAGAGATGGCAGCTTCTATGATGGCGGCTTACGCTGGAAAAACAGATATGGCAGTGGCTAATGTTGTAGGAAGCGTGACCTTTAACATTACCTTAGTATTGGGTGTTGTGTTTTTTATATCAAATAAAATGCATCCAAAGAGAGATTTGTTTGCTAAAGATTCAGCATGGGTAGTTATACCTGTAGTTTTATTTTTCATTATGATTCAAGATGGTGAGATAAACCGTTTTGATGGCATTATTTATCTTTTTGTAATGATTTCTTATTTGTTATTTTTATTTTCAGATTCTAAAGATGATTTAGAGGGCGAGATAGATGAAGATTTAGCAAAAGAAAAATTTAATTGGACTAAGTCAATTATACTACTTGGTATAGGATTTTTTCTAACTATTGGTGGTGCAAATTTTGTAGTTGATAGTGGGACGAATATTGCAAGAGTACTTGGTGTTAGTGAGTGGATAATAGGCTTGTTTCTAATAGCTCTAGGCACATCTTTACCGGAGCTTGTAGTATCATTAGTTGCTGTAAAAAAAGGTAATGCTGAGATGAGTATTGGTAATATCATAGGCTCAAATGTAGCTAACTTTTCTATGGTTTTTGGTGCTTCTTCACTTATTAGCCCATTAGCTGTTGATATTACTAAGACTGGTTTTGATTTGCTTATTATGAGTGCAGCTTCACTAACACTTGTATTTATACTAGCAAATAAACTTTACAATAAAGCTGGGGCAATATTTTTACTAAGTATACTTGCACTTTTTATTCATAATGCATTATAGCTCTACATGTAGAGCTATTTTTTAATATATTTTTTTTCTAACAACCAGTTGTAAATATTTGAAACTATCTTACCCGCTGCATGACCACCATGACCACCGTGTTCAACCATAACTAAAACAACATATTGTGGATTTTTATATGGTCCATAAGATGTAAACCAAGCATGTGAGCGAGTATAGTAAGCCATCTCATGCTCTAGTGTACGCTTTTTAATATCTTGTAAAATTGCTACAACCTGAGCAGTTCCAGTTTTTCCTGCAATTTTTACTTTAGAACTCAAATAATGAGTAGCTGTACCATGAGGGCTATTACAAACTTCATACATTGCTTTTTGAATAATACTTAATCTCTTTTTCTCTTTTTCATTTAAAACATCTTTAAAAGAGACTTTAACAAGTTCATTACCTATTTTTTTAGCCAAATGTGGGCGAGGAAGTTTAGCTGTAGCCATAAGTGCTGTAAACTGTGCCATCTGAATAGGTGTAACTAACAAATCACCCTGCCCTATGGATGTATTTACTGTTTCACCAATATACCATGGCTTATTATATTTTTTTCTTTTCCACGCACGAGATGGGACCGTACCTACAAACTCATTTGGTAAATCAATACCCGTTCTTTTTCCAAGCCCATAGCGAATTAATCCTTCGCTCATCTTCTTTATACCAACTTGTATACTCCCTTTGTAAAAATAATCATCACAACTCTCACGAATAGCTTTTGTTATTCCAGTATATCTATGCCCTTTTTTCTTCCAACATCTAAAAACTCTTTTTCCTAGTGGAAAAGATGATCTACAATCTATTTTTTTGTATGGACTTACATTTGTCGTAATGTAGATTAATCCCAATCCAGTTTTTATAGTTGAGCCAGGTGGGTAAAGACCATGAGTTAGCTTATTTGTAAATGGTTTTTCCAGTGAAGTTGAAAGTCTATTCCATAGTTTATACGATACACCAGTTACAAATGTATTTAAATCATATTCTGGATAACTACTTGCCGATAAAATAGAGCCATCTACATTCATAACTATAACAGCGCCAGATTTATTTTTAAACATAGAAGATATATATTTTTGTAACTCAATATCTATATTTAAAACTAATTTTCCATCCTCTATTGGACTTTTATTTGAGAGTTCTTGAATCTCCTCATTACTAGCATTTACTTTAATTTCTCTTTTTCCTGCAACTCCTTGCAGATAATCATTATAATACTTTTCAAGACCTGTTTTACCAGTATAGCCAATAAGTTTTTTTAGTCTATCATTTTTTATATCTTTTTTATTTGCTCTAGATACATAACCAACAATATGCGCACCAATAGCACCATAAGGATAAAATCTTCTAGGCGCAGGAATAATATTAATATTTTCTCGTAAATTTAATATAGAATAAATAGGCATGATATCTTTGTATGAAACAAAATTAACAACATCTATAAAGTTATGATTATAGTAAGAATCAGCTTTTTTATAATTTTTTATAATTTTATTTTCATCAACATTTGGTAAAAATTTTTTTATAATTTTCAACTCATTATTAAACTTATCTATATTTTTTTTAGATCTCAAATGTGGTGCGAATTGTATTTTAAATCCAAGTTTATTTATTGCGATTGGTCTATTGTTTAAGTCAACTATTTCAGAACGCACAGGGGCAATCTGTTCTACTCTTACCGTGTTGTTATGAGATTTTTGAGTATAGTAACTATTTGATTCAATTGCAAGAGAAAAAACACGAGCAATAAGTGCTAACCAAGTGGTAGCAAAAACAAAAATAATAAATTTGATTTTCATAAAACACTCACAATAAAGAACTCAATTACTATATAGTAAATTATATAGTAACTAATACTAGGTTCAGGTAATAAAAAAACATAAGATAAAAGAGAATTAAAAATAAAAAAACCAATATATGCTAATAATACAGTAGAAATTTTAATACAAGATATACATGAAAAGTTTACATGTAACTTTGGAAGTACATATCTATATATAATTAAAAAGTAGATAATAGTACTAAAAAGCATAAAATCATTTTGCGATTCAAAGATTACTAAACATAGAGATATTAGAAACAGGGAAAAACTATCTTCATTTTTTAAAGACTTTGTAAATAAAAAAAATAAAACAGATAAAAGTGGTGGTAAAAATAGGTATACTCCAGTAAAAGCAGTATATACTAAAAATAAAGCAACATATATAAATGGTGCTAAAGAGTTTTTATGAGTGATACTTCGTTGCATATTGGAAAGTGTTTACATTTAATACAATCAGCCCAGATTTTGTGTTCTGGAAGGGACTCTTTTGGAATTTCTATAAAACCTAATCTTTGAAAAAAAGATTGTTTATAAGTTAGGCTTAGCACCTTTTTTAGGCCAAGTATTTTAGCTTCTTTCATAGCTTCATTTATAAGTTGTTCACCTATTTTTTGACCCCTATAATTCTCTTTTACTATTAATGATCTTAGCTCTGCTAAAGATGGCTCATGGATATGTAAAGCACAAAAACCAACTAATTCATTGTCTTTTTTGGCTAAGAAGTATGAGCGAATATTTGTAGCTATCTCATCATCACTTCTAACTAAAATGACACCAGATTCTATCTCTGGAGCTACTAATTTTTGCATTTTAGCAATATCTGCTAAAATCGCTTTTGTTATTTCAATATTCATCTGGAATATCTTGTAAAACTTCATGAATAATATTAATAACTTTATGAAGTCCTTTTTTCTTAGAACTTGAAACCATTAAGGCGTTTGGAAAATGTCGTCTAAGTGCATTTTGTTCTTTTTGATTTAATTTATCTATCTTTGTAAATATTTGCACAATATGTTGAGTTTCATTTGCATGCTCTATAAGAAAGTCTACAACATCTTTATCTATCTCTAAAAATGGATGTCTACAATCAACTAGATGTATAAAAAGTTTTATTTGACTTCTCTTAGAAATATAATCGGTTAAATTTTTCTCCCAATCACTCTTCATACTTTTTGAAACTTTTGCATAACCAAAACCAGGCAAATCAACAAACTTAGCAATACTTTTTTCTTTAGTTTCTCTATCAATAAAGGTAACATCAAAATAATTAATAAGTCTTGTCTTACCAGGTGTTGAAGAAACTTTTGCAAGTCCTTTATGATTTGTTAAAGCATTTAAAAGTGAGCTTTTACCAACATTTGATCTAGCCATAAAAGCAACTTCATTTTGTTCTATTGTATCTGGAGCTGCCATTATATTTGGCGCAGATGTTACAAATTTTGCATCTACTATTTCTATCATTTCTTTTCTTCCATATTAAAAATCATTATAACTGGTTTTTCATCAGCACCCTTAGCGTATGCTTTACCCTCTATACTTTTTAGTATAACTTCTTCACCTATAATCTCTTTCTTTTCATTAATTTGTTGTAAATACACATCTGTAAAAAAGTGATATTCTTTTTTTATTGGTAGATAAACAACTTTTTGAGCCTTTCCTTTATATGCAGCACCATCCTCTGTCACAATATGAAAAGTGGCATTACCCTCAGCTACAAATTTTGTAGGATTTTGATCCTTATCTGTATATATGGTTACTTTAGAGGCATTTAACTCATCTGTTCCTTTTATAATATTTACATCACCCTCAAAAATAGATATTCCCTTTTTCTGATCTGCATTAAATAACTTTGCTTTTACTTTCAACTCTTGTGCAAAAAGAGATAATATTGTAATCATTATTAATAATATAATTTTTTTCATTTTTTTCCTTCGTTTAACAGATATAGTCCATCAACTATTTTTGCTTTTATTTTATCTTTTATATTGTCATATACTAATTTCGTTCCATGAACAATATTGTCATTTTGATATATAGTAAAATCTCCATTAGTATGTGAAATACCTGTTTTTTTATTGTGTGTTGCTTCTTGAGATTCAAAAATCAAACCATCTTCTCGTACATATCTAACATCACCAGTTAAGTTAACAATATCATTTTTATATACGCCATTATTTGCTTTTATATTTGCTATATATTCTTTAGAATTGTCTGTATAATCTATATTTTTCACTACATATCTATTTGAATATTTTGTTCCTTGTGTCCCATTTATAAGAGTAAGAAGACCATTGGTATCTAGTTCATGCATAGTAAATGTTACTAGTTTAAACTGTGGCACATCTACAAACTTTTGCTGCTTTATATCTAAGGGTTTAAATATAAGTAAAATAGATAGCAAAAGCATAGTTATTAAAATGAGAAAAATATTTAACTTCATCTAATTAAATCCAAATCTCCATAAATTTATCACGCATATCAGCCTCATCCACAAGAGTATCTATCATCTCACGAACAGCACCATTCCCACCGCTACATGTAAGCGTGGTATCTACAATCTCTTTTATCTCTTTTACTCCATTGTTAGGCGTAAAGCTTCTTCCAACAAGTTTGAGCATATTATAATCATTTAAATCATCACCAATAGCACCAACTTCATAAAATTTTAGATCTAGTGAATCTACAAGTTCTTTTAAAACTCTATCTTTATCTTTTATGCCTTGAAAAACATGTTGTATTCCAAGTTCATCTGCTCTTTTTTGAACTATTTTAGAATTTCTCCCAGTTATTATGGCTACATGTAGACCAAGCTTAACCCATGTACTAATTCCTAATCCATCTTTAACATTGAAGCTTTTACTCTCAATAGCATCAGCTGAATATATTAACTTGCCATCGCTAAGACAACCATCTACATCAAGTATAATTAATTTAATCATAAAACATCTTTTGTACTAGGTATTCCAACTCTTTCATTTTTAGCAGTTGCACGGCGGATAGCCACTGCCAATGATTTAAAAGCTGCTTCAATAATATGATGTTTATTTTTACCACGAAGACCTACAATATGTGCGCTTATTCTTGAGTTTAGCACAAATGCTCTAAAAAATTCTTCCACAAGCTCAGTATCAAAACTACCAACTTTACCAGATACATCTAACTCAAAAACTAAAAAAGGACGGTTAGATAAATCTAAATCGCAAGATACGCAAGCCTCATCCATTACAATATTTGCCGAACCAAATCTTTCCATATTTACTATTGGATAAAGTGCTTCAGCTAAAAGTGAACCAAGTACAATACCAACATCTTCAACACTATGGTGATCATCTATATGAGTATCACCAACGCAAGTAATATTTAAATCTATTAAAGAGTGTTTCGAAAAACTCTCAAGCATATGATCTAAAAATCCAACACCAGTATCTATGTTGCTTTTTCCTACTCCGTTTATATCTAGACTAATTGTTATATCTGTTTCTTTTGTTTTTCTAGTTTTATTTATCATTTTAATCCTTCGTTAGTGTTCTCTAACTATAAATGCATGCTCAAAATTACCAGTAGCTTTGTAATCTCTAGCCTCTTGTTCACTTTTAAAGCCTTTTAACCAAACCTTAAATACTCGCTTACCATTAATCTGAATATCTTTAATAATTGTTTTGTATCCATCAGTACCATCAAATTTTTGTTGAGTAGAAAGTGCGCCATCTATCTTAGAAAATGAAGCAATTTGAAGAGCAAAACCACTTAAATGTTTAACCTTTGGTGATGCTTTTAACTGTTTTTTAGTTGGAATATTTTTCTTACCCTTTGAAGCGAAACCAAGTATCTCTAATTTTACTGGTGCAGTACCTCTACCAACCATATCAATTTTATGTGCAGCTTTATTTGATAAGTCAATAATTCTTGTTGCGACAAATGGTCCTCTATCGTTTATTCTAACAACTGTACTTTTTCCATTTCGTAAATTTGTTACTTTTACAATTGTGTTCATAGGCAGTGTTTTATGTGCAGCAGTCATATCGTGCATATTATATATTTCACCATTTGAAGTTAATTTACCATGAAAATCTGGACCATACCAAGAAGCATTTCCTCTAAAAATATCTCCAACATTTACAACAGTTGGATAGTATCTAATACCCCTAACAACATAAGGACGCATTGTTGGATGTTTATAATTTTTCTTATTTACAGTTGGACTATATGCTTTTTTATTATCTGCGTATATTTTTGGTTTAGAAAAATTACTGTAAGTCCTTTTTCCTCTAGTGCTACAACCAGTAGTAAATAAAATAGTTACAATAAGTGCAAAAATGTATAGTTTATTCATATAGTTTTAATCTTTCGCCTACTTTTATTAGGCTTCCTTTTATGTGATTTTGTTGTTTTAAATTTTTAACACTTATTTTGTGCTTTTTAGAGATAGAATCAAGAGTATCACCACTTTTAACCATATAATAGAACTTTGAATTTATTTTTTTAATTTTTGATCTTGTATCAATTGGGATTATCAATTTTTGTCTTAACTTTAATCTCGTATTTTTTAAGTTATTAAAATCCATTATGACTTTGTATGGGACACCATATCTATGCCCAATTGAAGAAAGATTGTCACCTCTTCTTACCTTATGAACTCTATAAATATTTTGAATCTTTTCATGAAAATATTTTTGTTTAAATTCAGATAATTTAATATACGGAATATAAATATCGTAACCTTTTTTATATGGTGGCACAAAATCATATTTTAAATGTCTGTTTAAAGCTTTTAAATCTTCTATTGGTATGCCTATTAGTTTAGCAACTCTTTTTAAAGACTCACCTCTTGGAAGTTTAACCGTAGAAACGGAGTAAGCGTTTGCGCGATTTAAAAGATGCTCATACTCACTTTTAAGTAAAAACTGTTCATCATTACCCATCATAGCTAGTGCTACAATTTTACGAATATACATACGGCTTTCTCGTGGAATATATCTTTTTTTTGGGTTTAAAAGAATAGATAGGTCATCTGAATTTGCTTTTTTTATAGCACGAGATAGTCTACCTTCACCACAATTATAAGCTATCGCAGCCAAATACCATTTACCAAATTTTTCATGTAGATGTGATAAATACTTTGATGCAGCCTTTGTTGATTTTATAAAATCTCTTCTTTCATCTACATATTCATCAATTTTAAGTCCATACATTTTAGCAGTGTACGGCATAAATTGCCATAACCCAGATGCTCTTTTTTTTGAATAAGCACGATTTGAAAAGTGTGATTCTGCCATTGCAAGAAAAAGAAACTCAGCTGGAACATTATATTCTGCAAGAACATTTTTAATAGCTGGAATAAATAAATATGCATCATCCATAGCTTTAAAAAACCGTTTCTCTTTGTAAACAGTTACTTTGGAATTTTTCATCTTATTTAGTACTGGATCGTAAAGAAATGAAGCTTCAATATCAAAAGCTTCAAGTATGTAAACTTCTTTGTTATGATTTGGTGTAAAAGTTAGGTTTGCACTCAAAATAAATGGAAATAATAATAGTAAAAAATATTTCAACAACTAACCTTTTTATATCTAAATTTAAAGATTAGATTTTATCCAAAATAAGATTAAAACTACTTAAGAGGTCTTTAATATTAAGAAATATTAAAGAGTTTTAGGGCATTTTGAGTAGTTGTTTCTTTTATTTGTTTTAGTGGTTTTTCAAGTAATTCACTCATTTTAGCTGCTACAAAAGTAGTATAAAATGGTTCATTTCTCTCACCTCTATATGGTGTTGGAGTTAAATATGGTCCATCAGTTTCTAAAAGAAGTTTGTCTTCTGGAATGCGTGGTAAAATATTTACAAGTTTTTTAGCATTTTTAAATGTCAAGACACCACCTACACCAAAGTAAAAACCTTCATTTGCTAGGCTTAAAAGCTCGTCATCTGCATTGAAACAGTGAAGAACTCCCCCAACCTCTTTTGCATTATAATCAAGTAATATCTTCTTAGAATCTCGTGAAGCATCTCGTATATGAACTATGAGTGGTTTTTTATACTTTTTTGCCAACTCTATTTGTGCTATAAAAACCTCTTTTTGTTTTTGCTTCTCCTGCTCTTTTTCTTCATCATTACCCTCTAAACGAAAGTAATCAAGTCCACACTCACCAATCGCTACACATTTTTCATGCCCTACATGTAGAGAGAAATTAGCCTCATCAAAACTATCTATATCATAAGGATGGATACCAATTGCGAAATAAACATCATTATAAGCTTCAGCAATCTCTATGGCACGAGATAATGTTTTGGCATCTGCACCAGGTATAATAAAACGTTTTACACCGCCCTCTCTAGCGCGATTAAGTACTTCATCTAAATCATCTCTGTATCTGTCATCATCAAGATGTATATGTGTATCTATTATCATTTTTTAGCCTCTAATAATTCTCGAGCAAACTTTTTAGCTTCATTTGAAATACTTTCACCACTTATAATTCTAGCTATCTCATC